>Ga0247764_1000075_pt1 | contig 39464 bp, 28 predicted proteins | sample UWRJL051202B4_FD_179932 | JGI IMG/M metagenome (GOLD analysis project Ga0247764, IMG submission 179932) | Plant litter microbial communities from Arlington Agricultural Research Station in Wisconsin, United States - UWRJ-L051-202B-4 | ecosystem: Environmental > Terrestrial > Plant litter >...
TCTCCAACCTGAAGTCGAGCCGGTAAAAGTTGGGATTGCGATAGGCATTGTAAGGCGGCACGGGCAAGCTGCCATCGAGCCGCGAGTACGGCGTGCCCGTGTAGAACAAGAACCGCGTGCCCACCCGCCAGCCACGACCTAATTGGTAGCCAAGGACCGCGTTGAGCACATGGGTTCGGTCGAACTCGCTTGCTACATCTGCCGTCACCTCGTCGCCAGCTGGCGTGAGGAACCGTGCCTGTCGAGTCGAGCGCGACAGAGTGTACGAGAGCCAGCCGCTCAGGCGCTGCGAGAAGGATCTTTTCAGCATGAGCTCGACGCCGTACGCGCGCCCGCGCACCGGCTTGTTGTTTGGGCAGACGTAGGGTGGCACCACTTCACCAGGCTTCTGTTCGCCTCGGTTGCCCGGCTCCAATTGAAAGCAGCTCGCGCTCAAGTCAGTGAGGCCCCACCACGCCGCGTAGAAGCCGTTCAGGCTGAGTCGTAGCTCGGCCGGCAGCACCAGCTCGATACCTTGACTGGCCTGGGCGGCGCTTTGGAGCTGCCGGTTCGTGAACTGGAAGCCAGGGACCGACACGACCGGTGCCGGAATGTCACCCAGCCGCAAGCTGGGGTATTGGTGAGCCAGACCCAACGCGGAGAGCCATGCGACGTTTTGCGAGAGTGCCACGCGCGAAGCCAAGCGCGGATCGACGGCGGGCAGCAACGTGCGACTGTGACCGGTGCTCGGCGCTTCACGCTTTCGCCTCGACGCGAACAGGCCCACCCTCACACCCGGGATGAGCTCGACGCCGCGCGCGAGCTGCCAAACCAGATCAGCGTGCAGACTCGCGCTCAGGTTGGTCGGCGGGGGATTGGCGCTCTGTGGTACCGCCGGTTCTCGAGGTCCCTGGCGTGTGACTCGAACGCGGTAATCTTCGAGCAGAGCAGCGGCGCCGCCGCGGAAGCGCACTGCGTCCGAGAGGCGTTGTTCGAACTCCAAGCGTGCTCCCAGGGACCGGTTCGTCATGTAGGTTGGCGTCGCGCCTTGCGAGTCCAGGCCTCCGGTGAGTGCAAGCCGCACGCGGCTATCGGCTTTTTGATGGTCGTAGCGCAGGTCGATGCGGTGGAAATCGGACACGAATTGCTCGATGAATTCCTTGCTGGCTTCCGGATCACCCGAAGGTGAGCGCATTGCCCAGTAGTCATGACTACCAAACGCGAACAGCGCGAGTGTGTCGTGCGCGTTCAACTTCCAGCTGACTCGCGTCTGATAGTCCCAATAATTGAGCTTCAAATCATTGCTGACTAAGCTGAGCACTGGACCGGGGTAACCGTAGCGCCCTGCCACGAGCGCGCTGCCACGGCCACTGGCGAACGGCGCCTCGAGCAACGCGCCCGCATCAACGAGGCGCACGTTCGCTTCGCCGTGCAACGCAGTCGCAGGTGCGCGCGTCTGCCCAGCAATGATTGCCCCAGCATAGCCTCCGTATCGCGCGGGCGCACCTCCCGGAAAAAAGTCGACGCGCTCAACCAAGCCAGGATGAATCACGCTCTGCCCTATGCCGAGATGAAACAGCAACGGGACGCGCACGCCATCCAAGAAATAGCCGGCGTTGTTCGGCGGCGCACCGCGCACGAAGAAATACGGCATACCGCTCACCACGGGAGCCACGCCCGGCAACGCTTCAATCGCGCGGAAAGCGTCGCCGAACGCCCCTGGCAGCTCGCGCACCTGTTGCTTGAGCAGCGTGGTTTGGCCGGCTTCTGCGCGCTCCCCGCGCACCGTGATTTCAACTGCAGGCTCCGCCTCTGCAACCAACGGCGCGACAGCTGGCGTCACCGCTGCGCTCGACTCCGATGGCGGAGGCACTACCTCCGACTCGCGACGAAAATCCACGCGCGCTCGAATACGCGCCGCGACTGGCGCCGCCCCGCGACGCGCAGGCACGAAGCGCCACGTCAACGCCGCACTGCGCGCTTGCTCGGCAAAGGGCTCGCCGCCCTCGACCACGGTCGCGCTCGAAACCGTGCCGTCCTTCTGCACCACCAACTCGAGCAAGACTGCCGCCTCACCCTCGCCCGCAGCCGGATACGCCACGTCCGTACTACCCTCCGCCACCGGCGGGTTGAGCTCCGTATCAGACTCGGCCTGAACCGACGCACACGTCAGCCACAGCGCCACCCCAACGCAGGCAGCGCGCAGAAAGATCCTCATCAGATGGCTCGCTTTGCCCGTATTCACGCGGCGCGAGCATTTCCTTCATCGGAAAAGCGCTTCTTCAGCACACGAGCTCCCCGAAGCACGCCTACTCCAAGACCGCTGGAGCCGCGCTGCGCGTGACTGCAACAACGGTATGCGCCGAGTGGCGTGTCCCAGAAGTAACAATCTTGGGGTCAGGGCCCCAAAACCGGAGGGTGGCCCCCAATGAATTCACTTCATTGGGGGCGGGAGCAGGGCTCCCGATGGAGCAGGGCTAGTGCTCTCGCCGCGGAGCCACGCCTGGAGCAAGCCAGGGTCCCAGAAGTAACGATTTGTTACTTCTGAAGCAGAGCGCTAGTTCTCGCGGAAGGCTTCGGCGGGACGGAGGCGGGCGGCGTGAAGTGCCGGCCACACCGTGGCCAGCAGACAGACGAGGATGGCGAACACGCCGACGAGGAAGAATTGCCCGGCGCGTACTTCGACGGGCAGGCGCGAGATGAAATAGACCTTGGGATCGAGCGGCAGGGCGTAGACGAGCAGGACTTTGCAGAGGATGAGGCCCAGCGCCAGACCGAAGGTCGTACCGAGCACGCCGATGATGGTGCCCTGATACAGGAAGGAGCGCAGGATGGCGGAGTTGCTGGCGCCCATGGCTTTCAGCACCGCAATGTCGCGCTTCTTGTCGAGCACGACCATGATCAGCGTGGCGATCACGGTGAAGGCGGCCACGATGATGATGAGTCCGAGCACGAGGCTCATCAGGATTTGCTGGATGCGCAGCGCCGTGAAAAGTCCGTGGTTCAGCTCTTCCCAATCCATCGTGTGATAGACGCCGTTGCTCAAGCGCTCTTCGATGTCCCGCGAGATGGCGCGAGCGTCTTCGATGTTCGAAACTTTCATTTCGATACCGGTGACGCTGTCGCCGGTGTCGGAGAAAGCCTGAGCTTCGTACAGATCGGTGTAGACGAGCTTCGAGTCGTACTGGTCGAAGCCAGCGTCGAACACGGCAATGACACGGAACTGCTTGGCTACCGGCGCGCGGATGGCGCCGCGCGAATACGAAAAGCCGATGGTGGGTGACGTGACTTGAACGCAGCCGCCCAACTCGACCCCCAGGTTGCGCGCCAAGGTGCTGCCGAGCACGATGCCCGGCATCCTGGCTACGCTGTTCTCGCTAGCGCAGGGATCCGGATCTAGCTCGGCGGGCAACACGTCGTCTTCGGGCAGCACGCTGTCGTAGCCACCGCTGGGTTCGATCGCGCCTTCCGGTAGTTGATTGGGATCGGTCGGGCGCTCGCCGTTGTTCACGCTGATGTCAGGCGAAGGCTCCGACAGCGCTTCGTCCAGCACGATCTTTTCGAGTTGGGTGAGGACTCCGGATTTCGGTAGCACCGGCACGAGCTCCGAATCGCTCGAGCCCGCCGGTGCGGCTGCAGAGGCCGATGGAGCCGGCCGCGGCCGCGGCGTGGCGGAGCTGCCCGCAGACAGTTCTTCGCTGAAGGTCTTGCGGCGACGCTCGGGCGGCTTGGCGTCGAGCGAACGTAGACCGGAGAGCGAGCCGCGCACGATGTGACGCGGAAGATCCAACACGGAGGCCACTCGCGCTGGATCGACACCCTTGAGCAGCACGCCGGTGGCCGTGCGATCGCGGTGCGTGACCATCATCGGGTTGATCCAGAACGGCGCGGTGCCGATCACGCCCGGCACCTTCTGCATCTTCTCCATGATCGTGCGGTACTCGCGAAAATCGCTGGAGTACTTGAGCACGAGCACGTGCGCGTTGACGCCCAACACCTTGTCGCGAAATTGGGAGCGGAACCCTCCGGTGACGCTGATCACGGTGGCGAGTGCGGCGGTGCCGAGCGCGACGCCTGCAATCGCAAACAGAGTGCCGACCGAGATGAACGCGCGCTTCTTCGAGCGCATGTAGCGGAGCGCGAGCTCCAGGGGGAATCCCATCGCGCCCGCATTTAGCAGAAGCGGGCTCGCTCCGGGCAGCACCGCCCAACCGGTCGCTGCTCGTGGCTGATTTCAGAAACATCGGCCGCGAGGCCAGGCTCTCCTTCGCTCTATATTAGAGAGGGAGCGAGAGTCGACCGGCCACTCTTCCGGTTTACAGACTCGACAACGGAATGCAACGGACACGCAATATTCCATCGAGAGTCAGCAGTGCTCTGGCGGCTGCGGGGGCACGCCCTGTGGATTTGTTGAGGGCAAGCTGGGACGTCAACTGTGGAAACGTTGTCGTTGAAAAACCAGAGCGAACAGGCCGAGAGACCGCCAATAACTGAACGATGGTCGGACTTTGCGCGTCCGGGCGATCGGTAGAAATCCTCTTTCTTTCGGTCGAGAGCGGCCCTACACCTCATGTTCCGCACGACGTTTGGCGAGGCGTCGAGTGCGCCCTCACCCCGCTGCTTTCTCCATGAGCCAGCTATTGAACAAGCCGAGCCCTTCGCGACCCGGACAATCCACAGGGCCGCGTTTGTCTTCGGCTTCGCTCGAAGCGCCCGCGTCCGAACCGAACCGCGACGCGCCACCGCGCTCGGGTTCGAAAGATTCTTCGGCGAGTAAGCGTTTGAAAGTCGTGTCCGACGAAGAACGCGTGCCGTTCCCTGAAAACGAAGCTGGCAGCGGGCAGACGCTGGCGCAGCAACGTGAGTCGTACGTCGGCATCACCATCGACAATCGTTACCAGGTCGAGTCGGTGCTGGGCGAAGGCGGCATGGGCGTCGTCTACCAGTGCCGCCACACGATCATCGGCAAGCGCGTAGCCCTGAAGCTGCTGCGCGCCGATCTCGCGCGGGATCCGGAAGTGACGGAGCGCTTCCTGAACGAGGCGCGCGCCGCGAGCAGCATCGGCAACGCGCACATCATCGACATCAGTGATTTTGGTCACTTCGAGGATGGCTCCACGTACTTGGTGATGGAACTGCTATCGGGCAAGACGCTCTCCGCGTTGCTCGAGGCGCAGCAGCCCTTGGCGCTGCCGCAACTGCTGCACATCGCACTGCAACTAGCGGATGGCTTGTCGGCTGCGCACGAAGCCAACATCGTGCATCGCGACCTGAAGCCAGAGAACGTGTTCCTGATCACGCGCGGCGGTGAGAAGGACTTCGTGAAGATCTTGGATTTCGGCATCGCCAAGGTGTCGACGGCTTCCACGGGCCGCCTCACGCGCGCGGGCACCGTGTTCGGAACTCCGCACTACATGTCCCCGGAGCAAGCCTCCGGTGCTCCCGTCGATCATCGCGGCGACATCTACGCGCTCGGCGTGATCTTGCATGAGATGGCCACCGGTCGCGTGCCGTTCGATGCCGAAGACTTCATGGGCATCTTGTCGCAGCACATGTACAAGCCGCCCGTGCCGATGCGCAACTTCGCGCCGACGGCGGAGATCCCCGCTGGGCTCGAAGCCATCGTGCTCAAGTGCATGTCGAAGCGCCCCGAGATGCGCTATCAAACCATGCAAGAGCTTGCGGCCGACCTGGCGCTGCTGGAGCACGGCGCAGAGCCTGCCGCGCTCGAGGAGGTCTCGGGTCGCAACGAGGCGTTCAGCGTTCCGCCCGAGTACTTCACGCGCGCGGACCGCAAGTCCAGCGCGCCCACGCTGCCTCAGCTCTCCACGGGCTCGCGCTGGAACAAGGCATGGATCCTGTGGCCCGCCGCTGCGGCGGCGCTCGGCCTGGGTTTGGGTGTCGTTCTGAATCGAGAAGCGCCGGCGCCGAAAACGGTTGCCGTCGCAGCTCCGGCGCGAGTGGCCGCCTCGGCTCCTGCTGCCGCGACGCCGCCATCGACACGCCAGGTGATGCTGGCCGTCGAGCCGTTGGGTGCGCACGTGTTCCGCAACGGGGAAGATCTAGGCGCGAGCCCGATGATGCTGTCGGTGACGCACGGCCAAACCGAAAGCGTGGAGCTGCGGCACCCGGGTTACGCCTCTCAAACCGTCCGACTCGACGGCAGTGAGGGCCGCAAAGAAGTGCGACTGGACCGCGCGAGCTCGCGCGCTGAATCGCGCGCTCGGCGTGAGGCACCGGTAGCGCGCCCGCCGGCCCGTCCAGGTGCCTCAGAGGTAATTAATCCTTGGGCAAAGTGAGCGGCTAGCGCGTGACGCCCGGAGCCAGTACGCCTTCGGCGTGAGCATCTCTACAGAGCGCCTCGCCCAGCGCATCCCTGACGCCGTCATTGAGCTGAGCCGACGCTTACACGAAGCCGGACATCGCAGCTGGATCGTCGGTGGCTGCGTACGCGACGAGCTGTTCGCGGAGCTGGCAGATTCCCGCGACGCTGACGCGGGCGCGCGCAACGACTGGGATCTTGCGACCAGCGCGCGCCCGGAGCAGGTGATGGCGCTGTTTCGTCGCGTGATCCCGACCGGATTGCAGCACGGCACCGTCACCGTACTGATGGGCAAAGAGCAGTTCGAGGTCACCACGCTGCGCGGCGAGACCACGTACAGCGACGGCCGTCGCCCTGATAGCGTCTACTTCGTCGACGACATCCGCGACGACCTGGCGCGCCGTGACTTCACGATCAACGCCATCGCCTACGACGTCTTGGAGCGCCGCTTGATCGACCCGTTCGACGGCATCGGCGACCTGCGCGCACGCCTGCTCAAAGCCGTGGGCGATCCGAGCGAACGCTTCGCCGAGGACGGCCTGCGCGTGCTGCGCGCCGCGCGCTTCGTGGCGACCCTGGAAGTCGAGCTGGACCCCGCGACAGCGCAAGCCATCGAACCCTCGCTCGCCAGTTACCGCAAAGTCAGCGCCGAACGCATCCGCGACGAATGGGTCAAGAGCATGAAAGCCAGACGTCCGAGCCGCGCCTTCGACGTGATGCAAAAACGCGGACTTCTCGCCATCACTGCGCCCGAGCTACTCGAGTCCGTCGGTTGCACTCAGAATCGGCACCATGCGTATGATGTCTGGGGTCACGCTCTCGCCTGCCTCGACAACTGCCCACCGCTGCCAACCTTGCGCTTGTCCGGCTTACTCCACGACATCGGCAAACCTCGCACGCGCGCGTTCAGCGACAAGACTCAAGACTACACCTTCTACGATCACGAACGCGTCGGCGCCGAAATGACCGAGCCATTGCTGGCGCGTCTCCGCTTCTCCAACGAAGAACGCGCCCACATCGTAGCGCTCGTTCGTCATCACCTGATCTGCTACGACCCGAGCTGGAGCGACGCCGCCGTCCGCCGTTGGCTGCTGCGCGTCAGCCCCGAACTCGCGGAGGATCTGTATCAGCTCGCCGAAGCCGACGTCCGCGGCAAAGGTAAAGACCCGAGCGTGGATTTGGAGCAGATCGAGGCTTTGAGAAGGCACGTCGCCAAGGTGCTGCAGGCTGGCGCCGCGCTCAGCATCAAAGATCTCTCGATCAGCGGCAAGGACTTGATGCAAGAGCTTGGTCTCAAACCGGGCCCCGCATTTGGCGCGATCCTGAAGACGCTCCTCGATGAAGTAGTGGAGAATCCGAGTTTGAATCAACGCGACCAGCTGCTGGCCAGGGCCGCAGAGTTGGCGAAGCAGAATTGAACCTGCTCGCCGCGTCGTGCGGATGGTCGTGGGCGACGGGGGAATCAGTCCGCGCCGTGCTTCGGAATGAGCACGACGTCCTGCGCAAAGCGCGGATCGATTTCATAATGGTCTTCGAACTGGCTGCTAAATCCAGTCACTTTGAGCTTTTGACCGACCGCGATGGGAGCGAGGTCGATACCCGCCTGCACATTGACGAAGATGAGGAGCTCGCCCGAACCATCGTCGACGCTGAACTTGTAACCGTAAGGTAGGTCGCTAGTTGGCGCGGCCGTGACCTTGGCCTTCACGGTAAGCAACTGGCCCTCAGTCGACTCTCCCACGGAACCTGTTCGCACGCGCTCTGCGACGGGCGCATGCTTGTGCCCGAACTTGTACGGCGGCTGACTCGCGGAAGGGAGCAGCACGAGCAGACCATAGCTGTCCGCCAACGTGCCCGTCACCTGCACCCGATCTCCCGGAACCAACAGCGGATCCGTTTGCACGCTGACGTAAATTCCCGCCGAGCGATCTTGCAAGCCGAACCCCGCATCGAAGAAGCTCGACGCGAACGCGCCCGAAGGCGTGCTCACCGTACCTTCCACGGTTACCTGTGACCCGAGCGCCAGCGCACGCGCCGCGGCGATGGACCCCTGCCCGCACGTGGGTGCGGCGGTGGCCGGCGGATCGGCGGCGACCAGCAGCACGCCGCCCAGCAAGGCCAGGGACAACCCCTTCATCGAAAACTTGAAGCTCGCCTCGACGTTCATCGCATCCTGCTCCCTCTGCGAAACCCCCGGCAATCCCATCGAGTTGCCCGCGGCTTACCTCGCAAGACTAGACCGATCTTCGCGAGTACCCAAGCGCTGCGCTAGCTTTCCCACACGTGCCGCTCCGACAGTTCTACGAACGCTGGACCTCGAAGCGTTGGGTCTCTCTCTCCCTCCAAGCCCTATTGCTGGTGAGCTTTCTGGTGGCGGTGGCCGCCTATCAAACGCGCAAACACCTGCGAGCCGGCGTCGCGCCCGACTTCCAGCTGCGCGCCCTCTCGGGAGAACGAGTTTCCCTGAGCAGCTTCCGTCACAAGAAGGTCCTGCTGCACTTCTTCGCCACCTGGTGCGGCGTGTGTCGCGCCGAGTTGCCCTCCGTACGCGGCGTCGCACGAAACCTTCAGCCCGACGAAGTACTCTTGGCAATCGTAGAAGACGCGGACGACCTCGAAGCGGTCCGCCGCTACGCCAGCGACCACGACCTCACCTACCCCATTCTGCTCGGCACCCCGGAAGCCATCCGCGGCTACCGCGTCAACGCGTTTCCAACCAACTACTTCATCAACGGCGACGGCACCATTTCCTCTTCGACCGTCGGTCTCTCCACCCGAATCGGCATGACCCTCCGCCTCTGGCTCACCACCAGCGATTCAAACCCGTAATCGCTGCCGCAAGCTCTCCGCCCATTCCCGCCCACCCCCTCTTCGCGACCGCCCCTCGCCGCCAGTCTCTCCCCCTGCAAAGCGTTGGAGGGTGCGCGCGGCGGGGGGTGAGGTTGAGCTCCCGCGCCTCCTCCCATGAGCCGATCGCACATCGACCTTAGGTCTGGCTGCAGTGTGACGCCGATAGGCCCCACGCTCGACGGTGGCACCTGAAGGGCATCCGTCCACATCGCTCCCCACCGTCGCGCGGGAGCGACCCTCATTCCCCCCGCCGCGCGCACCCTCCAACGCCGCACCCTACAAAACTCGAAGGGCCGAATCGCATCAGCGACTCAGCCCTTCATTTACCTAACTACGAGCGGCGTCTAGCTGCTCGGAGCCGGCTTGGGTGCTCCAAAGATACTCGCGGGGCGCTTCTTCTCCGCGCGATCCCGGTTGCGCTTCTCCGAGTACGTCGGAATGATCACCCGCTGACGCGGAGGCAACTCGCGCCCGGCTAGCACTGCCTGGATCTCCGTGGAGTCCAGCGTCTCGCGCTCGAGCAACGCGGTGGCCAGACGATCGAGCTTGTCGCGATTCTCCGACATCACGCGCTTCGCACGCTCGTACTGTCCCTCGACGATGCTGCGAACCTCTTGGTCGATCTCGCGCGCCGTGTCCTCCGAGTAGTCCTCTTTGCGCGAGGTCATCTCGCGACCCAAGAACACGCTCTCCTCGTTCTCGCCGTAGGCGATTGGACCCAACTTCGGGCTCATGCCTAGCTCGCACACCATGGCGCGGGCCAAGCGCGTAGCGCGTTTGATGTCGTCCTGAGCGCCGGTGGTCACTTCGTTGAACACCGTCTCCTCGGCGACGCGGCCACCGAGCGCCATCGCGATGCGCGCCAGCGTCTGTTGACGCGTCATCAGATGGCGATCCTCGCTCGGCAAGAACATGGTCACGCCGAGTGCGGCACCACGCGGAATGATCGACACCTTGTGAACGGAGTCGTTACCTTCCACCAGCGTACCGACGATGGTGTGACCCGCTTCGTGCCAGGCCGCCGTACGACGCTCTTGATCGCTCATCACCATGGAGCGGCGCTCGCTACCCATGAGCACCTTGTCCTTCGCCAGCTCGAAGTCCTCCATACCGACGGACTCCTTGTCCTGACGAGCGGCCAGGAGCGCCGCCTCGTTGACGAGGTTCTCGAGATCCGCACCGACGAACCCGGGGGTGCCGGCGGCGAGGATGGAGAGATCCACATCGGGGCTGAGCGGCACCTTCTTCGTGTGCACGCCGAGGATTCCCTCGCGACCGCGGATGTCCGGACGCGGCACCGTGATGCGGCGATCGAAACGACCGGGGCGGAGGATGGCCGGATCCAACACGTCCGGGCGGTTGGTGGCGGCGATGATGATCACGCCCTCGTTCGACTCGAAGCCGTCCATCTCCACGAGGAGTTGGTTCAGCGTCTGCTCGCGCTCGTCGTGACCGCCACCGAGACCAGCGCCGCGATGGCGACCCACCGCGTCAATCTCGTCGATGAAGATGATGCACGGCGCGTGCTTCTTGCCCTGCTCGAACAAGTCGCGAACGCGGCTGGCGCCGACACCCACGAACATCTCCACGAAATCCGAGCCGGAGATGCTGAAGAACGGCACGCCCGCTTCGCCTGCGATGGCGCGCGCCAACAACGTCTTGCCGGTACCGGGCGGGCCCATCATCAGTACGCCCTTGGGGATGCGACCGCCCAGGCGCTGGAACTTCTTCGGATCCTTGAGGAAGGCAATGATCTCTTCGACCTCGTCCTTGGCCTCGTCGATGCCGGCTACGTCCGCGAACGTCACCTTGTTCTGAGACTCGCTGAGGAGGCGAGCGCGACTCTTGCCGAAGCTCATGGCTTTGCCGCCACCTGCCTGGAGTTGCCGCATGAACAGGTAGAACATCACGATCACGAACACCATCGGCAGCAGGATCGTGAGCACGGGCGTGAGGAGCGAGCCGCCGTCGTCGCGTTGATACTTAACGCGCACGCCGTTCTTGATCAGCTCCTCCGGAGTGCTCTCCGGCGGACCGACGGTGCGGCCGCGCTCTTGCCCCTTACCGTTGGGGTTCTTGACGACGAAGGAGTACTCGCGGTCCTTGATCTCGACCTCCTCGATGTGACGCTGGTCGCGCGGAGCTCGCACCAAGGCGATGAAATCCGTGTACGCCCATTCGGTCTTCTGCGGCCCTTCTTGGTCGTTCAGAAAACGCCAGATAGCCAGGAAGGCAAAGATCAGAACAACCCAGAGTAGAAGGGTCTTGTGCGGCTGTTTCACCCGAATGTCCTCAGTGAGCAGACAGTAACGACAACGCGGACAGTAAGTTGCTGCCCGGCAACGAATGACTCTTGCAAAGAAGCATGCCACCCTTCCCCGCGGGCGTCGATGGGCGCTCTGCCAAATTGTTGTGCTTTCATTGGGTTCTGAGCTAGGGTCCGCGGCTTTCGCCAATTTTTGCGAGAAAATTCGGCGCGCGGGGAGCACTACGGCGCGACCGACAAAAACGTTTCGCGCTCATGGAAGTGCCGCGCATGGGCTCGCGAATCGCGCGTTTACGAGGCGTCCGCTCACCATAGCCACGACCACGCCGCGCGCCACTGGCGCCGACGAGCGCGACATTTTGGCGTTGTCAGGTCTTGTGCGAACGCGGGGCTTTTGCAGCTTCGATCGCGGCCGTATCCGGCGCAGGGCTGTCGCCGAGCACGGAGCCGAGCAGGATCTTGCCCGAGCCGGGCTCGACCCACAACTCTCGGCCTCCGCTCAAGCGGATCCGCGCGGAGCGTGAGGGGTGCGCCAGCAGGTCTTGCAGCTTCAGCCGCTGAGCGCGGCCGAGCCTTGGCAAGTCCGGCAAATCGGCCGGCGTCTGAACGCACTCGTCTGCCAGCGCATTCAAGTGCTGCACGATGCCAGGCGACAGCTCACGCAACAGCGGCAGCAGCTCGTGCCGCACGCGCGTGCGCAGAAAGCGCGGATTCTTGTTGGAAGGATCTTCCGCGTGCGGAATTTGGTGACGCTCAGCGTGAGCCAGCACATCCGCGCGCGTAGCACGTAGCAGTGGACGAATCAGATCTTCGCTTCGCGCCGGCAGCACCGCTAGGCCGCGCGGGCTCGTTCCCCGCAGCAGGCGGAGCAGCACGGTTTCAGCGCGGTCGTCCGCGTGGTGAGCAGTGGCGATCAGCTGCGCGCCCAGCGCCTGCGCTGTTATGCGCAGCTGTTCATAACGCGCGGTGCGGGCGCGCGCTTGCAGGTTACCGCCGGCGGCCAGCGTAACGCGAGAGCGGGAAAACGGCACCGCGAGCCGGCGCGCCAACGACTCCGCCAAATCGAGCTCGCTGGCCGCCGCCGCGCGCAGGCCGTGATCGACCCCGTGGGCGCACAATGAAAACCCTAGCTTGGGAGCCAACCAGGCCAAGCCATGCAGCAGAACCATGGAGTCCACACCACCCGACACCGCCACCACGATGCGCGCGCCGCGCTGCACGCGCGCCTCACCCCTCAAACAGCTGCGCAGCAGCGTGAGTAGCGTCGGCGGATGGGAGCGCACCTAGGCTGGCTCCGGTTGCAGCGCAGGCGGCAGCGCCGGCGTACCATCGCGAAGCTCCGCAGCGGGCGCGTCGAACAGCTGAGTCAGGTGAGCGAACGCGCGCTCTGCAACCTGACGCAGCGCGGGTCGCGCGCCAGTGAGGCTCGCCAAGCTCCCCACGCCATAACGCGAGATGCCGCAGGGCACGATGCTGCCGAACAGCGAAAGATCGGGGTCTACGTTGAGCGCAAAGCCGTGCATCGTCACCCAGCGTGAAATCTTCACGCCGATCGCGCCGAGCTTCACTGGATCCTGCGTCATTTGCTGGCCGGGCCAGTAGCCTGGGCTCTCCCGATCTGCCCACAAACCGATGTACTCGTCGATGGTACCCGTGGCGAGGCCGTACTCCTCCACCACGCGACGCATGGTCTGCGTCAGGTCGCGCACGTAACGGCGCACGTCGCGGCGGTCCGGCGAGAGATCCAAAATCGGGTAACACACCAGCTGTCCCGGCAGGTGCAAGGTCACATCGCCGCCGCGGCCCGTCTCCACGAACTCGACGCCAGCTTGCGCGAGCATCGGTGGGCTCCACAGCACGTGGCCGGGTTTGGCGCCGCGCCCGCTGGTGATCACCGGTTCGTGCTCCAGGAACAGCACGGTGTCGCCGATGCGCTGCTCGCGCCGCGCGGCCGTCAGCTGCTCTTGCAGCTCGTGGATCGGCGAGTAACGGCGGCGGCCAAGCCAGTATCCAGTCAGCGTTCGGGTCACCCACAAGGTGTGCCAAACCCGGGCCAGCCAAGCCAGTACGGCGAGCGAAACTCGCAGCGAGCGCGTATTTCTACGTAGCTATTTCGCCTGCGTCGCCCGCGCGCGGCGCGCACTGGACCAAAACAACACCGCCGGCAACACCACCATGGCCGCGAGCTGCGTGCCCACTTCGCCGATTGCAGCGGCCAGGCCGAAGCTCCTCACCGCGCCGTTTACGCTGAGCAGCAACGCCAGGTAGCCGCAGAGCGTGGTCATGGAGCAGGCGACCACGGCGCCACCCGTCTCGATGAAGGCGCGTTCGATGCCAGCATCGCCCTCGATCTCGCGGCGCTTCATGATGTTGATTGCGTAGTCGGCGCCGGCGCCGATCGCGATGGGTAGCGCCACGAAGTTCAAGAAATTGAGCTTCACGTCGAAGGCGAACAACGTGCCGACCAGCCATAGGACGCCGAGCAATAACGTGAACAGCGCGACCCAGCCGCTGCGCTTGAAGCGGAACGCAGCCAAGATCACGAATAACGTGCCGCCCAGACTGGCCGCGGCCACGCGTGGGGCGTCTTCGGAGATGTTGTCCAGCATGTCGGTGAAGACCACGGCGTCACCGGTGCCGTGAATGACTTCACCGTTCGGCAGCGCGATGGTGCGGAAGCTGTTGGCCCACTGCGCCAAATAGCGCGCGTCGTTCAGGCTGCGACCGGGCGTGGGGGAAACGTAGAGGATCTTACCGCGCGTGCCGTTCTTCTCTTGGAACGGTCGGGCGACGAGCTCGGGCAGATCGTTGATCGTGATCGGCGCGAGCTTTTCAGGGATGTATTGCGCGAGCTTCTCGAGCTCCTTGGGATCGATCAGGTTGCGCTTTTTGGCGCGCTCCAGCCGATCCAAAATCTCGCGCAAGAGTTCGATCTTCTTTTCCTGGTCGGCGGGCATCAGGGTGTAGATGCTCGCGACTTGATCGAATGGCTTCTTGCCAGCGGGGGCGGCGTCGCGGCGGCGCTTGAGCTCCGTCACCACCGGTTCCACTTGATCCAAGCGCTCCACCAAGATCGCGCGCCCACCCTGGTTCAAGCGCCCAGCGATGGCGTTCACTCTGCCACTGAGCTTGCCGGCGGAGGTCGGCGCGGACTCGTCGTTGAGGATGTTCTGCAGGTTGTACTCCATGGGATCTCCCAGGAAGTACGCAGCCGAAGCGTACGCCGCCGCCGCGCCGAGGCCGAGCCCGATCAGCGCAACGGGCGCCGGATAACGCTTGGCCAACCACGCAAATGGCTTGCCGTAAATGCCTGACAGTCGATCGCGCCAGGTCCACTCCGTCGGCAACGGCGACCAACGTTCAATCAGCACCAACACCGCCGGCAGCACCGTGTAGGTCGAAACCCAACACAGCAACATGCCGGCGCCGCCGATGATGCCGAAATGGCGAAACCCACGAAAATCCGTGGTCATCAGCGCGCCATAGGAGACCATGGCCACGGCCACCACCGCCAAGGTCGCGCCGTACGTTTCCATGGTCGCAGTGCGCACGGCTTCGGGAACGGCTTGATTCTGATCGCGGCGCGCTTCCAAGTAACGCGCCATCCAGATCACCATGGCGTTGATACCGTTGCCCGCGATGATGCTGATCAAGAAACCAGTCGCTGTGTTCAGGTGCCCCACGCTGATCCGCGCGAAGGCCAGCGACCAGGCGCAACCGAGCACGATGGAGACGCCGAGCGCCACGAGCGCACGCACGCGCAAGAAAAACAGGAACACGACCAGCAACACGAGCGCCACGCCACTCGCGCCGATCTTGACGAGGTCATCGGTCACGGCGCGGTACTGTTCGGCGCTCGTGATCAGATTGCCGGTGAAGCTGACTTTGAAATCCGGCGCGACCTTCTCGTAGTGTTGCGCGTTGACCAGCTGCAGCACTTGATCTTGCAGCTCGAAGGCGCGCGTATCCAACGAAGCGAGCTTGGTTCGCAGAAACACCGCGATGAAATGGCCGTTTTCGCCGAGATAATAGCCGTCTTGTCCGGGCGACTTCTTACGCAGCTCCTCCATCGCGCCGTCGAAGCGCTTGGCGAGCGAGTCCGAATCGAACCGCTCTCCCGCGGCTTGCGGGTCTTCGTCGTCGAGTTCGAGCGACGTGCCCATCTTGCGTGCGACTTCGCGGTCGTAGCGTGACAGCACCTGCTCGTGCAGCTCCTCGATTTGCGAGAGCGGCGCGTAGAGATGTTTGTTCTGCTCGAAGAAGCGCTGCGCGTCGGCGGGCCCGGGATCGACGGCGCTCACCAGTTCGCGCGGCAACTCGCGGAACTTCGGCGTCATTTCATCCACGAAGCGCTTCAGCAGCGCCGTGTTCTGGCTCTCCGCGATCACGGTCAGCGTCGTCGCGGACGCGAGACGGTCGCTCACACGTCGCATTTCCACGACGCTGGGCTTGTCGTCCGGGAGCAGCTCGCCGAAGGCGGTGCGCACCTTCAGCCCGCTGATGGCATAAGCCGCTGGCAGCAAGCTCAGGAACGCGAACCCCAGGAGCAACCAGGGCCTGCGCGCCTGCAGCGCCGTCAGCCAAATGAAAAACCTGCGAAGCAGTTCGGGAGGGGTAGCCATCGAGCACGCAGCGGCGGGATAAGCGCCGCTTTCGGGCCCGCTACATACACCGCATCCGAAGCTCAGGCCACGATTCCTGGGACATACGGACGCTCAATCGTCCTGGGGCTCGGCCTTCTCCTCCGGGGTCGGTTTACCGGTGAAAGGCAGCACCAAACGCCTGGCGAATGCCAGCAGGCCCCGGTCAATTTGCTGCACGTGTTCTTCCGCGTCGCGCAGCGCACCTTCCCAGTGCGGCGCAAAACCGGGGGCATTGCCGTGGAGCTGGCGGATGGCGTGGTCGTAGACCTGGAGCATACGGAGCTCGCGCCGGTCTGGTTTCTGCTGCCACGCTTTCAGCGTGATGCGCAGGTTTTCGTTCTCCTGGCGCAGCTGATCGAGCTCTTGTTTGCGCTGCTGCGAGCCTTCCTGCGTGATCTCCATGTGCACGTGCAGGTGGGTCTTCAGCCTGGTGATCTCGGCATCCAGCTCGCGACGCCGACGCCAGCCGGCGATTAGCGCCCAAACCGCCACAGCCAACCCGAGCAGGAACCCGTATCCAAGAAACTGAAGCTGACCAGAGTCCATGCCGCCCCCCAACAACGGCCACGCCCCGGCCCATCTGTCAACGCCTCGGTCCCACATCCCAGCAGGATTTCCGGGGCCCCCTGACGGAGGGCAGCGGAAATTCAAGCGAAGCGAAGATCGGACCTGGGCGTGTTGGTTATCTGGTGATCGGACCCCGGCCCAATCACGTCGACTGAGACGTTGGGGCGTTAGGCCGACAGCTTACTCCGGGATTTCTTTGCCGCCGGCGCGCTGTTCTTCGCGGTAAAGCTCGATTTGGGTGACGAAGGTGTTGGCGATCTCGGGGTCGAATTGGCTGCCCGCGCAGCGTTCGATTTCGTTGACCGTGACCTCGTGTGGCAAGGCTCGCCGGTAGGCGCGGTCGCTGGTCATGGCATCGTAAGTGTCGGCCACGGAGATGATGCGCGCTACCAGCGGAATGTCTGCGCGCGACAGCCCGAGCGGATAACCGCGCCCATCCCAGCGCTCGTGATGCAAATACACGCCCGGAATGACGGGACCGAGGAACTTGATCGGGTCCAAAATGTCTCGCCCGTACACGGGGTGATGTTTGAACGACTCGTACTCTTCGTGCGTGAGCTTGCCTGGCTTGTTCAGGTTCATCACGCAGCCGATCTTGCCGATGTCGTGCATCAACGCGGAGTGACGCACGACATCGATCATGTCCTCTGGCAGGTCGAGCCAACGCGCGAGCGCCACGGCGTAGGCAGCGACGCGCTCGGAGTGACCCGCGGTGTAGCGATCCATCTTGTCGATGGTGCGCGCGAGGCTCTGAATCGTCTGCTGGAACGTCGCCTGCAAGTCTTCGTACAACTTGGCGTTCTCGATCGCGGCAGCCGCGCGTGACGCCACGATCGAAAGCAGCTTGCGCTGCCCTTCGTCGAAGCGTTTGCTCGCGGTGAGTGAAACGGCAGAGACGAAGCCGAGCAGCTTGTCTCGCATCTTGAGCGGCACCACGCACACGCTGACGACGTGGCGGTCGGGATGTTTTGCGAACAATTCGCGCGCACGCGCGCCATGTTCGACCAGCGGAATACCGAGGCGCAGCCGCTCGACCACGGCCGCGACGTCGAAGCTACCGAACTCTTCGTTCGGTTGCTCGGCGAGCAACTTGTCCGAGGCTTTGAAGTAGCGCAGCTGTTGGTTGTTGCCGTCGCCCAGGTGCACGCTGACGCAATCCGCGCGCACTTCCGTGAGCGCATTCTCGGCCAGGGTCGTGACGACTTCGTCGAGCGAGAGACTAGCTGCGATCGCCTCGGTCACCTTGTAGAGCGAGAGCGCTTCTTTCAGACGCAGGTTCTCGGCGGACAAGCGCCGCTTCTCCAAGCCGCGCTGCACGATGTGCACTACCTCCTCCACCTTGAACGGCTTGAGGATGTAGTCGTAAGCGCCGCGCTTCATCGCGTCGATCGCCGTCTCCACCGTACCGAAGCCGGTCATGATCACGGTGAGCGTGTCCGGATGCGCGTTGACAATTTCTTTCAGCAGCTCGAGTCCGCCCATCTTGGGCATCTTCAAGTCGCTGATCACGAGGTCGTAGCGCGCGCGAGAGAGCTCACCGATGGCGCTGGCACCATCCTCGGCCGTGCGCACGATGTACCCCTCCATCCCGAGGAAGTCGGCGATGATGTCGCGAATCAGTTTCTCGTCGTCGACCACGAGAACGCGCGGCTTGTCGTCGGACGGGACCGGATCGGACGCGGTCATGCTGGAGAAGCCATGGTGAAAGCGCCGTTGTCGCTGCACGCGAGCACACGCACGGATGCGGGAGGTGCGGCCAATTTCGAGGTGTACGAGCGTAAGTGGAGCAGGCGCAGCTTGGCTACAGTATCAGAACCCGAGCCGAGTTGCGCTGACAGCGTGATCGCCGCGACGGCTCGATGCGCAGCGCGGCATCGAGGATGTGTTGAATGATGAGAGTGATGCCCACGTGTCCACGTGCGCGCAGCTCAGGCGCGGCTACGGCCAAGCAAGCCACCGAGCGTGCGACGCGACGGCTCCGGATCGTAGTTCTGCAGAAAATTCAGGTTGAGCCCGTTGATCAGCGCATGCGCGACCAACGGTCCAACCAGCGAACCCGTGCTCGCGAAAATCGCGCCGAAGAGCAGACCGATCACGCTCGCCCACGCGACCCAAGCCCAGCGACTGGGCCCCGGCATCTGATGGAGCACGCCGAACACGGCCGCTTGTCCCAACAAACCTAACCACGGCTGCAAGGTGCCGCGAAACAGGAGCTCCTCACCACAGCTGCTGAGCAGCGCAGCCACCAGGATCCCGGTTCCGGTCAGCCCCTGCGCGAACGGGCGCAGGGCGCGCGCCAGTTCTTGGCCCCAGCTGAATTTTTCAACGATGCGCCGTGTGAGCACGACGCACAACGCGGCCAACGCGACTCCGAACGCCAGACTGTAAACGTGCGCTGTGAGCCCACTGAATCCAAGCCACGGCGCAGGGTGAGACCACACCGATCGCCCCAGCCAAAACTCCGAGATGGCCAGCGCAATCGCCGCCATGCTGGCATAGGCGATCGCGAGTAGACTCCACCTCAACATGACGGTTGGACTATGGCACAGCTCCGGCCGTTCGGGCAGCTTCCGGCCACGTGGATGGTTTCAGCGGGAGATCGGGCCTGGGGACGGGCAGGTTCACGTTTACGGGGGGCTGGGTCTTGTCGAGATTCAGGGACCCAGATAATTTTCGCGCGTGGCAGAGGTCGAGCCCGAAGGCGAATCCTTGCGCCGTTTCGAGGAGACGCTCGACTTGGTGGACGTGCTCGCACGCCAAATCGGCAAGGTGGTCGGGCAGGCCATCGAACTGGACGAGCTAGTCAGCTTTGGTCGCGAGGGGTTGCTGGACGCCGCGCGCCGTTTCGATGCCTCACGCGGTGTGCCATTTCGCGCCTATGCCAACTACCGCGTTCGGGGGGCCATTTACGATGGCATCCGGCAGCTGTCGCGCCTGCCGCGCCGAGCTCACGAGCGACTGGTTGGGCTGCGCGCCGCCATGTCGGTCAGCGAGGGGGCGCAGGAAGATCTGAGCGCTCCGCTCCCGCCGGGCTCCACCCGAGCCCACGCGGACGCAGCCTTGGCGGATCACTTGGCCGCCATGGCCGCCGCCATGGCTGTCGGCTTGGTCGCCACCCCGATCCGGGGGGAAAACGGCGAACGTACGCTACTGGAAGGCGGCGATAACCCGGAAGAGGCACTGTCGCGCGCGCAACTGCTGACGCTGATTCGGGAGGCGATGGCTGACCTTCCGCATCAAGAGAGCGAGCTTTTGCGTCGCCACTACCTGGAGGGGGAGCGCTTCGACCACGTCGCGCAAGAGCTCGGTGTGAGCAAGTCCTGGGCTAGCCGCCTTCATACCCGCGCCATCGCCAAGCTCGCAAAACGCTTGAGAAACCAGTGATCCTGGCTTGCGGACCGGCAGCGTGATAGCCCCGGCTCAGAAAATGGCGTCTCGTGTACTCGTTGCAATGAGCGGCGGCGTGGACTCGTCGGTCGCGGCGGCGCGCTTGCTGGAGCAGGGATTCGACGTGGTCGGCGTCACCCTACACCTCTGGGACTACCCGGAGGACGGCTCGGTCAAGAGCCGCTGCTGCGCTCCGGAGGACGTGCATGACGCGCGGCGCGTGGCGGATGTGCTCGGGTTTCCGCATTACGCCTTCGACCGGCGCGAGCTCTTTCGCACCGAAGTCGTCGATCCGTTCGTGGATGCCTACCTGGACGGCACGACGCCGAGCCCCTGCGTGCGCTGCAACCGGGGCGTGAAGATCAAGGAGCTGATGCACCTGGCGGCCCGACTTGGCGCCGATCGCGTCGCCACGGGACATTACGCGCGCCTGCAAACCAGTAATGGTCGGGTGGAGCTGCTGCGCGCGCGCGACCGCAACAAAGATCAGAGCTACTTCCTGCACATGCTGGACCAGCCGACGCTGCAGAAGTTGTGCTTCCCGCTGGGCGACGCCGACAAGGCGGAGGTCCGCGCACAAGCGGCGAAGCTTGCGTTACCCGGGGCAAACAAGGGCGAAAGTCAGGAGCTTTGTTTCGTCCCCACCGGGCGCTACGATGCGTTCGTGACTGCACGCGCCGACGGACGGCTCCGACCAGGCCCGATCCTGAACTTCGAAGGCGAGGTCGTGGGCGAACATGCCGGCATTCACGGCTTCACCGTCGGCCAGCGCAAGAACCTGGGCGTGGCTCTGGGCGAACGCGCCTACGTGGTGGCCATCGATACGGAGAGCAACGCGGTGCGCCTGGGCCCGCAGGCAGCGCTATCTACCGCCGCGGCGCGCGTGAACGAACTGTCGCTGGCGGCGGGCGTGGAGCTCCCATTGCGCTGCGAGGTGCAGGTGCGTTACCGGGGAACGCCCTACGCGGCTGAGGTGCGCGCTGACGGCGGCGGCGCAGTCGTCGCCTTCGATGCCGCGATCGGCGCGGTCTCCAAAGGACAATACGCAGTGTTCTATAGCGACGAGCGCGTGCTGGGCGGCGGCCTGATCGTGGATACGCTGCCGAATCCGCCGGGAAGGGCGGCCGCGTGAAGCGCCTTCGCGCCCTTCACGTTCCCACGCTGCTCGCGTTGACGGCAGCGCTGGGCTGCTCCGTCGGTGAAGGCGAGGGGCGCATCGTCAGTGAGCGCTTGCACATCAAGGACTGCTGGACGGGCCCGCTAGATCTCGTGCCCGACTTTTTCGCAGCCGATCCGTACCGCGAAGAGACCCTGCAGATCCGCATCCAACGCGGCGATACCAACGAAGACAAGACCGACGGCATGTTGATCTTGATTCGCGACCTTCAAAGCGTGCGCGCCCAAGTCGGCGAGCCCATAGATGTCGGCTTGCCCGCGGGCGTCGCCCCGCCCGGCACTTCTCCTGCCGCCAAACCCAACGAAAAGCCCGCATCGGCCAAGGTCAGCCTGTCGCTCTACATGAACGACACCTGCCACGGCCTGAACGCCACCGTACATTCGTTGTCTGGCAACATCACCTTCGCATCGCTGTTCAGCGGCGATCCCAACGAAGAAAACGGCGAGGAGCGCCTAACCAAGGCCGACTTCACCGCCGACTTCGCCGATCCCCGCGAAGTGCTGGAGGTCGACGACCCCAGCACCATCATCAGCACCATCAGGGGCTCTTTCAGCTTTTACTTCCAGCGCGGGCAACCCGCGCAGCCCTTCCAATGAAAACGCGCGTCGACGCTCGGCTGTTGGCGGAGGTCGAACGTTACAAGCTGCGTTTCAACTGCGAACAGTGCGCGCATTTCGTTCAAGACACCGAGCGATGCGCGAATGAGTATCCGAATGAGGCGCATCGGGAGGGCGCGCTGCTCGCGGCAGAGCTGATGTTCTGTAAAGAGTTCGAGCTCAGCTGAGGGGGGCTTGGTCAGCGGCGCTCTGCCAGCGCGATCATGTCTGGATAGTGGTAGGTGGCGCTGCTCGCAGGATGGGATTTGGCGCTCGCGACCATCGCCTTCGCGATCTGCTCCACACGTATCGATTTGTACTTCCCCGGCGTGACGAGCGCGAACAGCGGCAACGTCTTCTCGAGCAGCCACGGCGTGTGCTGCGAGCCGATGATCATCGCGGGACGGAACACGCTGACGACCGCCGGTCCGACCGCGCGCACCGCTTCTTCCGACTCGCCCTTCACTCGGTTGTATCGCGGCATTCCTGCGCCGCCGTTGCCGCTAGCCTTCGCCGTCGGATCCGCACCCACAGCGCTCATGAACGCGAGGTGCCGGACCTTGCCGGAATCACGCAGCGCGCGCGCAAACGCTTCGTTCAACGCCACGTCGACCGCGCGATGTTCTTCGAGTGTAAGCTTTGCCGTTCCGGCGCCGATGCCGAGCACACTGAATCCTTCCAGGTCGCCTTCGAACTCCTTCGTTACGTCACTGGTCGCGGCGGCCAGGGACGCAGGCTTCATGTCGGATACCAGCTGCTCCACCAGTTTGCGCCCTGTGGACCGAGCCATCGCCACAGCTTCCGGCAGGGAGCGGCGCGAGAGGGTGATGATGGTGCCGAACCCCTCGTCGTTGAACAACTCGCGGAGCAGCGCGGTTCCGACCGACCCGGAGCCTCCAAGGACAATCGCGGTGCGTTGATTGGGCATGGCCGCCATCATAAGCGTCTTTCGCGAACTTACTATGGCGGCCCGGGCTCACTTCGCGCACCCTGTAAGAACCCGCCGCGGAGGGTCGCGCGGCTGGCACGAGGTGGACCATGACAAGGCTTACTCCGGCGCAGCAAGCGAGCGCCATCGCGTTCAACACTCGGCAGGCGCTCGATTTGTTGCCGGAGTTAGGTGTGATCGGCGCGGCTTCGCGAGAGGTCTACACGGAAGCGGTGGTGGAGCTGACCGCGGAGCTGCAAGAACGGCTCGCTCTCCAAGTCGACGGCAAGATTGGACGCAGCACGCGCGAAGCGATCTGGGAAAAATTGAGTGCGCTCTCCGCCGAAGCGCTGTGGCCCGCGCCGACCGCAACCGTCCCCGAACAATTCGAACATTACGTGAATTTGTGCCGCCGCTTGGGGCAAGAACTGCCGGACAAGCACGCGCTGTTGATCGGGTTGCGCGGGGTCACGCTGCGCGACACCACGACGCACGCGATCGTGAGCCGTGCGCGCTACGACGATACGTTCGTGCTGCTGAGCCGTGACGGCGGCGTTCCCAAAGTGAAGGAGTTTCCGGGGGCGACCCATCCGTATCAAAGGGTGATGGGGAGCGGCGTGGATGCGGACCGTGATGGCACGCCCGACGTGGGCACGATCCGCCCAGGGCGCTACGTGCTGGAGCGCTTGCCGAGCGCGCCGGATCAGCCGAAGTTGTGGTTGAAGCGGAGCGACGGCAGCGCCAATATTCCTACCTGGCGCGACACCGACCACAGCGGCACCATCGAGGAACGCGAACGGCTCGCCTCCCAGGCCGCCACGCGCGGAACTCAGGTGGATCCGCTGACCGGAGACTTTTCGACGGAGGTGCTGCTGCACCCGGGCTTCGATGCCCGTCAGGCGAGCGGCAAGGCGTACAGTTCGATTGGTTGTCAAACGGCGCGCTTGTCGGATGTGCAGTGCGTGGCCGAGTTCGGCAAGCTGGACTACCTGCTACTGGACGCGCGGGCGGTGTTGAAGCAGCTCGAGCCGGCACCGGAACGGCTGAGCTGAAACGTCGGCCGCGGCCCAAAGCTTTTGCTGGGCTCGCACGTATAACGGGCATGCAGCGCGCGTGGGTCCGCACCCTCACCCTTCTTGGTTGTCTCCTGGCGGGGAATACGCTCGCGGAGACCTCCGTTGCGGCACAACGTGAGGGGCTAGCGGATCGGAATCCGTTCAACGACTTGAGCGTTGGCCCGCCGGAGCGGATCGAGGGCTGCGAGGCGGAGCTGACGCGCCAAGGGGTGCGCTTCACTGCTGCGGAGCTGCCGGTGCGTCCCGGGCGCGGTAACCTGCCGACCTGCGGCGCCGAGCAAGCGGTGGTGTACAAGGGCGGGCCCGAGCGGATCCGTTACAACACGTCGCCGCTGTTGAGCTGCGGCATGGCGCTGGCGTTGGCTCGCTTCGAACGTGTGCTGTCGGAAGAAGCGCAGAAGCACTTCGGGCAAGCGGTGGCGCGCATCGAACAGGGCGGCACCTACAACTGCCGCAAGATGGCGCAGCACAATCTGGTGAGTGAGCACAGCTACGCCAACGCCATCGACATCCGCGCGGTCGTTCTGAAGAACGGCAAGCGCATCTCCGTGCTGAACCATTTCGGCAGCACCACGGCGACCAAGCTGAGCCGGGAAGCGCGCTTCCTGCGCGCGCTCTCGCACCGCTCTTACGATGAGGACGTGTTTTCGGTGGTGCTCACGCCGTTCTTCGATACGCTGCACCGCGATCATCTGCATTTCGATCTGGCGCGTTATCGCGTCGACGGCACACGCTAGGCCTAGCCGCTCTGAGTTTCGAGCTGCGCCGCGGGCGCCTTCGCCACGATGAAGTAATTGGCGAACGGTGTCTCTCCTGGCGGTCCCTGTACTTCGCAGCTGAGACCGGCGCGTTCGAGGCAGGCGACGATCTCGCTGATCGGGCGAAACCCCAATTTTTGTGCGGCTCGGTTGTAGCCGATGGTGGTGGCGATCCATTCGAACGCGTGCGTCAACGTGCTGCGCATGCCGCCACGCGCATCGGTTTCGCGCACCACCAGCCGCCCGCCGGGCCGCAGTGACTGCGCGGCGCGCGTCAAGAGTGCGTCTTGCTCCTCGACCAGCAAATAGTGCAGTACGTCGATCAGCAGCAAGGTGTCGGCGGGTTCCGGTTGATACGCTCGCAAATCGCCGGGCGTGAAGTGCGCCTGACCCGCCGCTGCGATCCGCGCCGTCTCGATCTTTCGAGCGTCGAAATCGAAACCAACGAGCGACCGCACGTTCCCCAGCTCCAACAGGAACAATCCAAGCTGACCGCGACCCGCGCCAGCATCCACGACGTCGCCCAAGGGCCCGAGCGCCGCGATCTGCGGAACGATGGGATCCATGCGCAGCTTGTTGGCCACGTAATAACGATCCTTCGTGGGCGCGGGCAGATAGCGGCTCACCGTGCGGCGCAACGCTTGCTCCATCGCGCTGGGTTCGCCCCTACCGCGCCGCGCAATCCCGAAAGCCACCAAGCCACCGAGCAGCGCGAGCACCGCGCCGAGCACTACTCCACCCACCATCGCCTCCATCATCAACCCCGCCACGCCCACGCGACGCGCCGCCTCCAAGCTGAACGGCAACGACTCACCGCGCAGCAGCAGCGCGCCCAATTGAACTTCCGCCAGAACCAAGAACGGCGCCATCAACGGGTTGGAGATGTTCGCCGCCAGATACGCCATCGGCATGTCGAGCCGGAGCGGCAAACAGATCACTAGGCACAACGGCAGATGCAGGCCGTACAGCGGCAATGTGCCGATGAAGAGGCCGATCCCCACGCTGACGCCGAGCCTGGCGGGAGATTCGGCGCCGCGTAGCAGCCGCCAAATCGCAGCCGCACGAGCCCGCACCCGCGCACGCAGCGGACCTATCGCCATACGGGACTCCGCCTGCCGCCCAGGAGCACCCGGAAGTGAAGGCCCAGGGCCGCGTCAGCTTTGGGATGGCGGGCGCTGCGAGCGCAGGTGTTGTTCGCGCGCCAAGCGCAGATACAGGCTAGCGCTGCGATGCTCGGCGTCGTCAGCCAGCACGGCTTCGAACTCCGCGATGGCGGCGTGGGAATCTCCCTCGCTGAGCAGCAAGACGCCGAGCGTGACGCGCGCCGGCGCGTAGTGCGGATTGTAACTGATGGCGAGGTGCAGCTGCTCTTTGGCGCGTTCAAGTTGACCGGAGTCGCGCAATAGCACGCCCAGCCGCGTGCGAATGTCAGCGAACTGCGGACACAGCGCGACGGCGCTTTCGAGCTCCCGCGTGGCCTGCGGCAACATGCCGGCGTCCAGGTACGCTTGACTCAACTCGGCGTGCATGTTGGCAATTTTGCCCTTGGCGTACGGGTCCGCCGCCGCGCTGCCAGCGCCTTTGCCGCGTCCCCGCAGCTGCATGTACACCTCTCGCGCGCGGTCGTACTTGCCGAGGTCATTGTAAGTGACCATCAAGTTGAGCTGCGCCTCGGTGTACTGCGGGTTCAACGCCACGGCCTGCTCGAAGTGTCGCTCCGCGTGAGCAAAGTCCCCGCGGCTGTGGGCGATCACCCCGAGCATGTCGAATACGTCGGCAAACTTGCCGTTTTCATCGACGACCTGACGCAGCACGTACTCGGCCTTGTCGTACTCTCGCTTGGCGTAGTGCTCGCGTCCGAGCAGAAGCAGCTGCTTGATGTGATCATCCATGGGCCAGGCTCGGTGTTCGTGGATCTGCGATTCGCGACGGTAACAGGGTGCCCGCCGTGTTCGCCCCTTGCAGCATAAGTTAGCAGTGCCGCTTGCTGGCCCGCGCGTCTTTGCGGAGCCCGCCGCGCGTCTCGTTCCGAGATGAAAGAAACTTCGCGGTTGCCGGGAAAGCTGCGGGGAACCGGGGCGTTTGGTTGCGCACCCTGTGCTCCACTTGCCTCCACGTCTTGCAGCGCCTGGCGGACACTGCTAACCCCCCGTCACCGTGGCTTCCCCACCGCTGCCCGGGGGCTCTCGCCATGTCGGCCGTGTGATCGATCCTTCGGTCCGCGAAGATGGCGAACCCGAACCAGCGCTCGAGCTCAATTCGGAGCGTCTGGCAGGCGAGAGTGCGTCCGAAGCCGAATTCGGCGCGGGCTCCGGCGCTGAATCGGCGTTGCCGCGGGGCGGTCGGGCTCGCGAGCTGCTGCTCGAACGCGCACAGTCGGTTCGCAGCGCGCAAGGCACTACTACCGAAGGCTCTCCTTCCGAGCCCGATCTGGAAAGTCTCGGGGACCTCGAAGAGATCGGTCGACCGACGGAGACACCCCTCCCCGACCCCGATCTGCTCGGACCGACACAACGAGCGCCGGGAGCGCCCGAACGCCTCGGCGAATCCGGCCGGCTCTCTCCCACGCTGGTCGCCGTGTTCGGAACGTTACTGGGCGTGGCCACGGTTTCGTCGCTGGTCGCGCTGGGCATGAGCCTGGACCTTCCGTTGCCAGCCTCCGCTCCAGCGCCGAGCGCGGCCACCAGCGCGAGCTCCGCGCCGCCAGCGTCCGCCGCGCTGGCGGCGCCCGCTCCGCCGCCAAGGCGCCCCAAACAACCTGGCCCGTGGCGTATCGTCGACGCACGCGGCGAGGCGGGCACGCGGCTCGTGGAAGGCAAGATCGGCACGGACTCTTTCTTGGGTGCGCTCGAGAAAGCTGCGGTCCCCACACGCGAAGTTTATCGCGTGATGAAGGCCATGAAGGGAGTGCGCGACTTCGATCGTTGTAAGAAAAACGACAAGTTTAGCGTGCTGCTCGATCGCGCGAGTTCGCGCATGAAGGCGTTCGAGTATCAAGTCAGCGCCGAAGAGGTGTATCAGGCGCGCGAAGGCGCCGACGGTCTGCTGAAGGGTTCCCGTTTGGATCTGAAGGTCGAGCGCCGCCAGGTCACCGGAGGGCTGGTCGCCGACGGGAAGAGCTTGGATGGCTCGGCGCAAGCGGCCGGTTTGGAAGCAGGGCTCTCGCGCGCGCTGGCGAAGGCCTTGGACGGCCACCAGTCGCTCGACGAAATCGAAGCGGGCTCACGCCTGCGCGTGATCGTGCAGGAAGTCTCCGTACTCGGCGAATTCGCCAGGTACTCCGGCGTGGAAGCGCTGGAGATCGTGCCCCCTGACTCCGGCAAACCCTTTCGCTTGTACTACTTCGACGTGGCGCCCGAGCGTGGCTACTACGACGCGGAAGGGCACTCCCCGTACGAAGGCGGTTGGCGCAAACCCATCCCCACAGCGCCGATGACGTCGCCGTTCAATTTGAAACGGTTGCATCCGATTCTGAAGAAGATCCATCCGCATCTCGGCATCGATTATGGCGCGCCGATCGGCACGCCGATCGGTGCCTCCAACTACGGCACCGTATCGTTCGTCGGCTTCCTCGGCCCCACCGGCAACCTGGTCAAAGTCGAACACGACAACGGCATCGAAACTGGTTACGCGCACCTTTCACGCTTCGCGGAAGGCATCAAAGTCGGCGACAAGGTCAAGCGACTGCAAACCATCGGTTACGTGGGTTCCACGGGGCGCTCCACCGGCCCTCACTTGCACTTCTTGGCGCGCAAGAACGGCGAATTCATCGACCCCGCCACGCTGAACATGGACGCAATGCGCACGATTTCGAAAGCAAATCGTGAAGCGTTCGCCCAAGTCAAAGCCAAGTACGACGCGCAACTGGAAACCATTGCGCTGCCCGATCGCCCCGCCAGCGCCGCCAAACCCGCGCCCAGCGTCGAAGCCTCCGCAGCTTCCAGCGTCGCTGCTCCCGCCGCCCCGGCACCGAGCAACGCCGAGCTCGACACCGGCGAAGACGACGAAACGCCCGCCCGCCCCGCCAATGCACCCGCCAACCCCGCCCGCAAACCTGGCAGCAACGTCTTTCTGAGCGACAAGGAGCTGCTCGAGCTCCAAGGCTCCTCCGACGACGGCGAAATCACCGAATAGTCGAGCGAAGGCTCTGCACAAGGCCCTCTCAAAAACCGCTCCTGCCCGTCTTCCTTCTTGCCGTTTACCCGTTGCCTTGCAGCTCGAACTCGGCGCTTGACTCATGGCGCGCGCGGCGCGCTAGCGACACCGTAAACACGAACACGCTGCCCTTCGGCGCGCCGTCTTCGACACGGACGTTGCCGCCGTGCGCTTCCGCGATGTGTTTGACCAGCGCGAGGCCGATACCGCTACCGCGGGCTTGTTTGACGGAGGCGCTGCGACCGCGCACGAAGCGTTCGAAGATGCGTTTGCGATCTTCGGGTGGAATGCCCGCGCCCTGATCACTCACGCGGACCGCCAGGGCGTTGCCGGTTTGACCGACCTGGATGCCGACGCGCTTGCCGTCAGCGGCGTATTTGAGCGCGTTGTCGACCAAGTTGATGACGGCGATTTCGATGGCGCGTTGATCGAGCCAGACCTCCGGTAGGTCCTGCCCCAGCTCGAGCTCCAGCGCGACGCCTTCGCGTTCGGCGCGGACCCGGCAGGCTTCGACCGCGCGCGCGACGACGTCAGTCAGCTGGGCGCGTTCGAATTCGTAGGCGGCTTGTCCGCGCTCGACTTTGGCGAAATCGAGCACGTTTTCGATCAGGCTCGCGAGGCGGTCGCTCTCCGTCACGATGATGGACAGGTACTGTTTGCGTTTCTCTTCGTTGTCGGCGCGACCCGATTGCAAGAGCTCCGCGAACATCTTGACGAGAGCGAGCGGCGTCTTGAGCTCGTGCGAGACGTTGGCGACGAAGTCGCTCTTCAAGTTGGACAGCTTGCGCTCGCGCGCGGCGGCCACCAAAATCACGATCAGACCGGCAACCACGACCACGCCCGACAAGCCGACCAGCACCATCTCGAAGAAGCGGCGGCGCGCCACGGCCTCGGCCAGTTCTTCGGCGGAGTTCATGGTGACGTTCAGCGTCCATTTGTAGAGCGTGGTCTCGAATTGGCGACCGAGCGTGAGGCCACCGCGGCTCAGCGGCGGTCCGAACACGATCTTGCCGTCACCGTCGACCACGTTCACGCGGCTCTGCTGCACCTCGGAATAAAGATCCGGGAAGAGCTCGTGCACGATGCGAGGCACGTCGTGCCACACGATCACCGCGTAGTGTCGGCCGTCACGGTCGAGCTCCCAATGACTCAGCAGGTAGCTTTGACCGCGATAAGATCGGTGCAGATGACGTAGCTCGTCGCGCGGAGGTCGCTCGAGCTTCATATCCGCGAGCATCGAGTGCACGAGCAAGCGCCGAAAGCGTTCGTTCTCTGGCCCCGGCGCGCGCGAGGCGACGGCCACCACTGGATGCTCCGGCAACCCCAACTCCACGAGCAACACCGCACGCACGGTCGGCGTCTGCAGCGCCGCGGCGTCGAGCCACTTGGCGCCGAACTCTTCGCGCTCGCTGATGTCGATCAACGAGCGCACGGCGTTGTCCTGCTCGATGATGCGCTTGTCCAGGCGATCGGCTTTTTCGTTCGCGAGCAGCAAGGTGGCTTCCACCACGGATTGCTCGCGCAGCTTTTCCAGCTGGAAGCTGGAGCGAAACATCACGCTCACCAGCACCAGCGCGCCCACCACGATGGCAGGCAACAGCAGGAAGGTAAGCAGCCGTTCCCGCCGCGGCCTGTCAGCCATGAGCCATCCACCCGCGTTCCGAGCCGGCGGGCCCGCTAGAGAGGCTGGGCATGGCCATCGCCCTGAACCATAGCGCGAGCCTATGCTACTTCGGCAAAATCACGTCTGAATCGAGCACGATCGGTCGATTCGCGATGAAATCGGCGAGTTGTTCGCAGATGTAGTCGACCGCGTTGATCTCGGTGACGTGAAACGGGGCACCACCTTGAGGGTCGGCTAGCTCCAGCAAGCCCAGGTAACGGCCGCCCTGACGCACGGGTGCGCACAGGACTTGTTTGGGTGGACGCTGCAGATGCGACCAGCGGCCCTGCGCGAAGCGTTTGTCTTGTTCGGCGTTGTACGTGCGCGTGCGGCCTCGGCGCATGACCTCTACGATCAGCGGGTCCGAGTCCGGAGTGCGGTGCAACACGGCGCGTGACGCGCCTTCGCCGCGCGCGCGCACCACCACGAACTGGCGCGTGTTGATGTCGAACACCTGGACCATCGTGATGGCGCAGGGCAGCACCTCGAGGGTGGCGTTGATGGCAAACTCCACACCACGCGGGATGTCGCGCTCGAAATGCAACTCGTGCATGCGCTCGAACAGATCGGAGATCAGATCTTCGCCGGGACGGCGGACGCCCGTGAACAGGCGCGGCCGCGAGCTGCGATGTTCGCTGACTGCCGGAGGTTGAGAAGAGCGACTGGTGCTCGCCTCCGGCGGAGTCGACGGACTTTCCCTGGTGGTGGCAGCAGCAGGCGGTGGCGCGGCGAAGGCGGCTGCTTGCGGCGGCGCCAACACTTCAGGCGGGGCCGCGACTTCGATGGCAGCTTCCGCGGGTGCGGCAACGGGCGCAGGCAGTTCCGCGATCGGCAGAACGATCGCAACTTCCGGAACTGGGGTCTGGGCGGCGTCACTGACGACTGGCGAGGACGGCGTGACGACCGCGCTGGCTGTCGGTTGCGGAGTGACCGGCACGATCGCCGCTGCCGGGATAGGAGCGGATTTGAGCGCCGCAGGGAGCGGCGGCGTTTCGTTCGGATCCGGCCTCGGCGCGTGCGTGATCGGCTTCGCCAGCGGAATCGGCTGTGCTTCCTCGCCGCCGCGCGAAACCGGTGCCGTCTCCAGCTCCTCCGACTCTGATGGCGGTGGAGGTGGAGGCAAGCTGTCCGTAACTGGCGGGCTCGGTTCGCCAAAAGCCGGATAGGCCAATACGGCCGCGCCCCGCCAGTCTTTCCAAGCCAACGTGCCGAGCGGCGCGCGCAGCGGGCGCTGCGTGAACACGTGATCGAACACCGCGATCTGCACCAGCTTTCCAGCGGGCTGCGCGCTCAGCTCCTGCCGACAAAACTCGAGACGCTCGAGCAGGAGCAGCTCGACGTCGGCGCGCTGCGTACCCTGAGGCACGGCATACGCGAGCTCGCGATAGGAGATCGGCGTGTCCTTCGTCGGCGTCTGTTTGCGCGACAACACCACTTCGAAGTCCGGCAAGCTTGGAACAGGCCCGACGTCCTTGGCTTCGGTCGCGCGTTGCGGCGGCAGCACTTCGATGGGGCGCGCTGGCTCGGGGAGCACGCTCAACACCGGCGCCGGTTTCATGGCCACGTTGGGTGCGGTCGAAGGCTGGGGCGCCTGGAAATTCGCGACTTGCAACGCAGTTGCGGAAGCCGCAGGCGCCGTCGCCGACGGAGGCGCGACGGAAACACCAGCCGTTTTCGGCGAAGGGCGCGGCGCAGACGGTCCTGGATTTTTAGGCGCGGCGCTCGGACGCGGCACGATGCTCTCGATCGCAGCCGGAGCCGTGCTGGAGCGGGCCGCCACCGGCGTGGGCGGCGCTGACTTTCTTAGCGCCAACGCCAAAGCGCCCGGCGAACTCCCGATCTCCGCAGCGGCGAAGCCCGAAGGCGCGTGGGGCGCCGTGCTCTGCGTAGGTGCCGGGGGCGCGCTGGGCCCAGGTGACGCCGACGGGCGAGACGCCGACGGCCGAGAGGTCTCACGCGCGCCATTCACCGTGGTCGGCGCGAGCAGCTCCGCGTCCGCCGGGGCGTGACTGACCAGGTAACGAATCTTCTGGATCGGATCGACCGCGCGGTATCCGTCATCCAACAGCTCGATCGAAAACTTCGACAACGGGCCGGAGTCGCCGCGTAACTTGCGCGTCTCCTGAAGTGCGGCCTGCCAAGCTTTGGCGTCCAAACAGTAGCGTTCTGCCGGTGTGCTGTCGCCAACACGAGAAACTTCAACGAACCAGCGCATCTACGCTCCTACACCGTACCCCGGCCGCTCCAACGATTTTGGAGTGACTGAACTGGGCTCGAATCCAGCAGCGACAGATGAACCTGACGGGACACGCCACACCCCCAGCAGTGGCCGCTGGCAGCCCCCGCGCGTCGACAAAGTCCATCCCCACGCCGAAGGGGCGTTGGTGGACGCGAAAAACTACGACGCGCGCGGCGACCATGGGCAAGAGGGTTAGTAGAGCGCTGATCGCGCGCTCGGGCAAGCTCGGCGCCCACTGCTCCGGGCCGGTTTCTGAGCCATTCGCAGGCCGTTCGGGGCTTCCAGACTCGGGGGCGCAGCCAGAAAGTTGCATTCTCGGTCGGCGCGGGCCGGTTCGGTGATAAATCGGCGCTCCCCATGGGGTCTGTCCCCGCGTCCAACTTCGTAACCAAAGCGAAACAACTCGAGCCTGCATGCTTTTGCGTGTTTGCGGCAGCTGTAACTATGGCTGTTGCGACCCGATTTTATGGCTCGATCCACCTGCAAACGCTGTTTGCAGCACATTGGGCGCATCCAGCTGCATTCGACCAGCTGGTGGCCGAAGGTAGGAGCCCGTGGTCAGCCCCGCTGGACGACGTCTTCATCCACTTCGACTTCGCCCGGTCCGCCGCCCGCGGTCACCCATTTCAATGGAGCGAAGGCAACGGCTATTCGAGCGGCGGTACCAGTCTGCTGTACCCGTTCACGTTAGCGCTCGGTTACTGGCTGGGCTTTCGCGAGCTGTCGCTGATGGAATGGGCCGCGGTGCTGGCCTGCGTCTGTACGTTCGCCACGCTGCTGTTGTCGCGGAAGTTGATGACCGGCCTGCCCAAGGCCACGACTTACCTGCTGCCGTTCGGTTTTTTGTGCGTCGGCACGCTGAACTGGTCCTTGTTCAGCGGCATGGAAGTGGCGTTGTTCCTGGCGCTTTGGTCGCTGGCGTTTGCGGCCTACGTCGAGTTGCACGAGCAGCGAGATGCCAGCTTTCGCGAGCGCGTACGGCGAGCCGTCGCGCTGGGGATTGCGCTCGGCCTGACCACGGCCACTCGCCCCGAAGGCATCGTGTGCGCGTTGGTTCTGACTACGGCAGCGGTGTTACCCACGCTGCGCGCACGCTTCAAGGAGTCCGTGGTGGTCGCTGCGATCGCCGTGACACCCGCCGCGGTCGTGACCGTCGCCCAAGCGGTCGCCAACCTCATCTACACCGGCGAGACCACCGCCGCGGGCGCGCTGGTCAAGTTGGAGGCGCACCATCCCTTCCTGAGTCGACAAGAAGTTTGGGCAAGCTGGCTGTTCTTCTTGAAGTATCAGGTGCTGCGCGTCACTCACTATCACTTCACCGATCAGCCGGTTTTCGGCTGGATTGTTTGGGTGTTCGCCGCGCTCGCGTTGGTGGCACGCGGCACGCGCCGGAGTGCAACCATTCTGCTACTGAGCGCTGCGTTGTGGATCGCGCTAGTAGCCATGAACGGCCAAGTGCGCTGGCAGAACGAGCGCTACACGATGCCAGCCGTCGCCTGGTTGTTGTTGTGCGCTACTCTGGGGTTGGGTGTCGCGCTGGACTACGGCGTGCGTTACCGTCAAAAGCTGCGCGGACCGCTGGTGCTGCTGGCCGCATCTTCCGCGGTCGCCTTGTTCTCGTGGCACCAGGCGCCGCGCTTTCGGGAGCAACTGTGGTTCTTCGGTCGCGCTTCACGCAATATTTTGGATCAGCACGTTCAGGCCGCCGCGCTGCTCCGTAATCAGGTGGATCCGCCGGTGCGGCGCGTGCTGGTCGGCGACGCTGGCGCCATCCCGTACATCAGCGACGTGCCAGCGCTCGACGTGATCGGGCTGGGCGGCTACCGCGGGTTGCCCTTCGCGCGCGCCACGCGCCAACACATCGGCGCGGGCGTGGAGCTGATCGAGCGACTGGCGCCCGATCAGCGGCCTGACGTGCTGGCGATTTATCCGGGGTGGTGGGGAGACTTTCCGTTGTGGTTCGGTCAACCGATCGCCCAGGTCCCCGTCCGCGGCAACGTGATCTGCGGAGGTGCGAGCAAAGTCTTGTATCGTCCGGATTGGTCGCCGCTCGATCGCAGCGATCAACCGTTCTCGCAGGCAGCGGGTGAACGGTTGATTGACGCCCTGGATCAGGCCGACCTGGTGAACGAACGCGAACACGCCTATCGCTTGGAAGGCGCGCCGGGCTTCGTGGCGATGAAGTTATTGCCGCGACCGGGCGACAACCACGCACTCTGGGACGCCGGACGCGTCGTGCCGCCCACGGCGCGCGAGCGCTTCCGCTTCAGCGGCGTTCCGAACGCCGGCAAGCTGCGCTTGGTCGTGCGTGCGGCACCGACCGAAGCCACCAGCGTCGCCGTGACAGTGAACGGCAAACCGGCAGGAAAGCTGGTGCTAACGGCGCCCGGCGGCTGGGTGGAGGGTTCCTTGGACCTGGCGCCCGCAGGCGAGACGTTGGAGATCGAACTCGGTCCCGCCGATCACGAGCGGATCGTGCATCACGTATTTTTGTTGGCGGGTCCCGAATAACCAAAGCGGGCCACCGCGGTGACCAGTAATCCCTACCTCCAATTGGGCACCGGCTCGGATCCGGTCGCTTGGGCTTGCCTGCTCCTGGCCGGTTTGGCGTGGTGGTTTGGCCCTACAATTGGTCGCTTTGCGCAGCGCCTGCCCACGCGTTGGCTGCTGCTCGCGCTGGCGTTTGCAGCGCTGCTGCTCTCACTCGGTTACGTGCAGTATTACTTGCGCGGCGGCCCTCGCATCATCGACTCCGCGTATTATTACCTCGAAGCGCGTGCGTTGGCGGTTGGGCGTTTCGCGTTCGAAGTTCCGGAGCCTGTCGCGGCTTTCGGAGGTCGCTTCTTGGTTTCTCCGCGGGAAAGCTCGCTCGCCGTGATTTTTCCGCCGGGGTATCCAGCCGTGCTGGCGTTGGCAGTGCGCGCTGGAGCGCCGCTCTTGCTCGGACCGCTGCTCGCGGCGGGGCTGGTGTTCGCCACGCACTGGCTCGCGCGCACGCTGGGTAGCTCAGAAACGGCAGCGCGCGCAGCCGCGCTCTTCAGCGTGCTCAGCGCGGCGCTGCGTTATCACACCGCCGACACGATGTCGCACGGTTGGGCGGCGTTGCTCCTCACCCTGGCGCTGGCCGCGACGCTACAACTGCGCCCGCCGTTGGCCGTGGTCTCCGGCGCATGCGTAGGTTGGCTGTGCGCGACGCGCCCTGTCACCGGACTCGTGGCGCTCCTCGCGCTTGGAGCCTGGCTTTTCCTTCGATCGAAGAAGCAGGCCGCCTGGTTCTGCGCCGCGTTGACGCCAGGTTTCACGCTCCTGCTTCTGCATCAACACGCTGCGACCGGCGAGTGGCTGCGCTCCAGTCAGACCTACTATTACGCGCTGGCGGACGGTCCGCCCGGCTGTTTTCGTTACGGCTTCGGCCGTGGCATTGGGTGCATGCTGGAGCACGGCGACTACGTGCAGGCGCGGCTCCCCCATGGTCATACGCTGAGCAGCGCGCTGCTCACCAGCGGCCGGCGCTTGCTGGTGCACACGCTGGATATTCTCAACTTCGCGCCGCTCGCCGCGCTGGTTCCGACGGGTGCCTGGCTGTATCGACACGCGCCCGGAATGAAACTCGCGGCCGCGCTGATCGCGCTGGTCGTGCTCGGCTATGTGCCGTTCTATTTCGAAGCCAGCTTTCCTGGCGGTGGCGCTCGGCTATTCGCGGACGTGATCCCGATCGAGCTGGTGCTGATCGCGCGGGTGCTCGAGCGCTGGCGTGCGCTGCGCTGGGCCGCGCCGTTGGCGCTGCTTGGCTTCGGTGTTCACGTGAGTGGGCAACACCGCCTGCTACGCGACCGTGAAGGCGGGCGCCCGCTGTTCGAATCGGCCGTACTGCAGCGCGCGGGCGTCCAGCGCGGGCTGCTCTTCGTCTCCAGCGATCACGCCTTTGCGCTCGGGCACGATCCACAAATCAAGAACGCTCGGACAGGCGTCGTCGTGGCACGTCAGCGCGGCGACGCCCTGGATCATTTGTTGTGGCAGCAACTCGGGCGCCCGCCGACGTACCGTTACACGTTCGACTGGAAGCAACCTCATGCCACGCCCGCGGTACATGCCTGGTCCAGCCCCGAACGAGCCTCGACTCGCATCGAGGCAGAAAGTCTCTGGCCGCCCCTCGGTGTTCAAAGTGGCTGGCTGACGCCTAGCTATCCGCCACAGTCCTGTGCCTCGGGCGGACGCGGTCTGCTTTTCCACGCCGAAAGCGCTGCGGTGGCAGCACGCTTCGCTGTGCCTCGGACCCTCACCGGCCGGCAAATCCTGCTCGGCTGGGTCGGAGCTCCGCCGCGAATGACCGCCGAATCCGCCGGCAGCACAGTCGAAGTAGAGTGGAATCGCGCCGGTGAATGCGCCGTTTCGAACCCCATTCGACTCTCGCCGAACGCGCTGCACCTTATTCTCAATACGAAGGACAGTGGCACATTGGATTACATCGAGTGGCAAGACTGAGCGCCCAAATTCTCGCAGTGTCAAAACCAAGTGTGCCGTCCGGGAGACGCCCCTCGGCCGAAAAGCGTTGACAATTCAGAGCTTAGGGAAGAGCATGGCAGCGTTTGACACCTTTGCGGCAGGCACTGCCGAGGCACTGAGGGAGGCCAAGCAAGCCGATGACCAAGAGCGAGCTCATTGAAGCTCTGGCCGCGAGAGGCGAGCTGACGAAAGCGCGAGCTGAGATGGTGGTGAACTGCGTGTTCGAAACCATGACAGACGCGCTCCGTCGCGGAGAAGGCATTGAAATCCGCGGCTATGGCAGCTTCACGGTCCGGCCGTACAAGCCTTATGCCGGCAGGAATCCGCGCACAGGACAACCCGTGCCAGTGCCCGCCAAGCGCCTACCTTTTTTCAAGGTCGGCAAAGAACTGAAAGAGCTCGTCAACGAGAGCCGCCACACGCCCATCACTGGCGGCGCCGACGAAGACGACTGAGCGGCGTGCCGGGAGTGCGTTCGGAACGCAAGGCTAGGCGTCCATGCTGGGCGTTTACTTTGCTGGCAGTGGCGCTGGTGGGCTGCTCCCAGCCTCCGCCTCCGGCCCCGCCGGCGCCCAAACCGGAGCTGCACGCAGGGCCCCTCACGGATTACGTGCCTGCCGCTGGGCTGCGCTGGATGATCGTCGGCAGTCCTTCGCGCATCGCGAACTCTACGGCGATGCAGAGCGCGCTGCGGCAGTTGTTTCCGAATGAGCGCCTCGACGCTTTCCGCAGCGGAACGGGGGTGGATTTGCGCCAGACAGAGCAAGCAGCGGTCGCCTCGTTCGATCTGGGGCTGCTGTACTTAGCAACGCCGAAGCGCGGCTCCTTTCCGCAAATCGCCCGGTTGTTCGAGGAGCGCTTAAGCGACAGTGGCCGGAGCCGCCAGCCACATCCGAGCATTCTTCGCATCAGCGGCGTAGCAGGTGGAACTCCGGAGGTGTTAAGCCAGATCGATCAGCGCGTGCTGGCCGTGGCCGTCGGCGATCCGACGCTGGCCCGCGTCGCTGAGGCTTACGCGATGAAGAAGCTGCGGCGCAGTCCCACCGCGCTGCGCGGGGCCGCGTTGTCCAGTTTACCCGGGGCGCCGGCCGAAGCGCTCGCGGTGTTTTACGCGCCGGGTCCCTTCGCCTCGGAGTGGGCGCATGCCGCCGGCGGTCTGTTGGCCCATGCGCTCGCCGTCTCGGCCTACGTCGTCCCCAACGGGGCGGATCACGTACGCGTCACCGTGCAGTTCGCAGGGAACTTTCCGCAAACGGGACCCGATCGTTTGACCGAGGCATTTCGTCAATTGGCCGAAAGCTCCTTGGGCAAGCTGCTGGCGCTCGATCAAACGGATTCTCCTCCCGTCGTGCGCGAGCGCGAGCAGTCCTTGTCGCTGGAGCTGAATCTAGCGAGCGCGCCCATCGCCGAAGGTCTGCGCGCGGCCGTGATCGCCGACATTTGGGAGATCCTTCGCATCCCGAAGCCAACGCCTCAGCCTGAGGCACCCGCGCCCTGATTCCGCGCGAAAAGCCGTGGCGCATTGTCAGCACGGGAAGTTTTTCAACGCTCCGTGTGTTCAACAGCAGGAGTTTTCTTACACGCGGAGTGAGGTCGAGAGTGATCGGCTCTGCTGCGATCATTTGGATGTAGTCCGCGCGTAGAAGTTCGTGCGTTGCCCTTCGTGTCTGCATCACCGAGAGCGGACACACGCGCGCGTCACACGCCTCAGCTAAGCGAACACGATCGTGCTTGTTTTCAGCTGAAAAGTGCGACGCATGCTGCGCGCGCAGCGCACGCTGTGTCACACATCCGCCACCACGGACTTACCACTGCTCCTGATTTCTGGAACGATTTCGGGCGCGTATCTCGGCGCGCGGTTTCCTCTATTCAATTGACCAAACTACCTGTCTGGTGATAAGACCCCCGACGTGCTGCAGTGCGGCGCTTTTGGATGAAGGACATACCTTCACGGCGCCGGCTGAATGAGGGTGATTGACGCACTTCACGACTTTGAGAGACGTCGCGTTGTGTGCACTCGCTTACACGCGTCTCACGACGTGAGCGCATCAGTTTGCAGCTCTTAGGAGGCGGAATGCAATCGACGGTGAACACGGAAGCTGCGGCGCGACCCAACCATTCGTTCAAGGTCGGTGACATGGCCGTCCATCCCAACCACGGCGTGGGTGAGGTGGTGCAGGTAGAGGAACGAGATCTCGGTGGTCGCAAGACAGCCTGCTACGTCATCAAGATCCGTTTCTCTGGTCTGAAGGTCATGGTCCCAACGGAAGCTGCCTCGCGCGTCGGCTTGCGTCCGGTCATGAAGAAGAAGGAAGCCCTCAAGATTTTGGACATCTTGAAGGCGCCGGAAGT
>Ga0247764_1000076_pt1 | contig 39115 bp, 32 predicted proteins | sample UWRJL051202B4_FD_179932 | JGI IMG/M metagenome (GOLD analysis project Ga0247764, IMG submission 179932) | Plant litter microbial communities from Arlington Agricultural Research Station in Wisconsin, United States - UWRJ-L051-202B-4 | ecosystem: Environmental > Terrestrial > Plant litter >...
CAATTCCCGAGCCGGTATCGCGTACTTTAAGCTTCACATGCGTTTTATTGTCTTTGATAATCACTTCGATCTTTCCCGCTGAGGTGTATTTGAACGCATTCGACAACAGATTAAATACTATTTTTTCATACATATCGCGGTTGATATAAACCGGTTCGTCTACCGGGGCACATCTCACGTTAAATTTGATCCCGGCTTGCTCGATTATGGGTCTGAAATTGCTTGCCAGCTCGGCTGTAAATTTGGAGATATCCGTGGGCTGAAATATCGCATCCAGACGACCTGATTCTATCCGGGCAAAATCCAGCAGCGTGTTTACGAGCTTTTGAAGCCTCAACGCATTGCGGTAGGCCATCTGCACCTTTTCCATATCATTCTTGGCGAATGTTTGCATGGCCACTATTTGCTGTAACGGCGCGAGCAATAATGTTAATGGTGTCCGGAATTCATGACTGACATTATTAAAAAATTCAGTCCGCGCCTTCTCTACTTCCCGTAGTGTCTGATTAATCCGCTTTTCTTCTTCCGCCAGCTTTTGGGGTGTTACATCCTGTAAGAATGCGAGAAATTTTAGCGGCATGCGCAATGCATCGCGTTCGAATACTTTTGCCCGCATGTTGTACCATTTCCAACTGCGGTCATAAGCACGAAAGCGAATTTCGGCCTCAATGGTATCGGTATTGGAAGCTGCCCGGATTCCATTTAAAAAGTTCTCGTAAATGGACAGGTCATCAGGATGTATGAGCGCCGGGACCCCGCGCCCCGCTTCAATTTTTTTTATCTCCTCAAAAGGGTAATTCAGCTGATCCAGTAACATTTTATTGATATAGGTCGACTTTCCGGAAGTAAAGCTGACGATCTCAATAACGTCCGGACTTGATTCGATAATCTTGGTAAACAGCAGGGTTTGATGTCTGATCTGCTCTTCGGTCCGCGCGCTGTTGGTTATATCTTCGGTAACGATCATGATACCATCCTCGAATTTCTGCACATCGATATTAAGCCAGCGAAAGCCATTGTGTTCAGAAAAGGCAACCTCCTTATGAAGTGTCCTGCCCTCGTTAACAACATCGATGAAATCGTCCATCGAAGGTGCAGGCGCCATCAGCGGCAACAGCTCGCTTAGTTTACGATCTACCAGAGACATAAAGCCCATTTGTTGCTGCAGCATCGCACTGGCAAGGTTACATTCAAAATCAATAATTACGTTCTCTTCATTCCTCACCACTTTCATCGTACCGATTCCCACAGGCGACATGGCGATGATGCGTTTTAAAAAGGCCTTACTTTGCTCTGGATCAAAATCGGAAATCTGTTTATCGAGGAATGCCTTATCGTCTTGCATCAGGCTATTATATAACATTTGATTCGGAGTCATTTTTGTTTTATTTAGGGTTGAACACGTCTACCGTGTGCACTGTATTGATAGAACGACACAAATAATGTATATCGCATGCTACAAGTCTGATCTGGTGAGTCAAAAAAAGTCCCGGTTTTTTCGGTTTACACCGGGATGATGATGATGGGCTTGCGTTTTTTATTATAACAGACAACGGATTATTCAATCATTACATATACCTGAATATAACTATGTAGCGCTTAAACACCAAATGACATACGTGTATGTTTAACCAACATACGGGCCAGACACGCCAAATGCACAATGCTTTTCAGACGTTGGCACAACTTTTTACAAGCGATTTTGGAAGAATAAGGAGTTCCTGCCGTTTATTTATTTATGTCATTTATTTTATTCCGGGGTCATGAATAAAGAGACATTACCCCGACTTTTAAGATTTCGCATGAATACTAACGATTATGCCCGAATCTTTCAATTTAAAAGAGGCCGTCCCTTTTGAGACGGCCTCTTGTTTTCAATTTCGTATTTCACAATTTATTTACTCAGCAACCGCCTTTGCGGCGAGCACGTTTATAAATTATTTTACTATCTAGTTCTACATAGTCGCCCGACACTATTGGATATGCATACTTGGGGGCGTACGATACGCCATGGCTTTTTATAATTATTTTGTCGTTAACTTTCAGGCTACGCAATTGCCGAAATTCCTTAGAGTTTTCCAGCCCAAAACTAAGAATATAATCATCGCCATTAATCCTGGCCATCATTCCGAAACCTAATCGCGAGCCTGGGGGAAGAGAAAGAGAGGTTACAACAGCTTCCATATTGGTAGAATCAATTGTATGCTTCCTTATTTTAGCAGCACCGGCAAGCACTTTTTGACCTTCAGGAGACGCTTTCCATTTGTTGAACATTATACCATCGGGGGTAGCCTCCCATCTTTTCTTCGCGGCTTTCATTTCAGCAGCAGAAAGTTGCTTCGGGGTTGATTTTTTAGAGCTTTCATTTTTGATTTCGTGATTAGCAAATACCAGTCCGCTTACCACAAGCAACAGTAAGATCAGCGCATAAATAAATTTTTTCATATTTTTTGTAGTTTAATTTAACATAGATCCATCTCCTGATAAATCAGAGCCGATGTCGATCACTTATCTTAACATAGTTCAAACGTACACAATCGCCTGCCGCCTGTTGTAAATGAAATGTAAAAAAAAGTGAATGAATTGTTAAAAGGAAACGGAAAAGCGTGTCGATGATGATCGCACCGATTCCGGAACCACAAAAATATACTGCTTAGAAGAAAATATTGGTGGTACAACCATCACCTGGAGCGATGATGATTCAGCCATATCAATAAGGCCTTGAACATCAGCCTGCAGCGAGAACGCTATCCCGCAAGCATGGATGGCACAAAACAATTGACGGGTATTACAGGCCCGGCGGGGTCGAACTCCGTCAATTTAATTACAGCCGGCAACCAATTTCTATTCAGTATAACTACTGCTTTACAAAGTATGCCTGCGACTGGCCTCCACTCAAAAGCACGCTGACATTCTCGGGCTTATCGCTCATAAATTCATCGCATGCTGCTTTCACGCCAGGCAAAATATTATGTACGTTGAGCACATCCGGATCGCAATAGTCATCGAGCACGACCACCGCGTTACGCGCAAGTTTTGGATATACATATTGCAGGCTTTCCATGATGGAGGTATAAAAATCCCCGTCGAGATGAGCAAAAGCAATCTGATCGGGCAATTGCGTAGACAGTGTATCTTTAAACCATCCCTGGTGTATCTTTGGGAGTTCCATATTTTTAGACTTAAAGCTGTTGATCAGGATGTCTTTGTTGGTTTTCAGGACTCCCACTTCAAAATATTCATGGGTATTATCTGCATCTGTCTTCTCTGGAAGCCCTTCAAACGAATCATAAACAGAGAAGCCTTTATTCGACGAAAGACCATTCATTGTCTCCCGAATCAACAGTGCTGACGTACCGTTGTAACAGCCAAGCTCGACGATATCGCCCGGCACCTGCATGCGCAATACATGGGAAAGCAGCAGATGAATATTCATGGCTTTCTCAATACACATGCAATTATCCACCAGGAGGTTCTCAAACTGTTGATTGCGAATCCTGAACAATCTATTCAATTCATCATTCTTAAAAGATAACCTGACAGAAAAATCAAGGGAATTAAAAAACTTCATAACCTTAAATTGAAAACGGCGATAAGGCGTGACTTTAACAGGGCGTAAATAATCAAGGATAAACGATGAATGCATAATTTCGTTGGCTAAGTTGTAGTATAGTTTAAAACAATCGATTCACTAATTCGAAATGTTTGGGATAATCGGTCTGCAGATGATTACAAATGTGTTCGTTAACCGCCACGTCCTTCTTATGCCCACCGATGGCATGAATAAACTTTGTGCTCTCGGGCACGCCATCAAAATTCACGATCCATTTTCCATAAGTCGAAAATGTATCATTCACAAGTGGCGTAATTTCCAGATTCTTCTCTGCGGCCAGATAGAAAAACAAAATCTGCTCAAACAACACATTAAATTTAGCAATCTCTATCATGGGCAGTTGCACCAAATTACGCTCAACAAAATGATACGCCTGCCTTGTATACTCCTGAATGAATGGCCAGTTGCTACCGCCAAAAATGCCCGCATTGATCGAATGAACCATGTGTTCATTATTGATCTGACTGGCTAAACATTCTGGAAAATAGGAAAAATGAGTACTGAAATTCTTCAGAATCTCGTTGTAAAAATATCCTTTTTCAAAATTCTGTGATATCAGGTCACCGTGCTCTATACCAAACTTATCCCATATATAGATATCGCTATCCACATGAATAAAGGGTTCGCGTTGAATTCCATAGCTATGAATCTTTCCCAATGCCCAAAGGTCAGTATGAAAATGATTCAGCTTATCCAACGTTACCACAACATTTGTATAGGGAAGTTTTAGACGATCGATCAGGATTTCTTTGCCAACCTCATCAGTAACAAGCTCAACCTGGTCGTAGAACTTACACAGCTGTAAACAACTCAATGCCCAGCTCACATAATAATTTTTCCGATCTAACCATCCACCCGTATCACCGCGCTGATAAAATGTTTGCGTCGCACCCTGAAGTAAAGGTTTAGACCAAAATGTTTGTACGATTTTCATAAGACTTATTTTTACCGTTGGTAATCTTCTAATAAAGCATGATATAATCCCTCACATTCAACCAAATCGCCGTGTGACCCATCTTCGACGACCTGCCCATCTTGTATCACCAAAATCCGATCACAATTTTTTATCGTTGACAGACGATGCGCAATAATTACACAGGTTCTGCCGGCGATAAGATCAGCTATTCCTTTTTGAATCCTCTCCTCCATCCCTGTATCGATAGACGATGAAAACTCATCCATAATAATGATCCTGGGGTTCTTCAGAATAACCCGGGCCAATGCAACGATCTGCTGCTGGCCGGCGGAAAGAAATTTCCCGTCCCCACCAACTTCATGGTCGAGCTTCTCCGCCAGATCATCTGCCCCTAAACGCATCAATAGTGTTTTAACCTCCTGCCTGGACGTTTGCGGCGCGCCGTAGGTAATATTATAATATACATCGCCAGTCAGCAAGTATGGATCCTGAAGAATAACTCCTATCTGTGACCGATAGCTTTCAATTGATCGCGTGCGGTAATCAATATCATCAATCAAAATTCTACCCTGATGCGGTTCATAAAACCTGCTGATCAGATTAATAATTGTAGTCTTCCCGCTTCCCGTCATACCTACCAGACCAATAGACTCCCCCGCCCGAATGTGAAGATTGAATTTTTGCAAAACAGGCTTATCTTCTTTATATTCAAAAAAGACATTCTGAAATTTGATATCGCCTTTAATTGCCCCGAAGGCACCCGTGCTATGCTTATCGTGAATCGCAGGCTGTTCGTCAAGTTTTTCAAAGATACGCCTGGCCGATACAATACCGGTTTGATACTCTACAATAAACTGTGTTATATCTAAAACGGGAATAAACAAGCCTCGTGTATATCCAAAAAAAGCGCCCCAGGTACCTATCGATATCCCGGAGACTGCATTCATACTCAGAACTCCACCAAACACCAATATCAGGCAAACAGCCACAGAACTCAGGCAAATTACCAGCGGCGCATAAAAAGACGACAGCCATACAATCTTTTGCGACACATCCTGATAAGCAGAACTTTTAAGATTGAACCTGTCTGCCAAAAATTGCTCTTTATTAAAAGCCTTACTGATATGAATTCCATCCAGGCTTTCACCAAAAAAAACGTTCACTTCATCGCCCAGCTGCATGGCTTGCCTGGCGCGAAGACCAATCCGCTTATGCAGCCCGAATGCCACCAGAAAAAGCGGCGGAATAGTAACGATGATCAGTAACGAAAGCGCTGAACTGTAAAAGAAAATTATCGATAACATAACCACCACACCAATCACGCTGGCCGTCAACGAATTTAAACCGCTCGTCACCAGGTTTGAAACCAGGTTAGTATCACTCCACAGATTAGACATCAACTCGCCCACCGGGCGTTTGTCAAAATAAGCAAACGACATGGTCTGGAATTTTCGAAACAATTTTCCCCGCAGGCCGGCCGACAGACTGGCCCTGAATTTCCCAACCCGTCGCTCCAATATCGCTACACATAAAATCTGAGTGCCTCTTAAAAGAAAGAAAAGCGCGGAAAGAAAAATGATATCAAATCTGAGCTTATCTATGCTGGAATCTCCCGCAAGAAAGACCACAATCGAATCCACAAATAAAAGCCAGACCAAAGGAATAAACCCCTGCACGAAAGCTGAAAGAATATTCGTAACCAAAACAATGCTCACAAATCGTTGATGTCGCTCGTCATTTTGCAACGTGCGCACAAACAAGCGCCATGATTCCGTATAAACAAGATTAAACAAGCTTCTCATAACTATTTATCGAACACCCGAACGTTGTCTACTACTACTTTGCTTTGTTCTTCAGGCGCGCGTTCTTCACACTTCACCAATAATCCGCCACTCAAAACAATCACCTTATTCATGTGCTTTAAAAGCGACGATCGGTGCGTAGCCAGCAATACGGTATTATCGCCCCAATCATCCAGTATCTTTTGAAAGACCTGTCGTTCTGTTGATGGATCGAGTGCTGCGTTGGCGTTGTCCAGAATCAATACACCCGGCCTGGCGTATAATGTTCGCGCAATGGATATTCTCTGCTTTTGCCCACCTGAAAGTAAAACGCCTTTACTGCCCACAACTGTATCCACACCGGCAGGTAGTACATGCATAAAGGCCGATACCTGAGAGGTCTCCAGAATGGAATGCAATTCCTCAGGCCTGTCTTTGGCGTCCCAGGTAATATTGCTCACAAGCGTTGTCGAGAATAAAAATGATTTTTCCATCGTGTATCCAATCTTCTCGCGCAAAAAGCGACGGTCGTACATAGGAAGTGGCGTCCCATCCAGAAATATCTCCCCCGATGTAGGCTCGTAAAGCCGGAGCAGCAAAGCAAAGATTGTCGACTTTCCGCTACCCGAAGATCCCAAAAAAGCAACTTTCTCTCCAGCTTCTATCACGAATGATACATTCTGTAAACTCCAATATTGTTGCTCCGGATATCGGAACGAAACGTTTCGAAATTCGATCCGCCCGCCAATGAATTCTTTCTGATTAGACATTTCCTTATTGCCATCGGCATTTGCCTCTGGATGCAAGCGACTAACCTCCTGAATACGCCGCAGTGATACCGTCATTTTTGCAAACTGAAGGGACGTGGCGCCTACCAGGCTCAACGGCCAGGATACCATTACCGCATAGGTATAGAAACTCAACATCTGTCCTAATGAAATGTAGCCGTTCAACGCAAAAACGCCTCCGCTTACCACCGACAGGGTAACTTGCAACGCCAGCAGAAGATCGTTTACGTTCATAAACCTTCTGGCCGCATCGACATGGCGAATGTCCTGTTCCAGTTTTCGCTGATTCTGCCTGTCAAATTTATTGATCTCATTCTCATGTAAAGAAAGGGCAATGACTGATCGCATCGAAACAAAGTTCTCCCGGGCGATCTCTGTCAGGCGATCAATTTCAATCTGACTTTCCGAAAACAATTCTTTTTGCTTACGATAGTACCTGAAGCTCCACCAAAAAATAAACGGCACAAGCGACACAACGATCAGCGCATAATAAATATTGACTATCGCCATCATAAAAAAGGAGAAAACAAAAATGCCGATCAGCCGGATCAGGTTAACGACCTGGTTCTGAAAAAAGAACTTTACATTATAAATATCTCCCTGAAGCCGCTGTATCAGTTCACCTTTACTGGCGCTTGCAAAATAACTTACCGGAATATGCTGAATGTGCAAAAACAAAGCATCTCGCAAATGGCGTATCGCCTTCTCGGTTGTACCAGCATTTAGCCTGCCTGATATCCACCAAAAAAAAGCGCGTAGCAAAGACGTAGAAAAGTACATGGCCGCAATAGTCCAAAGCCCTTTAACCAGATCATTTTGAAAAGACAGCTTCAATACATCATATAAGAATCTCGAAACAAAATCTTTTGACTGGTAGGACACATCCATGTCTTTAGATCCTGCCACCACAAAATCTACAGCCACCTCAAAAAGCTTCGGCTCCACATTCATAACCACGATGGCCATGAGCAAAAGCAAAGATGCAATGATGTAGCTGGGTAGCCACTTACGAATAACGGAAACAAGCTCCATGACAAATCCCCCGGTTTATTGACGCATAAAAGCGTATAATAATTTGGCCTATTCGAAATCCGTCAACGTCATTTGAAACAACTCCTCGTGTTTGAGTCTCTCCTTATCCACGCTAAACGATCCGATGAACCGCTCGTTATCATAGTTGTTCAAGGCTTGTCTGAACATCTTGTCACGACTAAGCCAACGGTCCTTTTCCGGATATTGACCGGTACGAGAGTGATCATCATGAGAAATATGCTTCGCATGACCGCTAAGAATGCGGTGTAAACCCGCCCCCAGGGTCAACCTGCCAATCATATCCTGATCTTCCCAACCCCATCCGATCAGCTCAGAGTTATAGCCGTTAATTTTCATAAAGTCGTTCTTCTTTACCATCAGCAACCCCGGTGCGTTGCGATATCCATTGTTCGCATCCTCTTCCTGGTCTACTATTTTCAGAATACGGCCATTGCGCGTCTTGATCTTTAGCTCATAGCCAAAGTTCACCACATGTTTTCCCCCGATAGAATTGACTTTGGTTTCGGTTACGCCGGAAAGCGTACCAAAAGCGTTCTCCTGTGTCGTAATAGCATCATACAAAATCTGCAATTCATACGGATCCAGCAAAATGTCGCAATCACAAAAAAACAGGGTGTCGAACCGGGCATACGAAGCGCCAAGGTTAGCCGCCAGCGTTTTGTGGAAGTGCTCCTGTTCTGGCACGCGTACAATCCTGAAAAACGGCCTGGAATCCTTTACCTGGCTGGCAAAGAAGACCTCTTCACCACCAAAGTTTACCAGTATCAATTCTCCGTTAAAATGTTCTACAACAGATTCGAAAGATTTTAAAGCTTCTTTCAATTCGCCTCGGTTTCTCCAGGTTACAATTATTGAGAGCATAATGATTTAGATTATAGTTGAAATTTCGTTAGCTATCCGCGATGGGTTCAGATCTCCCGCTTCGAGTATATCGGCAAAATCCCCAGACTCACCGGTAAAGGTCATACTCCACCCCTTCTCGTGAATGTCACAGGTTACTCCGGCGGCATACAAAATACTTTCCAGCCCGCCCACTCTGTAATGATCCTCAATAACCACGAGCGGCTTTCCTATCGCATTGATCTCGTTTACGAGCTGTGGAGACAGCGGCATTATTTTATTTACATTGAGCACGCCAATAGAAATTCCCAATTGTTGCATACTCTCTTTTACCATCAAGGCAATATGCACGGTAATGCCCGTGGCCAATACATTGATGTCTTGCGGCGGCGCAAGCCAATACCATTCCTTGTCCACGGCAGGCAAATCAGTCAACGGCTCGCGGGGAAGCCGCAGATATGCCGGCGAAGGATCTGCATTCATCTGCTCTATCGCAAACTTCAAATCTGCAGGACATGCCGGAGACCAGATCGTCATATGCGGAAGGGAAGCCATTACCGCGATATCATTAATCGCCGCGTGAGTCTGCCCGTTTCGCCCGGTAAATCCACCGGCATGCGACCCTACAAGCTTAACGTTTGTTATTCCTTGCGATAGCCCTATCCTGATCTGATCATAGGCGCGATAACACAGGAACGCCGCAAACGAAAATACCCATGGCTTGGCACCCACCTGGGCAAGACCTGCCGCAACAGATACCATGCTTTGCTCTGCTATGCCAGCCATAATAAACCTCTCCGGGTGACGCTGATGAACAAATATGGCACCATTGGAATCCGCAAGGTCACCGTCTAATACACAAATATCTTCGTCGTGGTCCATTATGTGGCTTAATATCCGGCCACATCGCATTCCCATTTTTTCCATGTTCCTCTATTAAAATTTGAATACTTCATTTGGTCGTACCATAGATTTCGCTTCTTCCGAAGTAAGCTCTCCGCAATGAAAACGAATCGGATCACGCTCAATCATTTCATAGCCCTTTCCTTTTACCGTGTTGGCCACTACTACACAAGGTCCCTCACGATAAGCGCGTGCTTCTTTAAAAATTTCTTCAAGCGCAGTACAATCGTGTCCGTCCACACTAAGCACTTTCCAACCAAAAGAAATAAACTTCGATTCAATATTGTCCATCGGTAGCTTCGAGACATCCTCCTCGAAATACCAACCATATTCCTGATGTTTGTTATTATCGACAATTGCCTTGAGGTTATTAACCTTTAACCGGGAGGCAAGCATAGCAGCTTCCCACACCTGCCCCTCCTGGCACTCGCCATCGCCCAATACAACCCACGCGTCGGCTTTCTTTTTCTTCAACCCCAATGCAAAGCCAAGCGCAAGCGATAGCCCCTGCCCTAACGATCCCGACGAAAAGTCGATCCCCGGTGTCTTCAACATATTGGGATGTCCTTCCAACAAGGACTTATGTCTTCCGTATCGCGATAGTTCTTCCACATCAAAGTATCCAAGCTTTGCCAGTATAGCGTATTGCGCTATGCATGCATGCCCTTTCGAAAGAATGAACCGGTCCCTGCTCTGAAAATTATCAGGATCTATACGCAGAATTTTATCGTAAAGCACCCACAAAATATCAATAACACTCAGTGCCCCGCCAAAATGCCCGCCACCACATTTCACAAGTGCATCAATAATCTGCTCCCGCAGTTCTTGCAGCTGTATAGCTTGCAGGTCTTCTTTAACGTTTATCATATAACATGTTTTTATTTGTCTCGCGAATTAAATGGCCCGCTTCCTTCACCATCCGGAGCGTGGATTCAGATTTTTCCCAATACGTTGCAACCTCTGCATCCACAAATATTCCATCTGCAGTGACCTGAATTCCCTCCCTTGTAGCCAAGGCAATGTTCCTGTCGACTACATCATGCAGTACAACGTCTTCAGGAAGCGCCAGGCTCAGGTCTCTACCTGCAATACGCACCGGGTATCCGCCCGGAAGCCCCAGGGGTCCGGGCAGGTTAAACAGACGCTCCTCGCCCGTTATCAAAGCCTTGAGTAAAACAGCCACAGTACTGCCGGTAATAGAATTTAATTTGGCATCACCGGGCAGCATGATCGATGTAAAGAGGTCTTCCTCCTGTCCAACGCGCGCATCGTTTACCCACACTTCCGGAAACTCCGTTCGTTCAGTTCGTGTCAATTGGGCAATGTGATAGTGGTGCCCTATCATCTTAAGTGTCTCACCCGCTTGCAATGACATCTGAGCCCGTAAAACGGCATCCAGTATGGCTATATTGCCAATTCCCGTAAAAACGGAATAACCCAATAAACTCACCAATTGATTGCAAACATCTGGATAACAACCGTTGATAACGATAGGGCTAACCGATGCCATCTGCAGAGCATCCAACAGCGTTAACAGTAACTCGGCTTGTCGAAATGCCGTGATCCCAAAACCATGCTCCTTTACCAGCGCAGACCATTCGCTCCCATCGTTTAAACTCCAGGGCGACTGTAAAGAGGCCAGGTGCAAAACAATGGCCGGCTTCATTCCTTCCAGTAGATCTGCGAATTGTGAACTATTCTGCCATGGTATGGCGCATGATGAAAAAGAAACGTCTGAGCCCGTAACCGCGGCCCTCGCATTCCCCGACAGCGCAAGCCACGCCGCATCATCTATATTCCGGGCCCCGACCATTACCCGTATGGGTATCCCCTTGATCAGCGACAATGCTCCGACCACCTCCCTCGAAAGGTTTCCGGTCGCGGTTATTAAAATATCACAGCGTTCCATAGATCTGTTAGTAACGAAGTGACGTTAAGACCATCTCCAGTTCAGCGGCCAGGCTAACATCTTTCCGAACCGGGTGCAACTCAAGCGTAACACCGGCTAAAAGAAAATGCGTCTTCGTACAAAAAGCCCGGCCGTCGCTTCTCATTTCCATAAGTTTATCCCATACAGGCTTTTCCCGACTGTAAACACCCATGGTCATGGGCGCTACCAGAAAATCCTGAACCGTATAGCCATGATCCCTGATAGACGATAAAATCCGCAGCGGATTAGAGTAACTGGCAATAAGTAACATACATTTCCGATAGCCCAATCCGATCAATTTGGTATACATATCACTACCATCCGAACCACCCCATAGTAACGGGTCCATGATGGCTGGATCATCCGAGGGTAAAAACGGCGGATCAGAAATCAATATTTCATCTGCCTCAGGCCGCCCGGCATCAAAAAAAGATCGATGAACAACCTGGTAAACATCGTCAACGCCTTTCATTCTGGCCATCGCATTAGCCTTTTCGACAGCAGCTGCATTCAACTCGTAACCTGTAACCTTACCCTTAAAATCACTTTGAATAATCGCCGTCACAACCGGCAATCCATTACCTGCCCCAAGCTCGCATACACGCGCGGTTTGATCAACGCGGCTGAATACAAGATTATACAGGCAATTCGAATAGAATATCGATTCCTCCGGAGAATTAAATACGTCCCTTTCTGCACCATTAACAACTGGATAATTCATTACCACATTGGTTTAGACTTCAAATCAGATTTTGACAATACATCTATACAGCCCTGCTCCATCTTTTTCAACGATTCCACCGGGTTATATGAATCAAGAAATTCCACGTTATGCTTTACCAGAAACTTATGCGCCCCGGGCAAATTGAAAAATGGTATCGATGCGGCAAGATGGTGCACCTGGTGATATCCATCGCCGTGCGGATGAAGAATAAACCGATTAAACAGGCCAAGATTATTTCTGGCACTCTTGGAATCAACCGAAAAATCTACACCGGTGTGCTCATTGGCACGAGCGTAAAATCTAAGAATAGGAAGAAGCAAATAAAACGGAACCAGATAATATACGGCAAAGTAATACCAAAGATTAAAGACTGCTATTACGCCGATTACCACGGCCCAGAAAATGATTTTACCTGGTCTATCGGCTTTTGTCTTCCAGAAGGCATAGAATGTTGTTCGAAGATGATCCCACGTAAAGAAAAAAGACATCGGACGCAGGAACAGCACCAACAGCTTGTTGTCCGGCAGCTTGTCAAGTCCCCACTTTTTATAGATCAGAATATCCGGATCCTTTTCAAAATCACCGATCAATTGGTGATGCTCCAAATGAATCTTTGCATACGTCTGAACATGCAGGAACACCGGATAGGCAAACAGAAACTGCATGCTCTGGTTAAAGCGTCGGGTCCTGAACACATTGTTGTGAGAAGCTTCATGAACCAGGATCTCCAAACCCCGGTAGCGGGAAGCCAATACCAGGCAGATGCCCAAAAATGATAAGGCAAAAAGCGCTCCCGTAAGTTTCATAACAAAAAGCTCACTTACCTGAATCGCCAGCGCTATTACCAGGTAATCACCGGCAATGATCCTGAATCCCTCAACGTCACTCTTCGCGCCATATTCCTTCTGCAGCGCATGGTAAATTTCAGACCGTGTCATCGGCTCATTGATTAATCGGTTGATTGTTATCCGTAACAAATACAACTTTCGGCTTATGCTTACCTGCGTTCTCATATTCCACCTGCATGTAGGTAATGACGATCAATATATCACCAACCATACATTTACGGGCAGCTGCACCGTTCAGGCATATAATCCCGGAACCGCGCTCACCCTTTATCGCATAAGTTTCAAGGCGCTCACCATTGTTAACATTCACTATCTGTACTTTCTCGTACTCAACGATATTGCTCTCCTCAAGCAATTGTTCGTCGATCGTAATACTGCCGACGTAATGCAATTCAGCTTGTGTAACTTTCACACGGTGAATTTTCGACTTCATCATTTCTATGTAGGGCATACTATTTTATTTAGCGTAACCGTCAAACAACGGCTCCTTAACTTTTCTTGTTTTTTCGTTTCTGATCACTATCTCAACGACTTCAGGGATCGTCATTCCGCGGTGTTTCAGCATCATCATAAAGAAACTGTAGCGATGCAACGACGGAAACTGATTACACTCCAGAAAATAGATTTCATCGCCTCGCACGATATAATCGAACCTCGCTATATTTTTCAGATCGAGATCCAGGAATAGATTCCGCGACGCCCGTTCCAGCTTTTGTAAGACAATACTATCCTCTGCATTAACGATCGATTTGGAATTTAAGGCTGCATCGTTCTTCTCAGGAAATCCAAAAAAATTCCTCGCCGTTGTTACCTTTCCCAGGGGCAGGGTTTCAACCTCGCCATTGTTTTCCATTACCCCGCAGGTATATTCAACACCGCTTATATACGCCTGTACCAGGGCGTAAGTGTCGTGAACAAGGATTTTTTCAATCATATCACAAACCAATGCCAGATTCTCCTTTGTCAGTACAAGCTTATCTGTCAGGATACTACTCCCCAACGCATTGGGTTTAATGACGACCTCGCTTCCTTCAAATCTATTGAACACGTCTTGTACTTCGGTGAGAGACGATACACGCAACGTTTCCGGAATAAGAACATTTTCAACTGTCCCTTGCACATACTGATTGAGATGATACTTACTCAGGCAGATGCTTGGCTGCAGCGGGTCACCGAGGTTGCTCTCAATCTCCAGCATCCGGCAAAGCCCCTGCATTCTACCGTCCTCCCCATTTTGGCTGAATAACGTCGAAAACAGAAAATGATCATTCCGCTTTACAAAGTTCAGTGCTTCGAAAAGATCAACTACCGTTCCCTTTATCAGGTAATCTTCCACGCGCCAACTATAGTTTCCCTCGCTGAGATGTACTACATTCTGCGTATCAATATATATCACCGACGCGAGCTCATACCCCAACCCATCCCTTTGCTCAACTATTCGTTCGAATAGATTTTGAAAGGAGTCTACCGAATCCTTGTGCTCGGAAGACCGGCCGCCAAACAAAATACATATTTTATTCATTCGTTTTGTCATTTTTTTCCATCCATCGGGTAATCATATAGAGCTGGAAGATCTGAAATGCCCAATTCCACTGGTTTAACAGATTGGGTTTCTCATCGCTTGCAAACAGCTTATCCAGCATATCTTTTTTCAACCCCATTTTATGCCAGAAAACACTCTGTTTTATCACACCGAGAATTTCATTTCGATATGCCGTATCCCCAAGCCACCAGGCAAAAGGCGCGGTGAATGCCATCCGCTCACGTTTCTGCGTATCGATCGGTATATCTTCCTGGAACGCAAGCCGAAGTATATATTTATCGATACCGTTGTAAACCAGGGGGAAATATTTCAGCGACCCAACATGATTAAACTTAAACCGATGGTACATAGGAATATTGGAAAACCAGTCGAGCAGTTCTTTATCAAAGAATGGATAAACCACGTGCACGCCCGTGATCTTAGCCGCTGTCGCAAAATCAGGCCATAACATTTCAGATGTACGAACCTCCATTTCCCAGGCGCACATCATTGCCGCGATGTCAAGATCAGGATATTTAGTGTGAAGATCCCGGTAATATTCTACAACATCCTGCTCCAGGAAAGCATGATCCAACTTGTGTTCAAATAACTCTTCAAGAAGCTGCCTGGGAAACGGCGATGCGTTACCAATAAACAACAGCGATGTACGAAGGTCTGATGCCTCACCCAGCAATGCTTTCCATGTATTCTCAGGCCCAGCCTTTTCAGCATGATCCTGAAAAACTTTGTACTTCCGGCCCATCAATGAAAATCCGGCAAACAACTCATCACTTCCAAGCCCCGAGAACAGCAACTCACATCCATCTTCTGCTGCCCGCCGGGATACCGCGAGCTGTGATATTGCAGACCAGCACATTACCGGGCGATCGGCAACAGTATTGATCTCGTCCAGTGCCGTCCTGGCAAAGTCCTTCGTAATGTCAACTATCCGCAGCGGTAAAGCGAAGGCCCGGGCAGCCAGATCCGCATAAGCGGTCTCGTCTGTTTCAGGAAATTCCGGAAACCGGCAAACATAGCCGACAACCTCTACACCGCTTTGTTGAAGACAATATGCCAATATGGTTGAGTCAAGCCCGCCTGACAAGAAAAGCCCTACCTTTTTATAATCCCGCGCCTGTGCCGCTACGATTTTCATCACTTTCTCCCGAATGGACTTTGCAATGATCGACTCGTCGGTATCCTGCCAGGTCGGCCCATTCAATGGCGTCCATTCGCGCCGCACCTGATGTTCTCCATTAACAGAATACAGTGCGTACCCCGGCGGAAGAACACGTTTGCCGGCATATATCGAATAACCATAACGAGGTGTACCGCGCCCCAGGCTCATGAGGATATCTTCAGCCGAATACAAATCCCCCGCCTGCTGACCTTCATCATAGAAAACGGTTGGTTCTCCCAGCTTTCTGAAAATCTTTGTTGCTACCATACAACTTCAGTTATAATTTCTTGCATTTAGATAATTCTCAATATATCGCACACCCGCTGCGCAACTCTCCTGCGCCTTAACCGCCCCCTGTAATTTTTCGATCGATGCCCTGATCACATCGCTTGTGCTGACTTCTTCAAACGCCTTCTTTAGTAACTGCGACGATATATTCAGCATATCCAGCCTCACCCCTATCTGGTGATACACTACCCTGGCGCTATTACCATAGCCATCATTATTCCAGGGCACCAAAATCATTGGCGTTCCTGTGTATACACATTCTTTTAAAGAACTGCATCCGCCATGAATGAGGGCTACAGCGGCCCTTTCGAGCATCTTCAGCTGCGGCACCATCGTCCCGATAAACACATTGGGCGGAACTACCATATTTCCAATGTCAACCGTACCGATTTGCACCACCGCCTGCCATTCCGGGAGATCGGCCATCATTTCCAGAACAGCGTTGTAAACCTTCTTCGCATGCGCGCAATGATGACTATAAGTACCCAGCGAACAGTATAATATGGGCCTGTCGTCGAAATCAAAATCTATTACACCGTCTTTTCGATCAGTATGCACACTGGCCCCCACATAACACCGGTTATCGGCATCCGCGATATGATCGAAGTCTACATCTCGCGGCGCAAGTACCAGCTCCGGGCACTTTAACCGGAAACCATACTCGCCCCACCTATACCGATGCAGATATCGTGATATCCTTCTCCTGGCTGTATTGAGCGAACGTGTTGGCACTAACCCATGCTTCCAGTTCCAGCGAGCATCCCGTAGCCATACTTTTCCAACCAGCAGTAACCAATCTAATGCAAAATGCAAATTCGAAAACAAACTCTTTTCGTGCGCCGGAACCTTTCGCGAAAAGACCGGTGGTGCTGAGAAGTTGAATGCATACGCAAACGTAGTATTCAAATGCATGACAGGAATAGCACGTTTAATAAATGGAATCGATACATTCATCAATATCGGATCAAGCAGCAAAAGATCGACCGGTTTTTCAAATACCGACGCTATAGATCGTTCCAGATATTCTTCTAATCGCACGTTCCGGTTACTCACAAGCCTCAGCCGCATATACCACCTCGATAACCAGAACTTCTTCGCGTTGATTTTTTTCAACATCCCGTTTAACCGGTTATAGAAGGGATCCAGGTCAAACCATTGAACGTCGAAGCCCTGCTGCTGAACATAGTCCAGGTAAGTAGCATTGGTGAGGTAGGTCACATGAAAACCTTGCTGCACCAGGCCATATGCCAATTTGAAGCTCGCGTTCAAGGCCCCTCGCTCGGGAAACATCAATATCACGATCCTCTTGCCGCTCATCATGACAACTTTTTCCGCCTCAAAGGAAGAGATGCGCAACGCAGCGCCCCTCCCGTAATTGGCACATTGCTAAAATCAACTTCCACCACCTTATACTTTTTTCGCAACATCTCATTTATCCTTGCACAATCTACGTGGCTACGGCTCAACAAGGTATCCGGCGATACACTGAGCACATTGGCACCCAGCGCCACCTGCTCCCGAACATTTATTTCAATAAAATTGTAATGGTCTTCCAACGCCCGCGGCATTTTTTCAATACCCTTTGAAAATATCAACGCATCATCATAACCCACGGGGTTAAATATGCAGTCGAGGTGCAAATAAAACCCCTCGTTCCGCATCGGTACCGGCACCACTTCAAAGTCTTTGCCGAATACAGTTGTCAAAAACCGGACACTGGCCATGTTCGTACGTTGCGATATCCCGACAAAAATTCTTCCTTTATCTACTATTACATCGCCTCCTTCAATAAGGCAATCCGGCGGAGGAATTATAATATTCGGTTCATACTCCATAAACCTCAATATGTGCTCAAAAATACCCACACATTCATAACGACGGCTTTGTTTAGCCATATTGCAGAGCACAAATCTGTTTCCGGCAACAAACCCAATATCCCGCGGCGTTAGTTGATCATAAACTATTTTCCCCACCGGCTGTACCTGCAGTACCTCCACCCCCAGAGACTCAAGCGCTGCCTTGAATCCCTTGAATTCATACACCAGATCCTGCTCCCGCGGCAGCATTTTGGTTTCCTGAAATTCATTTACCTTTTCAATATACTCCGGGTGTTGCCCGTAGCCTACGCCAGATCCGATAATAACAATCTCCAAAGGATCGGTCTCGTTAAACTGCGAGAATGACGTCATACAGGACCTTCAAAATATTAAGTTATACAACTCCTTCGCCAGAACGCCCGGATTCTCGGACGATTCAATTAAACGTCCCCTGACATCATGCTGGTAATCAAAACGGCGATTCTCATCCAATGACTGATTTAACGATGCTCTGACCGGCTCAGAAAGCCCTAATCGGTTAATCAAATGTCTCGATTTATACCCATGCCCTGTTGAAATTACAACAACGCTATGCCCCGGCTGCAATACACCTTGCCTGGCCATCTTCTCCAGTGCGCCCAATGTTAACATCGAACAAGGTTCAGGAACAAGATCGTCCGTCAACATACAATCCACCTCATATTGAAAGAGTTTGGTGTATGCCTCCCTGATATCTGACGCATTACCCTGATAAACCAGCCCATTCGAATCTCTTAACGCTTTGACGCCATAGAAGAAATCATAACTTTCTTCGGCAATCAGGGTGCTGCCTATCTTCATATCGGCTTCATCTACATATTGCAGATCGCACTTTGCTTTTTGTAAAATAGCATTATTCAAAAAACCTTCATTCAACGGCGATGCGTTTTCAACGCCCACAGAAACCATTCTTGGCAACCGCTTAATAACCCCAAGTTTATGCAACTCGCAAAAACCTTTCCAAAGACCACTGAGACAGCTTCCATTGGCAGTCGGCAAAATAATAAAATCAGGACTATTGTAACTATTATCCGACAACTCCCCCATCTGCTTCACGATCTCCACAGCCATGGTTTTGTTACCCTCAACCCGATACGGATTTGCCACAGACCAATCATCAATCCCATTAAACTGAAACTCGAGATAATTTTTGGCTTGTATATACGTTTGGTACGCTCTTTCAAAATAACACGCATCGTTACCAATTTTGATAACATCGACGCCCTGATCCAAAATATACCCGAGCTTCTCCGGATAAATATCTCCCGAAACAACAGCTACGAACTTCTGGCCCATCATACGAGACACGTATGCAGCAGAACATGTGGCATTACCGGAAGAGAACCCCACGGCAATTTTATCTCCATGCTCTTTCGAGTAGAGCGACGCAATCAACGTCTCGCGGTCTTTAAAAGATCCGCTTGGATTCATATGCTCACACTTAACGCGCAAATCTATAGCATAGTATGCGGAAAGATTATGAAGTTTTGTCAACGGCGTAGCCCCAATACCGAACGCCGTGTCGTTTTCAAATCTATGCGGCAAAAACGGATACTGTAGTATACTCCGCTGAGAATATAAATCAAACCTATCAATTCGAGATGCCAACACAGGAAGCTCCCATGGTTTCCAGTGATACTTAAAATCACTGGTGCGATAACCACCGGTGTCAACACTGTACATCTGACGTTCCAAAACGGATCGCGCCATTCCATCATGATCGACTCTATCTATGACGTGCATATTATATCAATATATAACGGAAGTATCAAAAGCCAAACGGCTTACTATTTCATTTGGTAAGGCAATAAAGCTAAATTTATCAAAAGTTCAAATTGAACTTTTGATAAATTTACTCACCCCACATTACTTTTTTCTTAATCAAATTTGAATTATACTCGTATCGAATTAAAAACACTTCAGAAACACGTTAATATAATACTGATGGACATCAAACAATTTGATCATACATATTTGATCAACCTTGATAAGCGCCCTGATCGGCTACAACACGCGTCTCTGCAACTTTCCACCTTATCTATTGAATACGAGCGATTCCCGGCTATTGACGGCGACTTCACTACCATAGATTGGAAAGCAGATCTAAAATATATAAACGTACCGCATTATGGATGGAATAAATATTCTGCCGCCCTTTCCGAAACAACACGGAAATTGATCCTGGATGCTAAAGAAAAAAAATATGAGCATATACTCATTTTTGAGGATGACATAAAGTTCGAACCCGATGCAACTTCCATTTTGGAAAAAGCTGTCTTTCCAAACGTCGACTGGCATTTCTTCTATTTTGGCGCATATCACCAGGAACGGCCCTCTTATTACAATGAAACCGTAATACAACTCAACAACTCTTTGTGCCTGCACGCCTACGCCATCCACGCCTCTATATTTGATGACTATCTCGAAAAACTGGAGAAACGTGATATGCCAATTGATTGGGTTGTTTGTACACATTTTCAGCCTTTAGGAAAATGTTTCGCTTTGCGAAATCCAATCGCCAGGCAATACCCGAATTTCTCAGACATTAAACAAACCGAGGTAAATTATAACAATCTTTTTATCGACCTCACCAATTAAAAATACAATCAACGGCCTGAGCGTATATACTATGCGGTATTCAAAATTACTTTTTCGCAGACAATTCCTGCTATCTTCAAAGACCATTGAAAAACTCGCACACTGGCAACGAATAACCTTTGGCGAACAAAATCTGTATGCACATCCGGACGTCACGCTATCAACCGCAACCTCCCATGACAAATCAATTGAAATCGCCGCAGTCGGCGATTTGATCGACCACACGCAGCCCGACGCAACCAATACCGCACTGCTGGAGTCTTTAGTCTCCGGCGAGTCCTCTATCGAAAAAATTGTCCGTTACCTATATGGCATATCCGGCCGTTATGCACTCTTTATCAAATTCAAAAATAACGTATACGTAATAAACGACTGTTGCGCCCTACGAAAAGTGTACTACACGCGTATAAACAACGAAGTCCACATAGCCAGCCAACCGTTACTGCTCAAATTAGCACTTGGCTTCGTGGAGGGGAAGAAATACAACGATTTTCACAATTCCCGGTATAGAGCCAAAGCGCTGGAATACTGGATACCGTGTGGAAGCACCTTATACGAAAATGTGTATCAACTCGTAGCCAATCACTATTTAGATTGCACCACGCTGGTACAGCACCGGTTCTATCCCGTTTTACCACTGGTTAAGAAAAACCTGGACGATGGAATTAACGAATCAGCATTATTGCTGAAACAAATTATGTACGCCGCGCATAAACGTCTAAAACTAGCCCTGCCCCTTACCTGTGGGCTGGATTCCCGCACTATTCTAAGCGCGTGCCGTGACTTTGCCGATGAATTATTTATCTACACATTACAATACCGAAATCTTACCACGCAATCCGACGATATTCGCATTGCAAAAAACCTTACCCGGTCACTGGGCTATACGCACCATGTAATAGATTGTCGTAAAGAAATCGATCCGGACTTTGCAGCAATTTATATGCAGAATAGCGACACACCACATTTGGTAGATTGGGGACACATCGCCTACGGGATGTTCGCCGATTACCCCGCAGACCGCGTTACCTTAAAGGGAAATTGCTCCGAGATTGCCCAGTGCTGCATCCATTACCTGTATGGATGGTCGCCCGATCTTACTACCGATGATATTATCAGCATTATGGAGTGGAACACCATTCCCTTCATCAAACCCTGGATCGATCACTGGAAGGATAGTGCCATAAAAACAATTCATCCAAGTTACAAAATGCTGGATATGTTCTTCTGGGAGATCAACATGGGTGGATGGCAGGCACAAAGTCAGCTCGAGTGGGACATCACACAGGAAGCGTTTACCCCATTTGCCAACCGGAAGTTATTAGACATCATGTTGGGCGTAGACGAGCGCTTTCGCGCCAGAAGGCGCAGCGACCATGAACTCTACCACGGCATAATCACCACGAACTGGCCGGAACTTATGCGCGAGCCTATCAATCCATCACTGCAAAAACTGAAAGCACTCGAATGAAACAGGAGCGTCAATACGCGTTATCCATTCGAATATTCCATTTTCAAATGATCGGTATTAGAATAATGCTTATCTCCACGGTAAAAGTGATAGAGATAATAACCTTTCATCAAACCGACCTTATATTCCGTTTTCATAACCGCCGCATGCATATAGTTATCAACCCCAAGGCAGCCTTCGCTAAAACCGCCGGCCATTCGCCACGCTTTTTTGCTGATCATAATCATACAACCGCTGAGCAGAAAATCAGCATCTGCCAGCACTTCCATCTTTAACCTGTTCTCCTGCAGATTTGCGGTAGCCAGCTTGCGGTGGCGGAGTATGTCATGATTATTGTCAATGATTCCATGCAAAAGCTGGTAGGTTTGTATTACCCTGTTCGTCATGCACGTCCACATCCCCACTTCGGGGTAAGCCACAATGTATTCTTCAAGATACTTTCCGTAATCACTTACAAGATGCAGCGTATCGCCATCGGTAAAACAGGCCCAGTCGCCGTCATCCGGAAGAAGCTCCATAAAACGATTGTAATACCGGCCGATATTCTTATCGGTACTAAAAGGCTGAGAATACCAAATCATATTTCAAGTAACAGGTTAATCCATGAACTCAGTATAAATAGGTGCTGAAAGACTTCGCAACCCGGGCATTAACATCAAAGTAATCTTCCACACGTTCTGCGAAGCTTTTGTGCACAAAATTATGCACCGATTGAATCTCATATTGCGACCGGTAAAACGAAATATTACCCACTATAGTCTCCAGCGCGTTGATCACATAATCAACATCAGCCTGTGTCGAGTATAACCCAAGGCTAATCCTCACCATACCGCGGTAAAGTGCAACCTCGCTTTCATTAATATCCCAAAGCATGGGCGATAAACATTCCCGCACAAAGGGATGCGCGCAAAAACAATCATTGCGCACCGCAACACCAAAAAAATCGTTCAACATCAGAGACAATAATTCGTGTGGAATACCCGCGATGTTGAAACTAACTACACCGATCCGTTCGCCAAACTCCCCTTCCGGATAGATATTCATCCCCGGAATGGTCTTCAATCCATCAAGCAGACACTGAACCAGTATCTTCTCTTCCGCCAGGATTTTGTCCATGCCAACGTGAGCCAGAAAATCCACAGCCGTGGCTATTGCTAAAATTCCAGATACATTCAGAGTTCCTGCATGCTCCTTATCGAACAGGTCAGTGGCCACGTCAAAATCAAAAGAAGAAACGGATTTAACCATGCCTCCGCCGTAAAATGCAGGACTCATCTGCAACATGATCTCTTTCCTGCCGATCAGCACGCCTGGAGACCCTGGCGCATACACTTTATGTCCTGAAAATACAAAAAAGTCTATAGCCTGGTCTCGCTCCGGAGGGCACATACATACCGGTGAATGTGCTACCAACTGAGCCCCGTCAACAACAATAAGAGCATCGTAGGCATGCGCCAGGGCTGCTATATCATGGATGGGCGTGAGATGACCAGAAACATTACTCGCTCCCGTGATGGCGATATAATTAACCTTCCCTTTGTGTTTCTCCAACAACTGCCTCACATTCTCCAGCTGTATGCCCAGAAAATTACCGTGTTCATCCAACACCGGGATATATTCAACAAACTGGTTATGCATACGATGCGGGAGGTCATTGGAATGATGTTCCATAATCGAGGCCAATACAACCGTCTTTGTCGGCCGGGCTTGTGCCAGCCCTTCAGCAATCCTGTTAAGCGGCAACGTTGAGCCGCTGCCCATAAACACGGTGATATACGAATCATCGGCTCCCACAAAACTGCGAATACGCCGCTCTGCCCAGCGAACAACTTCCGTGCTCACCTTAGCCCCCAGATGTGTCGAACTGTGGGTGTTGGAGTAATACTGTAAAAATTCACGAACAACGTCCTGCGATGGCTTCAATGCTAACGTAGACGCTGCCGAGTCCATGTAAACGCGCGTTACCAACTTTGATTCCGCCGTTCGATACTGGAGATCGAATCCTTCAAAGGCACTCCGTATGTTGATCGAGTTCATGATTAAAGCTTTCTAAAAAAAGATCCGAACCGTCAGAAAAAAAGTTAACAAACCCGGCATCTATACCATAAACATTCCGCGCTACATATATTCCCAACCGAATTCGTTCACAGTATATGTCATTGAAAATATTTACAAACCGTTGGATTCCACGGCGGCGGACGGCCATCGCAAATAACGTCGCCAGAATAAGATTGCATTTGGGATGTGGCCCTTCTTTCATGACCAGTGGCTCACCCAGAGCAGTCGGAATGGTATATGCTTTTGCATCCGACTCCAACGCACAAACGTCAACAGGATCCACGCACCTGATCAGTGTCTTCTCACTGCTGGTAAAAACCTGAAACTTCTCCGGATTTTGGTCGTAAATCTTTCTAAACCATACCGAAGCTTTATTCCTGGCCGTGCTTTCGAATTGAACATCAACATCTTTTGCTGGTACGCCAAACTGATCAAGGATTGTAGCATAATTATCCGGAATTTGATAGCTCTCTTTTATGCGTTGCCGCGTAATCGGATCGAGACCAATATCATTGATCCACAGCAATAACACGGCAGGCCGGTTTAAGGCGCGTAACCGTGCATACACATGAACACCCGCTAAAAATGAAAGCTCTTCAGACTCGCCATCGTGTGACAAATCCCGCAAATGTTCTGCCAGACAATAATGTCCCGCGATCACACAAGTACATTCCTGTGGATCATAATTGAACTGTTTATTCAATAATTGAACAAGATCGTCCGACAATCGATTCATAAAATAAGCTCGAAAAAAATCAACATTTTTCAATCAGGAATATGTACTGAATATCGCTATTGGAAATATTCAGAATTTTGCACTGCCCCCTGCTGCAGAAACGTACCACGTCCTGGTGAGCCTGTTTATCGGTAGCGATCAGCTTCAACACATCGCCGACATCCATTTGTTTGAGCGCAGATTTTGCACGCAACAGCGGAAGCGGGCATGTTGCACCCGAAACATCTACAGTAACAAGGCGTCCCATTTACTCGTATTTAAGTGACTTCGACGGATTGGTTATCGCTATCTTCACACAGTTATAGCTGAGCGTGGCCAATACAATAACTAAAATAAACATCAACGGCATAACAAAGTCCAATACTTGCAATTCAACGGAAAAAGCAAAATTACTCAACCATCGCTGCATGATATAAATTGATAGCGCTGATCCAATACCACTACTCAGCAGCGTCATGATTATATACGGTCTGGACAAGAGTACGACCACGTCCCTGAATTCCGCGCCATACACCTTGCGAACCGCGACCTCCTTGGTTTTGTTCTGCATGGAATATGCAGACAATGCAAACAGACCTAGGCCCGAGATCACAATAGATGTCAACGCAAAATATTTCGTCAGCGAATCAAACTGTTCAACTTTCTTGTATTGAGAAGCATACGTGCTGGTTAAATGCTGATAATCAAATGGATTATCCGGAAATACCAGGGCCATTTCCTGCCTGGCCTTGTCTATTGCCTGTTGATCAAAACTACTTTGTATCTTCATGGTATAATAGCCAAACGGCGCCGGGTTATACGAAAGCATAATCGGCTCAAACGACTCCTGCAGCGAGAAGTGATTATAATTTGCAATAACACCAACGATCTCAAACTGCACGCCACCCCAGAATACTTTCTGGTTCACAGCCTCTTCCGGCGAGTTAAATTTAAGTGTACTCAGCGCAGCCTCGTTAATAATAACCTTTTCACTTTCATGCGCCAGCTTTTCTGAAAAATCCCTTCCGGCAATAATCCGCGCATTGTACGTTTTGATAAAATTATCATCAACCTCAAGCTTAAACACATTATTCCCATCCAGTTCGACACCCTGAAACCGCTTCATGCCCGCGGACGTGGCTATTTTCTTTCCAGGAATAGACGACGTAAAAGAAACCGATTTAACAAAAGGATATTGCGCCATTTTGTCCTTGAACATTTTTACCTGGTTGACATAAAGTGTATCTACGTTACCCGGGCTTCTCACGGCCAGACACTCTTCGAGCGTTACACCAATATCCTGGTCCTGCATAAATGCGATCTGCTTACCCACAATCAACGTACAGGCCACAACAATAAATGATATCACAAATTGAAAGTAAACAAGGCCCTTCTGAAAAACTGCCCCACTTTTTGATCCCCTGAGTTTCGACCCTATGATCTCGATCGGCTTATACGATGAAAGTACTAACGCCGGATAAAACCCCGTCAACGCGCTTCCCGCCAGAACGGCAATCAGCAATATCCCTATTTTCCATGATTGACCTGTAATGACCGACGACACATCTTTACTCAGCCAACGCTCAAAGCCGCCCTGCACGAGCAACAACACCATAATACTGATGGCAAAACCAACGAAGTTGATCAGCAAAGACTCCGTGAAAAACTGAATGACCAGCGTCCTCTGCCCTGACCCGAGCGCTTTCTTTACGCCAACCTCATTGGCACGCTCCATCGACCTGGCCATAAACATGTTGATATAATTGATCCACGCCATCGCAAGAATAGCGTAAGCAATAATAGTCAGAAACATGAGTTGCTGCTCAGAGCCAGGAGGCGATGCTTCTTCGCGCAATTCAGAGTGAAGATATATTTCAGGCAAAGGCTGAAGAAATATTGAAATGTGCGATTTTTCACCATACAATTTTCTGGTCGTAGAGGCCAGTGCCGCTTCAACCCGCTTCACATCAGCATCCTCCTTTAGGAGTATGTAAGTATAAAACTGGCTCCACCAGATGTTGTTTTCAAGCGGTGGATTATTCAATGTGGCCCACGACAACAAATAATCAAATCGCAGATGAGAGTTGCCCGGAATATCTTTTACAATAGCCGTTACAACATATTCACTACTGTTCCGATTATCGACTTCTATCGTTTGACCAATTATTTGATTATGGGGAGTATCACCAAAAATCTTCCGGGCAAACGATTCCGTCAAAACAATGGTGTTCGGTTTAGCCAATGGATCTTTATCACCGGAAACAATGGGAAAGGTAAATACATTTAGGAAATTATGGTCCGCATAATAGCCCTGGTCCGCATTGCCTGTGTAGCGTATAACATCACCATCGCGATAGGTAAGTACACTAAAAGGCTTCATGATAAGAACGAGAAAAAAACGCGTATAGGTTTCGATCTCAGGAATATCGCCCACCAATACCGGCCCCATGCCAGGAACATTCGTCGCATAGCGACTTGAATTTACCCCCTGGTAATCTATCTCACCCCAATCAAAACCAACGCGGTAAATGCGATTGCCCTTTGTATGAAAGTTATCATAGCTTCTTTCAAACATCACATATTCCATGATCAGCATAAAGCTCACCAGCCCAATCGCCAGACCAATAATATTGATCAGGGTGTATCCTTTCCGTTTTAGTAAATTTCTAAATGCAAGCTTCAAGAACATCAGATTCATATTTAACACAAGCGTTGTCGAAGGTACAAAATTATGTGATTTAAATAGTTATTTATTTAGATATCCAACAATGAAAACCCCGCTTTCCGAACCACCGCGAGTGACGAATTATCAAGATTTTGTGGTTCGTCTTTTGTCGCTTCAAAATCAGCTTTCCACTGTGTCGACAACGACAACCGAACACCCTGTTCCAAGGGATGATTGACATCTGTCGTGAGCGAACGATTATGAACTTTCCGGATATATAAAAACTCGTCCACATTCAGAATCTTCACAAAGAAAAAGCAGCGATATAAAAACTGCGTGTCATTGGCAAAAGCCCGGTCTGTCGAGTATCCCCCGATACGTTGAAAATCAACAACAGAAAGTGAGCTTGTCGAATGCAGCAACGGAAAAGCCACTTTCGAATTCAACGCGTGGGTTACATCCAGCGGATATCTTACAGCATAAATACACCCGTTCACCTGGTCGAACCGAAGCTCGTGCGACCCAACCAGACAACCATCTGATAAAGAACTGGCAATGGTCCTCACGCGGTCAGACGTCGCAATATCATCAGAGTCCTGATATAGAATATGCTGACCGCCTAAACGATCTATCAACAATTGCCTGATTACGTAAGGTCCCGCTGCCGCCGGACAAACAGCAGAAAACCGCACAGTCGGGAAACTTGCTTTTAGATCGCATAGCGCCTCTTTGGATATTTTCTCATCTAAACAAACGTCAACCGACAGGTTTTCGTATCTATTATTCATCAATGAATGCAAACAAACCTTCAAATCACTCAACAAACCGCGGTGCGGAAGAACCGTATTAAAATGAACTCCAGTAACGTCAGCAGCGGGCCGGGCGATGTATGGAATTTGTTGTATCTCAATATACCCCGGCGCGATCTCCATGTCATAGATCATCTCTAAAAGCCTGTATGCCCATTTTTCAGGATGACCGCCATCCACGCTCGACACCAATCTGGAAAAGAACGAAACCGAACAAATAAAGCTCGTCACTTCAGCCTGCACCCAACCAGAGAATCTCGGTAGATTGTCCCGCTGAACCAAAAAAGTCACAAAATCTTCCTTATCACGAGTCAACTGATCAATAGCCGCAACAACCTCCGACTCAATCTCTTTTTGAATACAACCCACATAACGCTTATCAGGATGCCTGTTCAACTCGGCAAGAACCTCCTGCATAGTAGCATAATTTCCCTCATCAGAGGGAAATACTATCAAAAAACCGGACGACAAATCAAACAAGGTGGTGGCCTTCATTATATTCTGAAAATCAATTGTAGACTGGCATGCTTGACTCAAACAATATTAGGTGTAATATTTAATTTTTTATATAGATATTCTCTGTTCTTTCGTGTCAAATCTCCATCATTCCAATCTTTTACATGGTCATGCTCAAGATGAAGATACAACAAGTCCGGAGATGTTAATAAAAACCTGTTGTTTGAAAGATAGCGATGGATGACATCCTGGTCCTCACCTCCCCAACCTACGTAATGTTCATCCCATCCTTCAATATCGGTTAACATCTGTCTATCGAAAAAAGGGATTACGCCAAAACGATGTCCATGAAGAAGCTGATCGCGAAGAAAACCTTCATGAAGATTCTCCCGCGCAATACTGGCTGATTTCTGAATCTCCTCCAGCTGCCCTGCAACAAAAGTCCGAAACGGCGTTACCAGCCGAAAACCAGTGATCAACAGCTTCGGTGAAGTACGGGCCAGTTCAAGATGTTTTTCGAACGATAGTGCAAAAGGAATAAGATCTACATCAAATGGCGTCACAAATCGTCCGGTGGCTATCTTCAATCCCTCGTTAAGAATACGAGACTTATTAAAAGGACCTTCTTCAACAAGGTGATGATACCGCACACTCGGAGGAAGTTTCTCAGCATCCAACGTTGGCAAAATACTTGATTCAACAATTACCAGCTCTATGGCTCCGGCGGTACGCCGCTGTGCTTCCGGAAACCAATTTAAAAGAGATTCCAGGTGGCCTAATCTGTTACGATAAGCCACGATCAGACTTAAATCAGTCATTCTGTATAATAGTAAGTCTTGTGTTACTGTCAACTAAATCGATCGCTCATTTTGAACTATCGAATTGAATGTTTCGAAAGTAGCAAAACATTCCATACGCCACAAGACTCTGGCCTTATCTTTTTACCAGCGCACAACAGGCTGTCATGCAATATCTATCTGACATCAGGAACAGAATATTTTTTCATTATATAACGTTAAGGTTGCTCATCATCATCCTGCAACAGCTCCCGACACTTTGCATATCGGCGAATGGGATTATACCGATCACGCTGCGTTTAACACACCGTAATTTCGTTCGACTCCTTTATAGTATAAAGGTGCGTAGCCGAAATAACGCTATAACAAATAGCCTAACAACGTCGTTCCCTTAACGATCTGTAGCTACAAAAGGGTGACACTACGATAACCAATATTATAACAACTCTTCTGTCAGTTTCTCGATCAACCGGCGCAATTCCTTAACGGCGTTCAAATCAGACTCCTTTATCGCGCGGTTCATCGCACTAATGATCATGCCTTTTAACTTACGTAACCGGTCCTCACGGTTAAGAAACATCGGTTCTTTATTTTTGAGCACATTACGTGCAGCTTCCGTGCGCTCGGAACTAATCTTCTTAACGTTGATTTCAACTTCATCAATAATCGAGTCCTTGATCAGTTTCGCCTTATTATACAGATCTGCCTCGTTCCGGATAACGATCTTATCAGGATCTTTCGCATCGGCAATCGTCTGTACATCACTCTTTTTAACCTTTACCTCTCCCGTTAATATCTTGGTCTTTAGCTTTGGATTACTCTTTCCAATAATATTAAGCCCCTCTGCAAACTTCGCGTCGCGCTTCACGGTGCTCTCGCTAACGTTAAAATGTTCCGAAAGCGCTTCCGAAGTAGACGTTTCTGAGCTTCCCTTTGACTTTACATTCGAGTATCCTCCCTTCTTTTTCCGGAGCGTGAGGTACTTCAAACCACGGTAATAGCTCATCTGGTCTGGTGTCAGATTTCGACGCCCCATCTGGTTATCGACCATCCACGTACGAACCTCCTCAAAACTTGCAAATGAGAGCTTCTTTATCTTAAACGGCACTTTATGCTTCTGACAGATCTTATAACGGTTATGTCCGTCAATAAGCACCAAATCGCCATCCCTCACCCACACCACTAAAGGATCACGACAGCCTTCGTCTATGATATTCTTCTCTAACTGCGAAAATTCCTCTTCTGATAATGGAATAATAAAATCTTTGATTTCCTTGACAATGGTTAACGGCCTATCAGGGCTTACTATATTCTTAACCATAAAAAAATAGATTATAGCCGTAAATATACAAAATTCAGATATTTTTCCCTTTCTTTGAAAAGCCCCAAAAAAAATCGCCATTATTAAACATCGATAGGAGTATAACTGTGACTGCAGGGTGCCATGGCGTAGATTTCACTTTTTTTTTCGTACCCGGACACTTGGGATAGGAGAATTATCGTTAAAAACATGCCATGCAACATGTTTACCATGCAAAGAACAAAGTTCAATCCTTGGAAAAAAAACCAATCCAGTTACCAAAATGTATATCACCACCTACTACCCCGGAGAAAAAACATTTTTCTCAAACATTTTGTCAATCAAACTAGCATTCGCTGACAACGGCATATTGACCGGCTCATTGAATCCGTTTGAAAATAATTATGGCTATTCAAAAAACTTCAACGGTATATATATCGAAGAAGAATGCAAGCTGAGAATCTGTTTTGCGATCGATTGGAATGATCCCAATCTCGCGAGCGATGCCGTTACCTATTATAGCGGCGAAATTTTTAACTATATCGACGAAAATCACTGCCTGGTACTCCGATGGCTTCTCATGCGTAACGGTCTGACCAAAACAGCGCCACCTCCTGCCGAAACCCACATCGACGTTTTGTTCGACAAGTGTGCGAAAAACCACTCTTCGGAAATCAAAAAGATCCTTCAATCATTCCCAAAAAACATATTTACATAAACTTAACTACTCTATACACATATACTCATGAATACGATTTAATATATTCCGGCATTAAATCGTATTCATAGTATCATAACACGGCGATCCTGCAGCGCCGGTGCGTTATTACGGAATACGGGAGAACTTTGCGTAACGGGTTCCCCGGATACCGACTGTACTTTCAAGAGAACCTCATCGGAAAAATATCCGATGAGGTTCTATACATTATATCTGTAATGCGTCGCATATATTATGCGTATACAACTATTAATGTAATCGGCACATTCAATGCCTTTGAAATGATACAGTGTGCCTTTGCACCTTCGGCGATTTCGATGAATGCTGATTCATCAAGTCCTTCGATAACACTGGCACGCAGATCTAAATGAATGCCTGTAATGCTCAGGGCCTGCATATCAAGATCGATTGTTGCTGTCGTAAACAGGTCTCCAGCTGTGATATTGTGATGTGCTAATGTTGCGCTAAGCGCCATCGAAAAACAACCTGCGTGCGCGGCAGCGATCAGCTCTTCCGGATTGGTGCCTATACCATCGGCGAATCGGGTTTTGAATGAATATTGTGTTTCGTTAAGCACGTTGCTTTGTGTGCTTATCTCTCCTTTTCCTTCCTGTAATGTGCCGTTCCAATGTGCTTTTGCAATACGTTTCATGATTTTTCGATTTTTAAATTAAGATTGTTATTGAATGCCTATCGTCAGGCTGCTTTGAAGTATTTGCTTCACCTTAATACTGCCGCGCAGAATATCTGACGTGATGGTCATTAACGGTTAAGACACCACAAACATCGGCCTATGCCGCAGCAATACGTTTAACCCATGTTAAAATCGAAAAATCCCTTAAGAAAAACCTTTAGAGGATTTTAATGCCGTATCTGGTGGATGATTGATCCGTGTTATTTTCCAACCATCCTTTTACGGATGTGGCTCAGCGGGGGCCACGGCTACAAACACAGCCTCGGCATTTCAAGGGCAATGCCTTAAACCTTGATATACCAAGACCTCTATTTTTATTTAAAATCTGCAAATAATTAACAATCAACGTTTTAATCAAACGGCACGATATTGTCTAAGGTAAGGGTAGCATTTCCAAGCAAATACAACTATGAATTACCTGGATAAACTCAATACAATGCTATTAGTAAAGCACATCGAAAAAGTGGTGCAGCTGGATGAAGTGGCGGTAGATACTATTTTAAAATGCTCAAAGGAAATACTTATTCCTAAAGGGGAAATTATTAACAATCATCAGAAACCCAACAGTTACATCTATTTCATAATATCTGGAAAAGCACGCACATACTATGTCGATCGTGCAGGAAAAGCAATAACCTGGTCATTGCATTTTAATGAGAATCACGGAGGGGCTAAAAATCTCTTTATCGTCGATCACAAAGATCTTCTGACACAGATCCATGGATATCTGTATGTAGAAGCGCTCACTGACATTAAGGTTATAAGATTGGCACAGCGCGATCTCGAATTGCAATCTGGTTTTACGCCGGCACTAAGGAAATATTTAGAGAAACTAAACGAAAGTGCTTTTTCCGCTGCATACGAGCGGATATTCAATCTGCTTACACTGTCAGCCAGTGACCGTTATCAACATCTGTTACGAAATGAGCCACATCTTTTGCAGTTGTTTGCAGATAAATATCTCGCATCTTACATAGGTGTAGAACCCCAGTCGCTAAGCAGAATAAGGAAAAACCTAAGATCATGGCCGGTCACATCTAACTCGTTATCGTCTGCAGGATAGCAGTGATTGAATCAAACATTTTGCCCGGCTGATTGAATATTGACGCCGGTGGGCAAAAGAAATTAATTAAAATTAAAATATGGAAAGCACCACAAAATTCATCGAAACGCACTCTGGTCATCAACTTGCAATCACGGACACAGGCACGGGAAAGCCTGTGCTATTTATACCGGGCTGGCCACTTGCCGGTGAGATCTTCGATCTTCAATTGGAATTCCTGGCCAATAACGGCTTTCGGGCTATTGGCGTTACCCTGAGGGGGTTTGGTTCTTCAGACAAACCGGAAACAAACTACAATTTCGAAGAGTTTGCCGAAGATATCCAGGCCGTTATCGATAGCTTAAAATTAGAAGACCTTGTGCTTTGCGGCTTTTCTATGGGCGGTTTCATCGCTGCTTATTATATGGCTACACGCCGGCCCGGCAAAGTTCAAAAACTACTACTCTTCAGCTGCAATGCACCATCCACCACAACGAAGGAAGACTATCCGTTTGGCATTACAACAGATGCGTTTAACGGCATTATTGCTCTGATCGACCAGGATCCTTTTACTATTAGTAACATTTATGGCCCGTTGTTCCAATTGGATGAAAATACGATGCCGGTGAGCATCGGAAACCGTATCAATGAAATTAGCCGCAAAGCTTCTAAATCTGCCATGATAAAAAGCATGATCGCTACCCGTGATACGGATCTCAGGAATTTGCTGTCAAAGATAAGTGTACCCACTGCAATATTTCACGCGGTTAACGACAACGTAATTCCATACCAAATCGCGGAGAAAGCTCATGAATTGATTCCCGGATCTACATTGACAACCTTTGAAAAAGGAGGCCATTGGATCTTTCTGCTGGAACAGGAAAAGTTCAATACCGAATTATTGCGTTTCATATCGTGAGTCCAGGGAACTGTGTCGAATCATCAGTTCCAACACGCTGATGATTGAATTTTAATCTACATTTTCAGAGGGCTATTATATTCCCGCTGTATGTTCAGTCTTTTCATCTTTGAATACAATGTTCCCGGCGGTACACCTAATAGCTCGGCAGCTCCGCCATCACCAGCTATCTTACCGCCACAAAATTTCAATATGTTTAGAATATGTTCCCTTTCATTTTCGTCGATTGTTTTTAAAGGAACATTCTCAGTGACGGCGGATGGGGCTACTTGCTTATTCGATGGTAGATAAACCTGCTTAATCGTGTCACCGGAGGACAGGAGTACGCTTCTTTCGATCAAATGCTCAAGTTCTCTGATATTTCCAGGCCAGTTATATTGAATCATCTCCTGTAACGCGCGGTTGCTTAGCGTTTTGATTTGTCTGCCTCCTCTTTTTGCAAACCGATCAATGAAATATGCTGCTAACAGTGGAATATCCTCTATGCGGTCACGAAGAGGTGGCAAAGAAATTGGAAAAATATTCAATCGGTAATATAGATCACTTCTGAATCTACCTTCCGCCACCTCTTTTTCAAGGTCTCTGTTGGTAGCCGCTATGATTCTTACATCTATTTTTATAGTTTTTTTCCCGCCTACACGCTCGATCTCTCTTTCCTGTAAAGCACGAAGCAGCTTCACCTGCAGATCAAGCGGCATTTCACCTATTTCATCCAAAAAAAGGGTGCTCTGGTTTGCCAGTTCGAACTTCCCGATTCTCTGTTCTGTAGCGCCTGTGAAACTTCCACGCTCATGTCCAAACAATTCACTTTCAATTAAGTTGGCGGGCAAAGCCGCGCAATTGACTTTAACCATTAATTTACTCTTCCTTGGTGAATTACTGTGAATGGCCCTGGCAATGAGTTCCTTTCCTGTACCGGTCTCACCAAGTATCAACACCGTACTGGGCGACGCCGCAACCTGTGAAACAAGTTTAAATGTTTTTTTTATCGAAGGGCTTTCTCCGATAATATCACTATAGTTCTGATGGGTTTCTATTTCCTCTTTTAGATAGATCTTTTCCTCTTCCAGCTGTTCTCTGTATTGGTTGATTTCCTCCAGTTGCTTATTTATTTTCGTATTGGCCCTGAGATTGGATACCGCTATGGCAATCTGAGAGCAAATACTGGTAAGCAGGTTAATCCGATCTGGTCGCCTGATAAATGATTCCTCAAGGTCAAGGAATAAAATCCCTATCAATTCGTCTCCTAATCGTACCGGAATGCTCATGATCTCAATTAAACCAATTTCTTTCCAGAATTGAATATACTTGGGAGCATTTTTCATCTCACTAAGCTTCAAAATGTTGTGCATCATGGGCTTCCCCGCCCTGATCATCATATCCATGACGTTGTCATTAATGGAATATATCCCGTCTACAAGCGCATGAAAATTTGGGAAATTTGTCCACTCCGCATTTGAATCATACAGGTACGGCATATGATTTGCTTTATCATCGCTGATGATATGCATACTGTAGCCTTTAATGATTCCCCATTCGTTAAATTGCCCATTAATAATCGTAGAAACTTCCCGGGTTGTTTTAACCGAAGCAATCGCGTTGCTAAAAGCAAGCAGTCTTGATTTTTCCTCTTCCCGCCGTGAGATCTCGCTATTGGCAATAATATTGGATACTGCAATTGATATTTGATGAGATAATCCCTTTATCAAATTTTGCGTGCTTACATCTAATACAATATCCTGTTCATAAAGAAGTATCCAAAATCCAAAAGCCCGTTCACCTTTTGAAAAGCGAATCACTATTACATTTTTAATACCGGATTCATAGTTGATTTTTAAGTATAACGGCAAATTGCCGTTAGTTACTTCCATCAATTCCTCCAGGTTAAAAAGCAGCGGTTCAGGTGTTACTATGGATTTATCCAAAACATTATCCTGTATGGGGTACCTCATCTCTCCAGCCTGTACATACTGAGGATGAGATGTAGATTTTGCCTCCGGGTCCCTAAGAAACCTGCTTACCGTAGCATCATCGTTAATAGTTGCCACCACGATATGAGAAAACTTTAACAGGTATTTCAGACGCTGGCTTATTACATTAAGTAATTCACTGCTGCTACGCACGGAAGCTATATCCACACTTAGAGATAAAAGTAAGTCCCTTTCTTTTTCTCTCTTCTGGATTTCTTCATTTGCCAGAATATTTGATACCGCTGTAGATATTTGATAAGAAACGCCTTTAACCAGCTCCAATACACGATCAGAATAATCAATATGGCTTTCTATATTTATATACAGTACGCCAATATTGCGGCTATCTTCCCTAAGCGCAATGCCGATTCGTTTTCTGACACCGGAACTATAGAGGTATTGCACACAAGCGGGTTCTTGTGTAAGGTTCCCGATTTTACCCAGGTTAAAATGTACTGTCCCGTCAGCTTCCATTACCTTGTTAAAATACCCGTCATGGTATTCAAAACGAATCGGGCCATTACCGTACCGGGCTAGGTTTTCCTTTGTAAAAGCTAAATCTGTCGAAAGAAAAATATCATGATATTGACCTTCATCGTTTAATACCATAATGACGATACTTTGAAAGTCAAATAGTTTTTTAAGATTGACTTGTATGACTTTAAGAAGATCCTTTTTATCTTTAATTGAAGTTATATCATAACTTAAGTTCAACAATAACTCCTGTTCTGATTGTCGGACTTGAAGAGTTTCATTCGCAATGATATTACCGACTGCGATTGAAAACTGGTTGGCAATATCTTTTACGATGTCTATGTAATTGCTGTCTACTTCATCCTGTGGCCCAAGGCACAACGCCCATACCCCGACAAACCTACCGGCAATTTCCAGGCTCTGCATAATAACTTTACGGATACCACTTTCATAATTTATTTGCAGATACTCAGGAATAGTACCTCTTGCTGAAAGCTGTTCCAGGTCAAAAACCTGCGGCTCTCCGGCTAAAATAACCTTGTTGAATACATGATCAGAAATTGGATACTTATAGTGGGTAACGTGTTTGTATTTTGGATGGAACTTTGTTTTAGATTCCGAATCCTGCATAAATGTGCTCAATGTAAGCTCATCGTCGTTCACAACCGCTACCCAGTGATGTTTGAAATTGAAAAAGCTCTTGAGCTTGTAATGAACAATCTTCAGAAGGTCCTTTTTCTCCCGGATAGTGGCAAAATCCATATTCAACGACTGAATGATCTCGCGTTGGGTGTTGCGAACTTCAATTTCTTCCTGAATCCTGATGTTAAGTACCGCAAACGTTAAATGTGCAGCAATCTGTTGATAAAAGATCGGCGGGATGTCTTTCCCTGTAGTATCGCCGCCGAAGACAATTAACCAGGTTCCAATAACAGCATTGCCCTCATAAAGAGGAAATGCTAAAACCGATTCCGGATCAGGCGCCGAACCCGTCAAAAAATAGGGTTCTGTATTTCCGGTGGCCAGCATCTCATCAAAATCCACAACCTCTTGTCTATTAGCTGTGTTTATAGCTCCGGTTTTAGGACTTATGGGAATTGTTCTTGTAAAAATCGATTCTGCGAACGGTTTTAGATCTTCGCCATTACCAGTATCTTTTAAAAAATTGGTCAAACTGCGGCCGCTATTATGCAGTACGAAAAGGGTTGCTTCCTGAAATTTGATCCTTTCTCTCAGTACGACATTAATAAGGTCGTCAATTTGTTCCCTGTTTTTTAGTACTGTAATATCCCTCCCCAATTGCAGGATAAACTGCTGATCGGTAACACCAATTTCATCGGGTAATTGTCCGGCCATATTTTTAAATAAGCAGATGGAAAATAGTACGCTGAATACTATTAAATTGAATCTTTAAGATGATTCGACGTGCGATGGTGAATTTATTTTCACATTGATAATGTGATCAGGTGTCTGTTTCAACAAAACACCTTGCAAAAATCGCTTCTCTGCGCGAGAACATGCATTAATCAAGTACCAATGGAGTGTTAATGAAGTGTTAATGAAAGGCAATCTCTTTATTAGTCAAATTGCGGACACTTAAATTTGCAAATGCCACGAAAACAGCGTTTAAAAGTCCTGGTAGCAAGTTGCTTTGCTGTATTTTTCGGTTTGGTGGCGATTCAGCTTTATATGCTTCGCAATACCTTCCTCCTTAACGTCGCCAATTATCGTTTTAGCGTGAAAGCCGCTGCCATTAAACTGCAAGCCGACTCAACGTACAACGTTACGCTCAGTAATTTACAGTTGAATTTAGTTAGCTGTGCCGAAAAGCTTGCATCTGGAGAAATAAATCAGGCTCAATTTCTAAATCAATTGAAGGATTCTGATGAAAAGGTAATGATGAAGTTAGATAGCATAATTCGTATCCGCGCAAAAACCAATATTTTACTGAAGGATGTTAATGAACTATCAACGTATACCTCGATCATTATTACAAAGCCCGGAGGCAGGTTTATCCCGGTAACAACATCAGCACCTCTTCGCCTGGGAACGCTCTCCATGGATACGGATAAGACGCTGATTGAACTGGGAGAAGGGCTTGGGGTAAGCGAACGCGGAGAAAATGACGAACTTCAGATAAGGTTCCTCTACAAAAGAAATCTTCAGATCCCCACACTTCCCCATTCA
>Ga0247764_1000077_pt1 | contig 39109 bp, 23 predicted proteins | sample UWRJL051202B4_FD_179932 | JGI IMG/M metagenome (GOLD analysis project Ga0247764, IMG submission 179932) | Plant litter microbial communities from Arlington Agricultural Research Station in Wisconsin, United States - UWRJ-L051-202B-4 | ecosystem: Environmental > Terrestrial > Plant litter >...
ATCAACGTATCATAACGCTTCTGTCGGTAATATATCATAGCGATAAGAGAGGGAACGATCTTAGAATACGACGCGCTCGCTTCTGCCTTCTTCAGGTCGAATAAAGCCTCCTCGTATTGCCCCTTCGAGTATTCGATAAAGCCCGCATAATAATTGGCCGCAGCCGAATATTCCGAGCTCTGACGCTTCACAAAATTGAATTGCTCCAGGGATTCGTCAAGCTTCTTCTGATTGAAGTAACTATACCCCCACTTGAAGTGCCCTTGATTCTGCTGAGTACTGGTTAGCGCCGGGAAGTTTACCTTCCTAAAGTACTGCCCTGCCTTAACATAATTCCCTTCGCCATAGAAGAAGTTGGCCAGATCATAAAAAGCGGTAGAAGCCTTGGGGCTTGATGGATTACGATCGATAAAATCATCGATCAGCTTTTCCCCGTCGCGATGCCCCAGGTTAAGGGCACAAAACGCCACATAATACTCAGCCTCTCCACGGCGTGAGTCTGTAGGTGATGCCGAGGCCAGGAAGTCCGTAAACACCTCGCGTGCTGCACCATAGTTGGAGTGGCTGACCAGCTCCGTACCACGATTGTATAGCTTCTCGACTTTGTTTTGTGACAGTTGATCCTGCGCCAATAACCCTTTAGCGGCAAAAGCAAAAAATAAAATAACTAGATACCGGTACATGAGATCGAAATAGTATTTGTGTTTAAAACAGCAAACTCCAAACGTTTATTGCAAATAAAGAACCAAATAATTAAACGCCTATAATATGATATGCCTCGCCCGCCACGGTGTCTCACCCGTCCCGATAGCTCGGGATAGCTTTAGCGAAGACGCCACTTAGTTCATCAATCGCCACACAAGCTCCCGCATGATCTGACCGTCATCACCAGACCCTGTGTTCACGCCCTTGAGCTTCAGGTCAGCCTCCTTGATACTCGAAATATTGTCGATGATCTTCGGTACCGGAAACTGACGTAACGCAAGCGTATAATCACGCACCGCATAAGGGCTTATCCGTAGCTCGCTCGCAAGCCCCTTATCGCTCTTGTCAGTAGCCTGCGAAGCCGCCAGCAGCTTACTGAAAAACGAGAACAGGTAGGCCACAGCCGGTATAACCGGGTTCTTCTTCGTATTGCTCTCAAAGTAGTTGACTATCTTCGCAGCCTGCAAAGTATCCCGTTGAATGATCGCCTTCTGAAGCTCGAAAATGTTATATTCCTTGCTGACACCAACCTGGTTCATCACACGCTCCACCGTAATCCCTTCACCTGCGGGAAGAGATATAACAAGCTTATCGATCTCGTTAGCCAGGCGGTGCAGGTCGTTGCCGACAAACTCGCATAAAGCATGTACCGCCCTGTCGTCCACACCGATCTTCTTCTCCTTCGTATACTCCTGCACGAACTCCGGCAGCTGGTTATCATAAAGCTTTTTAGTATCAAGCGTATTCGCATACTGCCCGATCTTCTTACCAAGTTCCCGTCGCTTGTCGAGGCTCTTGTGTTTATGGCAAAACACGAGCACCGTAGACGGCACTGCCTTGGTAATATAATCCAGAAGAAGTTTACTCCCTATCTCCTTGCCCAGGTCCTGAATATCCTGAGCCTCCTTCACAATCACAACCTGCCGTTGAGCCATCATCGGAAACCGGCGCGCATGCGTGAGAATAGTAGCCATCGCCACGTCCTTGCCATACACAACAACCTGGTTGAACCCACGCTCAGCGTCGGTCAAAGCATGCGTCTCGATATAATCCGATATAAGGTCGATATAAAACGTCTCCTCCCCTTGCAGAAAGTAAACAGGGCTGTACTTGTTGGCTTTCAGATCCGCCAGGATCTTCTTCACATTTGCATCCATCAGCTCACATTTTTTTTATTACCGAAAGTCACCGCCGTAAAGATCCCCACAAGAGCCCCCGCAAAATGAGACTCCCACGAAACCTGGGGATCGCTTGGCAAAACACCATAAAATACACCGCCGTATAATAACAGCACGATCCCTGAAATCAGGATCGACCGGATATCTCGGCGAAACAAACCAAAAAAGATAAGGAAAAAAGCAAGCGAATAAACAAGCCCGCTCGCACCGATATGAAGCGCCTTCCGGGCAAACAACCACACAAGGATATTCGTCCAGAAATAACCGCGCAGAAAAACTCGCCCGCCAATTCGCTCATAAAAAAAGAACAACACCGTACCAAGAAAAAGAAGCGGAACCGTGTTAGATACCAGGTGAAGGAAGCTGCCATGAAGAAGGGGCGCCATAAAAATGCCCGCCAGCCCTTCTATCGAGCGTGGCACTATTCCGTACTGGGTTAGCGAAAGCCCGAACATTAGCTCCAGGTAAAAGGCACCCCACATCAGGAATACTACCCGCAACGGAACAATCGAACTGCTAAACCACGACGACGACGATGATGACATAGATCCTTTAACCCAATGCAAATATGGGAATTGTCACCAAACCAGAAAGAACTAGCGCACAATAAAAACCGCAAAAAATGAGCACGCTTACGGTTTTTTAACCACCGTATGCCTGCCCCTCTGAAAAACAATCTGCTTTTACAGCCTCGGCTCCTGGATCATCGGAAGACCGACCAAACGGGCCTCCTCCGCTCCTATCGACTTGATCCCCAGAAGGCCACCTGAGGATGAAGCCACCTTACCGGCCAGGCTCTTCAACATCGAATAAAAATGAATCGAAAAATCTTTGCCAAGCTTACCCCATAAACCGCTGATCCCGGCAAGCTCCGAGATGATCAATGGGTTACGCTGTGTCGACTCGTACGGATACGCCTGGATCAACACCTTCAGCTTATCCTCGAAGTCTTGTGAAAGCTCTTTGAAATAGTCCTCGAGAATTGAATGCGAACGGGCGCTCTTACGGGCAAAGCCCATAGCTTCTTTGATCTCCTTGCGGTCAATAGTCCCATCCGCGCCAGCGATCAGGATACACGCCAGCAACGGTGCCCGTAGCATGAGCTCCACTTCCCCATCCGAAAGTTTTGCGAATTCCTTAATCATTAACCCCGTCATTTCACCTACACTTTAAAATTCCTCAAATCACCACTATTTAGAAATTTTTCTTTCAACTAAATTCAGACTTATATTTACCATGACAGTTATTACTCGTAAATGCATATTTTGTATATTAATTACCGGCTCTTGGCCGCCGGTAGCGGGCCACTAGGGCTTACGCTAAAAAATTATCATTGTTTAAGAACTGAAATGCCCGTATGTACGACAAAGACCCCGTAAAAATTTTCGTAGTCGAGGATGATCCCGCCTACACCAAATTCCTCAAATACGTCCTTGAACTCAACCCGGACTATGAAGTACAATTCTTCACGTCCGGAAAAGATTGTCTGGCTAACCTTTATAGAAATCCCGCTGTTATCACCCTGGACTATTCCCTGCCCGACATGCCCGGTGAAAAAGTCCTTAGCCAGATTCGTAGCCACGATCCGAACATCAGCGTCATTATCGTCTCTGCGCAGGAAAAGATCCATACCGCAGTAGAACTCCTCAAGCTCGGAGCCTACGACTACATCTCGAAGGATCACGAAACGAAGGACCGGCTCCTCAACTCGATAAACAACGCGCGTAACAAAACATCGCTCATTAAAGAGATCGACCACCTCAAACGCGAGATCTCCGAAAAATATGAGTTCGAAAAAAGTATCATCGGCACGAGCCCCGCGCTTAAACGCGTATTCTCGTTGCTGGAAAAGGCGGTTCAAACCAATATCTCGGTCAGCATCTCAGGCGAAACCGGAACAGGTAAAGAATTGGTAGCCAAAGCCATACACTATAACTCAAAGCGTAAGAACAAACCTTTCGTAGCCGTAAACATCGCCGCTATACCAAGAGAGCTTATCGAAAGCGAGCTCTTCGGTCACGAAAAAGGCGCCTTTACCGGTGCCATTACACGCCGCATTGGCAAATTCGAAGAAGCCGAAGGCGGAACGATATTCCTCGACGAGATCGGCGAGATGGACCTCAACCTACAGGCTAAGCTACTGCGCGTATTACAGGAACGCGAGGTAACACGCATCGGCGGCAATCAGGTCATCAAGCTTGACGTCCGCATACTCGCCGCTACTCATAAAGACCTCGCCGAAGAGGCAAAGGCAGCCCGCTTCCGCGAAGATCTTTACTATCGTCTGCTGGGACTACCTATACACCTGCCCCCGCTACGCGAACGCGGCAATGACGTCATAGTCATAGCTAAACACTTCCTGGATCAGTTTGCACAGGAAAACCAGATGCGCAAGTTTAAGATCAGCCCCGAAGCACAGGAAAAACTATTGCAATATCCTTTCCCGGGTAACATACGCGAGCTTAAATCGATCATTGAGCTGGCTGCAGTGATGGCTGAAGATCAGGAGATCCGCCCTCAGGATATCAGCTTTAACAGCACCGCCCGTATGGAATCATTCCTCTACCAGGAAATGACCATGCAGGAATTTATGTACCGCATCATCAGACATTACCTTAACAAGTACGACGACAACGTGTTGGAGGTGGCGAAGAAGCTGGATATCGGCAAATCTTCACTCTATCGATACCTCAAAGAAATGGAGGAGCTTGGCATTTAAATGGACATCGAGAATTACCTAAAAAAAGGTTCATTTTACGAAGCCGTCGTAGAAGACGGCTCTGACATAATCTTTGTAGTGGACTATACAGGGCGCATCCGCTATCACAACGCATCAGCGCTGCAAACCCTCGGCTACAGATCGAAGAGCCTCATCGGCAAGAACTTCTTCGATTATGTGCTGCCCGATGCCGTCAATGACGTAAAGGCTAAATTCAAGCAAAGCCAGAAGCGGGCATATACCGAGAAGGTTGAATTCCAGTTCCTCTGCAAAGATCAGACATTCAGGTTCCTGGAATTCAATGCCATAAACCTGAAACATAAAGAAGGCCTCGACGGCTTCATCCTCGATTGTCGCGACATCACACAGCGGAAGAACAACGAAGAAGAGCTCTTGCGCCTCCAAAAAGCCAAGGAACAATTCCTCGCAAACATCAGCCACGAAATCCGTACCCCGATAAACGGGATCGCCGGTATGGCCAACTTGTTGAGCCTGAACCCAAGCCCCGATGAACGGGAAATGTACCTCAATGCCATCAAGCATTCCGCCGAAAACCTAAAGGTCATCATAAACGATATCCTCGACCTGACAGCCATCGAGTCCGGAAAACTCAAGTTCGAAAAGATAGCCTTCAACCCGAAGGACTTGCTGCCTTCACTCATAAACACATTCACATACCAGGCTAAAGAGAAAAAGCTCAGTCTTGACTATAGTATTGACGAAAAGCTTAACAAGATCCTCCTTGGCGATCCGGTACGCCTCAACCAGGTACTGATAAACCTCATTAGCAACGCCGTCAAATTCACACACACCGGCGCCATTACCATCAATTGCACCATCGAGCGTGAGCAGCGGGGCATCGCCTGGGTCCGGATAGAAGTAACAGATACAGGCGTCGGCATACCCGAAGAAAAACTCAACACCATCTTCGAAAGCTTCAGCCAGGCCGATGCCAGCGTCACCCGTCGATACGGCGGCACAGGCCTCGGACTAACCATAGTCCGTCAGTTAGTCGAGCTCCAGCACGGCAAGATCCATGTTGTTAGCAAAGAGCACGTCGGCTCCACCTTTATGGTAAGCATCCCGTATAGCATAGGCAAGGTAAGCGCAATCACACAGTCCGTACCACGTCAGGAGCACGTCCTCAGAGATATTAACATCTCACAGCTTCGGGTACTGCTGGTGGAAGACAACGACATCAACCGCCTGTATGCAAAAAGCATCTTGAAAAACTGGCAATGTTATATTGACGTGGCTGAAAATGGGCTCGTCGCCGTCGAGAAGATCAAGAACAACTTCTTCGACGTAATCCTCATGGATGTACAGATGCCCGTCATGGATGGCTACGAAGCAACCAGGGCTATACGCATGATGAACCAGTCCGCCAGCGTACCAATCATAGCCCTCACGGCAAATGCTACGCAATCCGATGTGGAAAAGTGCCTTGCCTCAGGAATGAACGACTATCTGCCAAAACCCTTCACACCGGAAGACCTCTATCACAAACTGTTCGAAGACCTCAAAATAAAGCCCGCCAACAAAACCGTTGACAAGGTCTTTACACCACCAATTGAAACACCAAAGAAAACAGCCTATAACCTCGAATACCTCAGATCGATCTCCGGAAACAACGAAGAGTTTATACGCGAAATGATCACAACATTCATCCAAACAATCCCGTCTATATTAGACGACATGGCCATCGCCGTATCCGGAAACGACTGGGAAAAACTCTCACGCCTCGCGCACCAGGTCAAACCCTCCTTCACCCTCATGGGCCTCGACGCCATGCGAAGCGAAATCCTCTTCATGGAGCTCAACGGCAAAAGCCACACAAACCTCGACCAACTCCCCGCCGCCGTCTCCGACTTCATCTCCACCTGCCAAACCCTAATCCCCGAACTCTCAAAAGAACTCGAATAACCCTTAAGAGATTCCTGAGCTGGCGCGAGGTACCGTCATAAAAATCAACTAGGATTTGGCGCAAGTTTGTCCCGAGCACTCGGGATGCCCATCATGTTGCAGTCCGTGACTGCCGTGAACTGGGCTACAGCTGGCGCAAGTCTCTAGCGCCAGCGAAGACTTGTGCCTAAAATGTTGGCAGTCTCACGACTGCCGAACGTTGAGCAATTACAAAGTTCCTACATCATGCCGCTATCCATCCGCTTTAGCCGACCTACCGTAGCTGGCAAGTCTTTAGCGCAAGCGATGACTTGCCGTGCCGCGAGAATCTCGGTGGTACCTGAACATGTGGGCAGTCTTCAGACTGTCCAATCCCCTCCCTAATGCCCATTCATCACAGCCACCTTCCTATACACCAACGCCTTCTCCCCCGTCTGTATCGCCAGAATATAAATCCCATTCGCTAACCCACTCACATCCACCTTCTGCGGCGACGATTTCAAATCGCGATTCAACTCACCACCAAGCACAGTAACACCACGCTGGTCAATCAACTTCCACGTATAACCGCGCTCCAACGGCTGGTCAAGCCCGAAGTAAACAGCCTGCGACGCCGGGTTCGGATAAACTTTTAAATCGCTCAATAACGCCACCTGCGGATCATCCTCAACACCCACCGGAGGCGCAATACCTTGCTTCGATGGCGCCTTCACAATAACGGCCTGGTGTATATACTGAGAGTTCTTATCCTGAACAAACGCCACCACCGATAATGCATTCGGATAAGCGATTGGTACATCCAGCGTATAATCAACGGGTATCTCGATCTCACTTCCCCGCTGCCAGCCATCGTTGTAAACACGACCGCCTTCACCAAACAACAGCTTCCGTACCACATTGGTATTGCCATTGTAACCGGTCTCCAGCAACGCGGCATGTAAAACTACAGGCGAGAACAGCGAGCGTGTAGAATCGATATAAGTATACGTCACCTTTCCTTGCAAACGTCCGGCTTCACCACCAGACAACAACTCGATATCTATATCGAACAGCGGATCAGCCAGTGCCCTGCGATCAATCTCATCGGCGTTGATCTTATCGTATCCCCCGTTAAACGTGGTCGGTCCATAAAGCCCCTGAATACCATCCATAAACGCTGTCGGCGGTTGAGACACACCGTACAGCAACGACCTCGCATTCGGATCGCCGGGATTGTCGGCATTAAGTTGGTCAGGTCCCGGCGTAGCGATATGATACTGCATCATAATGAAGTCCGACGAATCCTTAACCGTAAACTGCTTGACATACAAATCATCGAAGTATGCGTCAGCCTGGTTGCTCGGAGCCGACGAATCATTCGTAAACTCCTCAACAAGAACGTTACGGTGCTTCTCACCGATATATACATCGTCAAAAGCAAAACCATTTAAGATAGCTCCCGTAGGGTTATCGCTGTTGCTCGCAAAGGCAATCCGGAACACTACAAGATCCCGTTTGCTTGCTGGAATTTGATCAAGATTGAAGCGCGCATTACGCCATTCGCCGGTAGAACCCGACCAGGCATAGTTGTCCTGACCACCAGGACTGCTCTGCAGATCTCGCGAGTTGTACCATGACACACCGTCGCCTTCCGCATTGCCTATCGTCTCCCACGTAATCCCTCCGTCCGTTGAGTACTGAATAACTGCGCCGTCAAAGCCCGCCTGCATATCCGACCAGTAATTCAACGAAAGCATCGGTCGTTTCAGATTCTCCAGGTTAAGACATGGGCCGATTACACCGGAAGCTTCATTCTTATAATAAGTACTGAAATCGGTAGCAGAATTAGGGTTGCTGCCTGTCCACCAGGCATTAACACCAGAAGCCGCTTTTTTAATAACAGGCGACTGGTCAAGCGGCCCGAACACCCAGCTTGTATCACTGGCCTCGTTAGAGATCTCAACCCATGTTCCTGGGCCATTCTCGAAGTTTGTAAAATAACCTTGAGTCGGACCAGGAATATTATAATCCAGAATATAAACCCTGCTCGTCTTGGAAGTCGTACAGTTCTCTTCAGTATTCACCGTAAGAGTCACGTTATACACCTTGAATAGGCTGTACGTATGCTTGGGATTATTATATGTACCCGAGGTGCTGTTGTCGTTCGCTCCGGTAGGCACATTCGCATTAGGTGCACCGAACGAAAGCGTGTAGCCATCACCAAAATTCCACTGATACTCCTTTATTTTGCTGAACTCCGTGGTAACACTCTTATCTTGGAACTCGGTCGTCTCTATACCGCTACAGATCTTCTTCCAGTCGAATGAAAGTTCAGGCTTCACACCAACACGCACAATATTCGTCGTGTCATGCATACACCCCTGATCAGTCTCTACCTTGAGCTCGACTGTCTTCAACCCCGACGTCTGATAAGTATACGATGGATTGCGTGGTGTTCCTGAATCACTGCCGGTACCGAACTCTCCATACTTCCAGTAGTACTTGATAATATGCCCGTTCTTCGTATTGTTTGGAATATAAGACGCATCCTCAAAAGTCAACGGAACACCTTGACAAACCCGGTCCACCGAAATAACAGCCTTCGGCCCCGAGTAAACCGTAACTAATTTTGTCAACGTATCGCGCGCCTCGGCAATGTTCTCATAAACATACTGCACTTCGTACTCACCCGCCTCAAGACCATCCGTCTTTATAATATAATTTGTACCATCGAAACCTATGCGGTTGGGAATATCGTCACTTCGGAAAAACGCCGTCTTGGCAGAAGGATCGTTAAACGGAGGATAGCCTATCAGTGTCAGGTTGCCCGAATTAGCACAAATGATAGGAAAACCACTTCCGTCGCGGCGTACCGGTGCAATATCAAAATCGATATCCGTAACCGGGTTCACAATAGTCGAGCGGGATATAGTATTATCACAACCCGATGCAGGGTCTACATAAGAATAGGTAATGACCACGCTGCCGAACGGCGCGCTACCCGGATCGAATTGATTCGTACCGGCAATAATGCCCGGCCCCGTAAACACACCACCGGTAGGGAAACCATCGAGAGATTCAATCGGGCTGTTCTCTGCATACGAGGCTTTCAGGTTCGATAACCCCACAACAGGAAGTTTATTCACCTTGATAAACACCTGGTCAGACACCACGGCGCAGGGCCCAGAGCCATCAGGGTCATTCGAAGAAAGCGTCAGCGTAATACCGCCATTGCTGATATCGCCAGGCGTAAGCGTATAGGTTGCAGTGGGATTCGAAACGTTCGAGAACTGTGCTGCCCCGCTGCCGCCGCTCCAGGTCACCGAAGTAGTCGGGCTGACAAACGAGCCGTTCAAAATAACCTGCTCATCCTCACAAACCGCCTTGTCAGGACCGGCATTCACCTTGGCAGATTGATTGATCTGAACATTGACCTCGCTGAACTCCGCCACACAAGGACCAAAACCATCCGGGTCGTTCGTCGTCAGACGGAAACGAAGCGTTTGGGTAACATCAGCACCAGACACACTATACGATGCCGTAACAGCAGTTCCTGTCACACTCGTAGCAGACAATGACCCGCCACCGGACATCACACTCCAAAGCCCGGACGTAGCACTGCCGCTTAATATACCAGACAGCGGAATTGATCCCGGTTCACAAACCGTATAGTCAGCCGCAACCGTAACCCGCGCCTTGCGATTTACGCTTACAATAAGATCGTCAGTAACAAAAGAACACGGCCCGCCGCCATCCGGATCGTTGGTCGTCAGGATAAATTTCACAGAACCACCGATATCACCCACCGCAACAGTATAAACAGCAGAAACCGTCGTACCGCTAACCGTGCTGGAAGAAATAGTACCCGCTCCCGAGCTTATCGACCATGTACCATTAGTAGCACTGCCACCTAAGGTACCGCTCAACGGAATAGTCACAGGCTCACAAACACTGTAATCAGCACCCGCATTGACGGTAGCAATAGGATCAACGGTTGCCGTAACAGTCGAAACCGAACCGTTGCAACCTGAAGCCGTCGGAATAATCGAATAAGTCACCGTACCCACCAACGCATTGGTAGTCGTCAGAACCTGGCTGATAGTCGAACCGTTTCCGTTAGCAGCACCGGAAACATTGCCGCTGGCCGACGCAGTCCATGTAAACGTCGTGCCGCTCACAGACATCGGTGTCGGTAAAATATTGATAACCGCCGTCTGCCCGCTGCAGATAGTAACATTTGAAGCAGACGCAGTAGGTGTTGGCTTAACAGTAACCACATAATTGATCGGCTGACCGCTGCAACCATTAAACTGTGGAATAATGCGATAGGTAACCGTACCGGCTGTGTTACCGGTGTTCACCGGTGAATCAACAATAGCACCTGAACCATTGGCCGTAACACTTCCCGCCGAAACAGAACCGTTTATCGAGCTGGTCCATGTAAAAGTAGTACCGCTGATACTGCTCGAAGGCGTAAAGCTCAGAGGCGTACCACTACAGATCTGAATAGTAAGACTACCCGCCGCATTCGTAATAACCGGGGCAGGATTTACCGTCATCGTAACATCGACCGGAGCTCCTGCACAACCATTAGAAGAAGGCGTAATACGATAAATAACAGTCCCCGTATTAACACCGTCCGCACTCGTCAGCACCTGGCTGATAGCATTCCCCGAGCCGCCACTGGCACCCGTAACATTTGTCGGGCTGAAAACACTCCATGTATAAGTAGTACCTGAAACCGAATTAGGATTATTGATCGAAATAGCGGTCTGAGTACCCGAGCAGATCGTAGTAACACCAGATGTGCCCGCAGTCGGCACCGGGCGAACCGTAACAACATAATTGATAGCTGCACCCGTACATCCGCCACGCGAAGGCGTGATCGTATAAATAATAACCGCGCTCGTATTGGTAGCATTCACTGGCTTGTCAGAAATAACACCGTTCCCCGAAGCAGAAACACTGGTCAACGTACCGATAACAGAAGAAGTCCAGGAGAAAGTAGTACCGGAAAGCGTCGAGGTCGGCAGGAAGTTCAAAGTCGTGCCGCTGCATACCTCGGCAATAAGAGTCGAAGGAGAATTGGTGATCACCGGCTTCGGCGAAACAGTCACCGTCACATCAACCGGGGTACCGGCGCATCCGCCGGCTACCGGAGTAATGCGATAGTTCACAGTCCCCGCATTTACACCATCAGTGCTGGTCAGCACCTGGCTTATAGTAGATCCGGAGCCTCCGCTCGCACCAGTCACATTCGTCGCATTGACAACACTCCAGTTGAACATAGTGCCCGACACCGCGTTCGGATTACTGATCGCCACACTGGTGCTCTCACCCGAGCAGATAGTCTGCGGCGACGCAGACACCGTCGGTACCGGCATCACCGAAGCTTGAACCGCATAGGCTGCTCCAGTACATCCAGCCGCCGTCGGACTGATTAAATAAGTCACAAGACCGCTGGTATGCCCGTCAGTAACAGTAAGCGCCTGCGCTATAGTATTACCGGAACCAGACGAAGCACCCGTCACATTAACAGAACTCTGAACAGTCCAGTTGAACGCCGTACCCGAAACACCGTTCGGATTCGTAATGGCGATACCGGTAGTGGAACCGCTGCAGATCGTAACATCAGAAGCCAAAGCGTTAGGGATCCGGTTAACAGTCAACGTACCCACGGAGCTCAGAACGCCAGTTGTGTTATTACAGGTACCTTTCACCAAAACTGTATAGCTTGCTGCATCCGCCGTGCTCGCAGACGAGAACACCAGGCTCGGCCCATTCGCACCGCCGATGTCTATAGTATTTTTCTTCCATTGATAAGTCAATCCCGTACCCACAGCCGTAACGCTCAGCGTCACCGCGCTACCCTCACAAATCGTAGGGCTTGATGGTTGCCCCGTAATCACCGGCGCCTGCTGAACAGTCAGTAAAGCACCATCGCTGGTTACACCCGGAGCACAGGTTCCGCCCACAACTACTCTATACAAATAACCATTATTAGCCAAAGGCACACCTGTCAGCGACAGCGTCGCACTCGTCGCACCAGCATATATGCCACCGTTGCTGACATTACTATAGCCGGTTCCACCATTGGTACTGATCTGCCATTGATACGTTGCACCGGTAGTAACACCCGCATTAACCGTAAAGTTTGTATTACCACCTTCACAGATCACTGTATTACCGGGCTGGCTGGTTATCTCCGGTTTTTCGTCAACGATCAGTGTAGCCACTGAGCTCAGAACACCGGTCGTATTATTACAGGTGCCTTTTACCAGCACAGTATAGCTCGCCGCGTCCGTAGCGCTTACTGAGGAAAGTGTAAGGCCCGGCCCGTTCGCGCCACCGATATCGATAGTGTTCTTTTTCCATTGATACGTCAACCCTGTCCCCACAGCATTAACCGTAAAGGTCACCGTGCTGCCTTCACAAAACTCTTGGCTTGCGGGCTGTCCGCTAATCACCGGCGCCTGTTGAACCGTCAGCAAACCACCGTCGCTGATCACATTCGGGCCGCACGTACCACCGACAACTACGCGATACAGGTAACCATTATTCCCAAGCGGAACAGAATTTAAGTTTAAAGTATTACTGGTAGTACCGGAGTAAATACCACCGATGCTGATATTCGTGAAGCTCGTGCCTCCGTTTGTGCTCACCTGCCACTGATACGTCGCCGCCGTAGTCACCCCTGCATTTACCGTAAAGCTTGTATTGCCACCTTCGCAGATCACCGTGTTGCCAGGTTGGCTCGTTATCTCAGGCCGCTCGTTAACGACAAGCGTACCCGCCGAGCTCAGAACACCTGTCGTATTACAAGTACCTTTTACAAGTACAGTATAGCTCGCCGCATCCGCAGCGCTCACCGACGAAAGTACAAGGCTCGCGCTGGTAGCACCACTAATATCGACAGCGTTCTTTTTCCATTGATACGTTAACCCTGTGCCCACAGCACCAACCGTAAAGGTTACCGTGCTGCCTTCACAAACCACCTGGCCGGAAGGCTGACCCGTAATTACCGGAGCCTGTTGAACCGTCAGCAAACCACCATCGCTCGTCACACCCGGAGTACAGGTTCCTCCCACAACTACTCTATATAAGTAACCATTATTAGCCAGAGGTGCACCCGTCAATGATAACGTCGCGCCCGTCACCCCGGCATAAATACCGCCGTTGCTGATATTACTATAGCCGGTTCCTCCATTGGTACTCACCTGCCACTGGTAGGTAGCGCCGGTAGTCACACCCGCGTTTACCGTAAAGCTCGTATTGCCACCCTCACAGATAATCGTATTACCAGGCTGGCTCGTTATCTCGGGCTGCTCGTTAACAGTCAGCGTAACCGCTGAGCTCAGAACACCGGTAGTGTTACAGGTGCCCTTCACAAGCACTCTATAGCTTCCCGCATCCGCAGCACTCACCGACGAAAGTACCAGGCTCGCGCTCGTAGCACCACCAATATCGACACCTCCCTTACTCCATTGATACGTTAGTCCCGTTCCAACCGCACTAACAGAAAACGTCACCGTGCTACCTTCACAAACCACCTGGCTCGAAGGCTGACCCGTGATCACCGGAGCCTGTTGAACCGTCAGCAAACCACCATCGCTCGTCACACCCGGAGTACAGGTCCCGCCAACAACTACCCTGTACAAATAACCGTTATTCGCCAATGGCGCATTCGTTAACGACAACGTGGCACTTGTCGCGCCGGCGTATAGGCTACCGTTATTAACATTCGTATATCCTGTTCCACCGTTCGTACTAACCTGCCACTGATACGTGGCACCGGTAGTCACACCCGCGTTTACCGTAAAGCTCGTATTGCCACCCTCACAGATAATCGTATTACCAGGTTGGCTCGTTATCTCAGGTTTCTCGTTAACAGTCAGCGTAACCGCCGAGCTCAGAACACCGGTAGTATTGCACGTGCCCTTCACAAGCACTCTGTAACTTCCTGCATCCGCAGCGCTCACCGACGAAAGCACAAGACTCGCGCTGGTAGCACCACCAATATCGACACCGCCCTTGCTCCATTGATACGTTAGTCCCGTTCCAACCGCGCTAACGGAAAACGTCACCGTACTACCTTCACAAACCACCTGGTTCGAAGGCTGCCCCGTAATCACCGGGGCCTGCTGAATCGTCAGCAGACCAGCATCGCTCGTCACACCTGGAGTACAGGTTCCTCCAACAACTACTCTATATAAATAACCATTATTAGCCAGAGGTGCACCCGTCAACGACAACGTCGCGCTCGTCGCTCCACTATAAATACCCGTATTGCTTACAGTTGTATAACTCGTCCCCCCGTTCGTACTCACCTGCCACTGATACGTGGCACCAGTAGTCACCCCCGCATTCACCGCAAAGTTCGTATTACCACCTTCGCAGATAATCACGTTCGTTGGCTGAGCTGTGATCTCAGGTTTCTCGTTAATAGTTAACGTAGCCGCTGAGCTCAGAACACCCGTAGTATTGCACGTGCCTTTTACAAGCACCGTATAACTCGCTGCATCGGTAGCGCTCACCGACGAAAGCACAAAGCTCGCGCTCGTCGCACCACCAATATCAACACCACCTTTTTTCCATTGATATGTCAACCCCATGCCTACTGCGTTAACCGCAAAGGTCACAGTACTTCCCTCACAAACAATCTGGCTCGAAGGCTGACCCGTGATCACCGGAGCCTGCTGAATCGTCAGCAAACCAGCATCACTCGTTACACTCGGAGCACAGGTTCCACCAACAACAACCCTGTATAAATAACCATTATTAACCAAAGGCGCACCGGTCAGCGACAACGTCGCGCCCGTCGCACCAGAATATATACCACCATTGCTGATAGTTGTATAGCTGGTTCCTCCATTAATACTCACCTGCCACTGATACGTAGCACTTGTAGTCACGCCCGCATTTACCGTAAAGCTTGTATTACCGCCTTCACAGATTACAGAATTCCCAGGCTGGTTCGTTATCTCTGGCTTCTCGTTAACAGTTAAGGTACCAGCCGAGCTTAAAACACCGGTTGTATTACAGGTACCTTTCACAAGCACCGTATAACTCGCCGCGTCACCAGCACTCACCGACGAAAGCATAAGACTCGCGCTCGTCGCCCCGCCAATATCAACACCACCTTTTCTCCACTGATACGTTAACCCTGTACCAACAGCACTAACCGTAAAGGTTACTGCACTACCTTCACAAGCTATCTGGCTCGAAGGCTGACCCGTGATCACCGGAGCCTGCTGAATCGTCAGCAAACCAGCATCACTCGTTACACTCGGAGCACAGGTTCCGCCAACAATAACCCTGTATAAATAACCATTATTAACTAAAGGCGCACCGGTCAGCGACAACGTCGCTCCAGTCGCACCAGCATATATACCACCATTGCTGATAGTTGTATAACTGGTTCCGCCGTTGCTACTGACTTGCCATTGATAATTAACACCGGTAGTTACACCTGCATTTACCGTAAAGCTCGTATTACCGCCTTCACAGATTACAGAGTTCCCAGGCTGGCTCGTTATCTCTGGCTCCTCGTTAATAGTTAATGTAGCTGCTGTGCTCAGAACACCTGTCGTATTACAAGTGCCTTTCACAAGCACGGTATAGCTTCCCGCATCCGCGGCGCTCACCGACGAAAGCACAAGGCTCGCGCTCGTAGCACCACCAATATCGACACCTCCCTTTTTCCACTGATACGTTAACCCAGTACCGGTAGCACTAATCGTAAAGGTCACCGCGCTCCCCTCGCAAACTACTTGGCTCGAAGGCTGACCCGTAATCACCGGCAACTGCTGAACCGTCAGCGAACCTGCATTACTTGTCACACTCGGAACACAGGTGCCACTTACAACTACTCGGTACAAATAGCCATTATTAACCAACGGTGCCCCCGTCAGAGACAGTGTGGCTCCCGTAGCGCCGGCGTATATACCACCGTTGCTAACATCCGTATATCCTGTTCCACCGTTGGTGCTTACCTGCCATTGATACGTAACACCTGTAGTCGCACCCGCATTTACGGTAAAACTCGTATTGCCACCTTCACAAATAATCGAGTTGGTCGGCTGACTGGTAATCTCCGGCTTCTTATAAATCGTCAGCGTCCCTGCCGAGCTCAGAACACCGGTCGTATTACAGGTGCCTTTCACAAGAACCGTATAGCTTCCCGCATCAGTAGCGCTCACTGACGAAAGCACAAGGCTCGCATTCGTCGCGCCGCCAATATCGACACCACCTTTTTTCCATTGATAAGTCAACCCTATTCCGGTAGCCGCTACACTGAACGTTATCGTACTACCCTCACAAACAGCCTGACTCGCAGGTTGACCCGAAATCACTGGCGCCTGCTGAACAGTCAGCACGCCCGCATCGCTCGTCACGGCCGGGCTACAGGTACCACTCACAATAACACGATATAAATAGCCGTTGTTACCCAACGTCGCTCCCGTAAGGCTTAAAGTCGAAGACGTAGCACCACTATAAATACCGGCATTAGTGACACCCGCATAGCTCGCGCCTCCGTTCGTACTCACCTGCCACTGATAGCTGGCTCCCGTCGTCACACCTGCGTTTACCGTAAAGCTTGTATTGTCACCGTCACAAATAACCCGGTTAATAGGCGAAGACGTTATCTCGGGTTGTTCATTGACCGTCAGCAACGCACCGCCCGATGTAACCGCCGGCCCGCAAGAACCAGTGACGATCACACGATACGAATAACCGTTCATCGCAGAGGTTACATTCGAAAGCGTCAGCGTACTGGCCGTTTCAGAAACAATATTTCCAAAACCGCTTCCGGTATCCACCTGCCATTGATAACCCAATCCAACGCCATTCGCTGCAACAGAAAAACTGGTCGTTCCTCCTTCACAAACAGCAGCCGCCGAGGGCGGGCTCGTAATAGAAGTATTCGGTTGAAATGTAACTTGAACATCGTCCGCGCTCGCGGTACACGGACTATTCGAAACTGTCCAGCGAAGAGTATACACACCGTAAGCGGTTACGCTTACAGAACTCGTCGGAGAAGCAGGACTTGGAATACTCACAGATCCCGGACCGTTTACCACGGTCCACGCCCCCGTGCCTGCGGCAGGGGTTGTCGCGCCGAGCGTAGAGGCAAGCCCACATGCGCTTATATCGGTTCCCGCATTAGCCACCGGCTGTGAAGCAACGGTTACATTAACAGTATTCGTCAGATCGGAATCGCAGCCCGTAGTACCGTTCTTGGCATATACCCGTATTGTTGTATTGGCGGAAAGAGCATTGCTGGTAATCGTAAGATTGCCGCCATTGCCATAAAAATATCCACTGAGAGGCGCGGATGTAACCGAATTTCGCAGTTGATAAAGAACAGCCGCATTCGTCGCGGCAATAGTAACCGCCGCAGTCCCGCCGCTACAGATCGTCGTAGTCGCAGGTGTAACCGTAGAGTTCAGGGGCGGAGCTGCATTTACCGTTACGTTTTGCGTAACGCGGCACAACGTCAGAACCTTACATTCATTGGTTGCCGTCCAGAAAGAGTTATTACGCCCCGTGATAGCCTGACCGAAAGTCAGCCCCGTCACCGCCGGACTTTCAATGCCCTGCGTAGCAGTAGAAGTCGAGAAATCAGCGCTGGTTGTATGAATTTGAATATTGCTCCCGTTCTCGTAAAGCTGAAGCTGAACCGTGATCGGCACTCCGGTTGCCTTTATAGGAACGTTGGTATAATTCACCACAAACACACGGTTCGGTGAAGTTCCCGAAGTAAAGTATTCGATCGTACCACCCGCTGCAGGATTCAGATCATCCCAGGCGGCCGCTATAATCGCATTGGGTGCCGTTGCGTTAGGTAAAGTCTGGTTCGCGGCACTGTTCATGCTCGTGACCACAAACCCCACAACACCGTTGGAGCCGATGCGAATAGTCGTATAGTTGGTATTGTAAAAACGAAAAGTAAAAGGAAGTGTGATCGCCCCCGAAACGGCATTGTCAGCGAGAGTCAACGCCGTACCCGAACCCGCTATGGGGCTGAATGTTCCGGCAGACTCAGTATACGTAATCCCCGCAACGGCATTCGTACCGACAGCTGCTGACGGCGTAAAAGTATTCCCCCCCGTAATACCCGTACCCCAGAAGCTCGATGACCCCGTTAGCGTAACCGCTGCGTCGTCCGAACAGTACGTTGTATTTAACCCCGTAACGGCACATTGTGAAAAAGCAAGATCCGGCTGCAGATACCAGAATGCAAAAAGAATAACACTATACGCGTAGAATCTGAGGGTTCTGGTCATAAGATTAGGCCGGCCGACTGGTATAGACTATTGAGATTAATGGAGTAAACAAAAAAAAAGTAACCCCTGCACAATATACAGGTTTTGACCTCAGTTTGAAAAGTCCCCGGAAGCGCTAACCACGATTAACGCCATCTTTTGCTGCGTTTCAAGCGCTATCGTGCCTATAATCGCAAGCCGCCCGTCAGGTAAGCTCGTAATCATACCGCCAGAATCATCCCCGCTTGCAGAGCCAAAACTGCGGGACCACAAAACCGAATTATCCAGACGAATACGCAACAGGAATATATTACGACTCCCATCAGGAAACTTCTCGTTAGCCAGAATAGCATAACCGTCCGGAGCAGCAAGCGTCAGTGAAACCGTCTCCAGCGACTTGCCTAATGCCAGCCGCTGAGCATAGCTGTTGTCAAGATCAGATGTGAACTTCGCCAGGAAAATATCCCCCGCAGTACTGTTACTACCCGCGGTCCCCGCCATCAGATAACCCAGCCCATAAGCAGCCGGCGTCTCGATAACGGCAGCCGCAGCCTCGGCCTCACCCGCCGTCCCTGCATCTGTACGCGGATATTGAATGCCATCGATAGACGGAATTATTTCGAAATTTAGCTCATACCTGGACCCGCCGCCCAACGGTCGGTCCGAATAGCCGAAAGTAAGATATCGCAAAACATTGTTCTTTTCCGATTCGAACACCCGGATCGCCGAACCAACGTGCTCACCACCCTGACGCAAAATCGTATCGACCCGCGTAAACGTCTCGTCAATGTGTAACGAAAGAATATCGGCATCGTCAGCCGGAGGAACAATCAACTGAGGGTCCGGAGTAAAATCGCCGCTGGCCCAACCCGCCACAGCATACCCCTCGCCTTCACGTAAAGCCGTCACGCTCCTGGCCACCTGGGCCAACGCTGCCGGTATTGCCAGGCTGTCTATACTCGAGCCATCTTGCCGCACCCGGATTAACCGGATACGCGACAAAGCGCCGGAACCAATATTCGTAGCCACAACCACGCTGCCGGCATAAGGCCCCTTCTGAATCAACTCCACATCCACGCCATACTCGTCATTGCCGCCACAGGCACGCTGCCATAGAATCTCACCCTGTGAATTTACCTTGACAAGAAACGGATTCGTAACGCCCCCAACCGAAACAGAATTACCCAGCAAAACCATAGTACCGTCAACATTCACAGCAATATCGATACCTTGCTGATCACCGTCACCACCATAGTATTTGATATAATGCTGCTCGTATAACGGGGCTACATCGTTCCCCGTCGCACATGCAAACAGAATAACCGGAAGAACAAATAAATAACTAGCGCCCCGCATTGGATCCTTTTTTAATTTTCCGAAGCACCGACTTGGTCTTCGCCTTCTTCAGCTTCCGCGGCTTGTAGAACGGATGAATATAACCTACCGAGATCGCCAGGTTATCCATACGAAAATCATCATCTACATAAGGCCAGCGCATAGTCTGCTCGTCATAACGGTTAGCTCCGTTCACCACGTTGTTAAGACCTACAGAATATCGAAGCTCGACAAAAAGATAATTCAGCTTCTGCTTCAGAGTAATGCCTCCTCCCAGAACAACAGACTGATTGAAAAACTGGCGCTTATTCGTAAACACAAGCGTAGGACTGTCAGAGTCCTCCGAGTTCAATCCCTCCTCGCCTACCTTCTGATCACGGTTTGTAACAGTAATACTCCCGTTGTCACTAAGCAGCAAGTTGGCAGAATAACCCGCCAGCACATAAGGACGTATACGCCCCGCAACAACGCTGTACTTCAAAACCACCGGGATCATAAACCAGTTCTGCTTGTCGGTAAACTCCACAACATCACGGCCTCTCCCGAACAGATCGGTGTTCCGGTAATTGAAAGTCGTAAATGCATAATTCACCCCCGCGGAAATAGCCACCCGGTCGGTATAGTGATAATCGAGACCCACGCCCGCTTGCCAGCCCGGCCGGAAAGAATACTTCTGCCGGGAAAACGACTCCCCGCTGATCTTCACATCGTGAATCACCCGTATAGGCGAAACGTTAGGACCAAAATGCCCACGTATCGAAAAGATAGGCGTAGCCGTAAATTTCTTGCTCAGATAAACCAGGTCGATAGGATCGAGCTCTTCGCGGGTAACATATTCAGGATTCGAACGCAGCAGCTTCAGATAACTGTCTTCCGCGCCAATAGGATCTTCCAGTAAAAGATAAGTCTCTGCCAGTAATAAGTAAGCCCGCTGACGCCAGGCCTGGTTCTGATTCTGATCCAGACACTCCTTCAGCAAACCAGGAATAGAATAAAAATGCCCGGCGTTAAACTCCTCCGATGCCCGGTTTAACGCAAGCTCACACTGATCCTGCCCCAGGCATAAGAACCCGGATAACAGTCCCATCGTAAAAAGTAGCAGCGACTTTCGCATAAGGGTCATTGGTCTTATCTTTTTGTCGAAGTACGTGCACAGGTTTCTTCATAAGGGATCTGACTACCCACGTACTTGTTCCACTCATCCTCGCTCATATTGCGGTGCAATTTCGGACAGATCAGCTCCGCCAGTATTGACGGATCCGTCGGCCATACACGCAGCTCAGACTCACTGCAAGAGGCAATCAGAAAATCCGAACCCTTAGCAAACGCTATGTCCCATATAAAACCATTGTTGTTATCCATCACAACCGGCAGATCCCCCGGTGAATCGAGAACATATAATTGAAGACGCTTGTCAAGACCCGCACTCGCCAGTAGATGTTCATCCGGGCTGAACTCAACATCATAAACACCCGCCTTATGCCCGCTGAACTGCCGCACCTCGTGAGTCTGTCGGTCATAAACACGAACAATACCACGCTTGTTCACATGATCGTCAAGCCCGTAAGCAACATACCGCCCCGAAGAGCTGAACCGCACCGAAAGCGCACGGCTGCCCGCATCATACGCGATCTCCTGAGTCGATAAATCAGAAAGTTTGACCAGTACGATCTGTCCGGACCATGCCGCACCAGCTACCCACTGCCCATCACTGCTTAAGCTGATAGCCTTCAGCTCATAAGGTAAAGTAATCAGCTTTTGAATCGCTCCCGTCTGTAAATCGACACGCGATAGCGACTTGTCCCGGCTGGCTACAAGGAACCCTGAATCATCCGGCAAAAACTCCACATCATTCGTAGCCCCGCCAAATCCTTTGATAACACGCGGCTTCGTATTGCCCTTCAAAGTATACACCTGTACAAACGACGAATCGCTGCCGTTCACCAGGTAATCTTCACGATGACTTACAGCGATAACCTTACTCGGAAAAGGAGTTTCATAACCCGTCGCCGCATTGGTCAGCTTCTCATAATTTCCATGGTAGATCCTGCCATCCGCACCCGAAACATAGAAGCTGCTGCCTTCCCCTAAAACAGCCAGCGACCGAAGGTGTACACGCGGCGGCCCATGGATCTTCATAGCATTGTAGCTTGTACCCGAAAGCTTCGTAAGCGCCGTATACAAACCACTGTAGATATACGGATCATACTTACGTCCGGTATACCGGCGATGGAAAGCATAACCCTGCATCGCCTGCAAACCGGCAAGATCCGCATCGTCGTCCTGAACCGTAGCTTTCGAAGCAAGCTCCTGAGCCTTCGTTAGCATGAACAACCGGTTCGCATATTCAAAATTTCGTTGAGCCTCCTCCGCGTTGAGCTGCGCCTGCTGTCTGGCAACCTTCTCCTGCTCACCCGCCGCACGCGCACGCTCCTCCTCCACCTTAGCCCTCAACAGCGCCGCCTCCGCACGATCCCGCTCCACCTGCGCAAAATTCAACGCATCCTCGAGCGACACCTTCGCAGTCTCCAGGGCACGCGCTCGATCGTCTGAAACAGCACGCAAACGCTGCGCCTCATTACGCTGCTTCTCCGCCTCCACACGCTGGTGGTCAGCCTCCAAACGGTTCTGATCCGCGATCAGACGGTCCCGGTCTGCCTGAAGCTTCTGGATGTATGCAAACACGAAAAACAGGATAGCTACAAGAAACGCAATACCAAGAATAATCGCTGTAGCCCGCGTACGCCGTAGCACACGCCGCTGCATCATCTCCTGGTTCTTCAACTCAGCCTCGTAAGTAATACGACTCGTATCCAGGAACACGATCGCCCGCTCGAACGCCTCGTCATAACGCTGCGCCCACGAACGCGTCGGCTTCTGCTTCTTCTGCCACGTTAACGCCAGCTGAAGATCCGGCGGCCGCCACAAACCCGTCTTACCGATCTGGTACATCGACGCCGCCTCAGACAAACGCTTATACATCCCAGCCGACTCGAACTCGTCCTCAACCCAACCAGACAAACGATTCCATATACGCATCAAACTCTCGTGCGAAAGCTCGATCATCGAATCTACCGTCAATGGCACGTTCGCCGCTGGCATCAGGAACGAACGTCCCGGCTTACGGAAATATTCTACAACTTCAATAACCTCGTCTTCACTGGCCTCTGCCAGCTCGGCAATGAGCCCTAACCGACACGGCCTGCGCATACCGCTGGCATCGGCATTCTTCTCAGTAATGCTCTTGAAAAGGATCTCCGCAATCTCCTTGTGTCGTGAGCTTAGCTCGTCATACAGCTCGTTCGCGTGCTGAGACAGCGCCTGCTCTACACGCCCTATAGCGTTGTAATGACGAATGTCTATCCACTCGTCGGCTTCCCGGTTCATCACCCAGTAATCCCACGTCCGCATCAGCGCATGCTGAAGCACCGGCAACTGGTCATGGTCATTACCCATGTCACTCAACAACCGCTTCACAAGACGCGGCGAGATCTTACTACCGGCAACCATTACTGGCCCCTCAACAACCATCCTCTTCTGCTCACGCGTAAGCTGCGGAATAAGATAATTACTGCTGTTGATAAGCTGGGTTAAACCCGGAAACGTAGAACACTCGCCTACATAATCCGATCGCATCGCAAGCGCCGTATAGATCGGAACCTCAGGCTGCTCCGTGGCGGTGAGAATAAGACGCACATAATGCTGAGCCTCGTCATGCGCCGTGTCAATGTCGTCACCAGCCTGGTCCCGGAAACGGAACACCTCTTCAAACTGGTCAACAAGAAAGAAAATATTGGAATCTCTGTCCGTCTGCAGCACCCGCGCGACCTCGATAAGGCCTCCCGGACCGCTGTTCAGGATCGAGTGAATAATAGCACCTTGAACATCCCAATCCTCAGGCTGCAAACGCCCCGAGTTAACCATGAACTGCAAAATGGAATTCGTCAGGCTCCGGATAGGCTTTGTCCCCGGACGCGTCGTGATTGTATCCCAGTGAGCCCCCGAAGTAGTCCCGAAACCACCGAACAGCACCGGCGCCAACCCGCATAACATCAACGACGATTTACCACTGCCCGAATAGCCCATCACCGTCACAAAACGATGACGCGTCAGCTTCGATAAAATTTCGTCGATTTGGTCCTCACGACCGAAGAAAAGATGAGACTCCTCCTGTGAAAAAGGCCGTAACCCCGGAAATGGGTTCGGTATGGATATATTGAAATCCGATGATGTACCGCGCCCTGCGGAAACGTCAGATCCCTCGGTATGGAAGTGCTGTTTCAACATGATCTCGCGTTAAGAGCTTGACAATCAGATAAAAACAGAAAATAGAGACTCTCCACGCGAAAAACCGTATACGTATAGACCTGAAAAATGAGTTTTTTTACTCTCCACCAGATACCTCCACAATGAAAAGACCCGGCGCCGTAAAAAATTGTGCCACCCGAATTTAAAGCAATTTCTCGAAAAAGAAAAAGGGCACCTTGTAGGTGCCCCTTTATTTATCGCAAAAGCAATCGATTTCCTTGACTACTTGATCTTATTCGCAATAGCTTCGAAAGCTGCAGGATGATTCATTGCCAGGTCGGCAAGAACCTTACGGTTAAGATCAATATCCGCCTTCTTAAGCTTACCCATGAACTCAGAGTAAGACATACCATGAAGACGGGCACCTGCGTTTATACGCGCAATCCATACCCCTCTGAACTCTCTCTTCTTCTGCTTACGGTCACGGTAAGCATAGCCTAAGCCTTTTTCTACGGCGTTCTTGGCTACTGTCCATACATTCTTCTTACGACCAAAGAAACCTTTGGCGAGCTTCAGAATGCGTTTGCGTCTTGCACGCGAAGCTACATTGTTGACTGATCTAGGCATTTTAAAATCCTCTTTTTTGGCTGATGGCGTCTCTTTTCAGAAATCTTTAGGCCAGCATCCGGGTTAAACAATTGAACCGGCTACGCTATTAATAACGTAGTAAAATTAAAGTACAAGCATGGCCTTCACGTTCGCCATATCCGACTTCTTCACCAATGATTTTTGACCGAGTCTTCTCTTTTGCTTGGTCTCCTTCTTGGTAAGGATATGGTTCTTGAAAGCACGCTTATGCTTAATTTTGCCAGTGCCAGTGATCTTGAATCGCTTCTTGGCGCCTGACTTTGTTTTTAATTTAGGCATTATATAATTATTAAATCTACTTCTTCGCTGCCTTTGCCATAAGCATAATGCTCATCCGCTTGCCTTCAAGCTTCGGCATCTGCTCTACCTTTCCGTGCTCCTCAAGAAGCTGCGCAAATTTAAGCAATAAAATCTCCCCACGCTCCTTGTAAACAATCGATCGTCCTGGGAAAAATACAGTTGCTTTAACCTTAGCACCCTCTTGTAAGAAACCGATGGCATGCTTTACCTTGAAATTAAAATCGTGATCATCCGTGTTCGGGCCAAAGCGGATCTCCTTAATCACCACTTTTACCGTCTTCGCCTTGATCTCTTTCTGTTTCTTCTTCTGCTCGTACTTGAATTTCGAATAGTCAACAATTTTACAAACCGGAGGGTCTGCATTTGGTGATATCTCAACAAGATCCAGCTGCTGCTCTTGAGCCAGCTTGATCGCCTGGTGAATCGGATAAACATCAACCTTGATGTTCTCTCCAACCACGCGCACTCGAGGGGCCGTTATCCGCTCATTGATACGGTAAGGCTCTTCAGGCTTCTGAGGACCACGACGAGGCGGACGGCCGCCAAAACTAGGTCTGTTGCTACTGCTGTTGCTGTTTGAATTGGTGTTAATAACCTTTATATGTTTAAGTTCAAAAAAACAGGCTGCAAATATCGCTTATTTTTTAAAATATTCAAAATCAGTTTGGAGCAGCACATTCCACCCTGAAGCGTTGTATAAATTCTTCTAGTCCCACACTACCCTTGTCACCCTCGCCATGTTTACGGATAGCTACTTTGCCTTCCGCAACTTCCTTCTCCCCTACAATTAGCATGTATGGCACTTTCTTGGTCTCCGCATCGCGGATCTTCCGGCCGATCTTTTCGTCCCGATCGTCAAGCAACCCTCTGATATCCTGCTCTTTAAGCTTGTCGTAAACCAGCTTCGCATAGTCGTTGAAACGCTCTGAGATCGGTAACACCGCAATCTGGTCAGGCGCCAGCCACAGCGGAAAATTACCCCCGCAATGCTCGATCAGTACCGCCACAAAACGCTCTAACGAACCAAAAGGTGCCCGGTGAATCATTACCGGACGATGTTTTTGATTGTCCGAACCAACATATTCCAACTCGAAACGATGCGGCAATTGATAATCCACCTGGATTGTCCCAAGCTGCCAGCTCCGGTTCAGAGCATCTTTAACCATAAAATCAAGCTTCGGCCCATAAAAAGCAGCCTCACCCTTAACCGCCACAGTCTTCAGACCACGCTCATCGGCAGCTTCCTGGATGTCGCGTTCCGCACGATCCCACAAACTGTCGTCGCCAATGTACTTCTGCTTATTCTCCGGATCACGCAGCGATACCTGTGCGGTAAAGTTCTCAAATCCCAAAGAGCTGAAAACGTGCAGCACAAGGTCGATAACCTTGATAAACTCCTCCTTCACCTGGTCCGGGCGGCAGAAAATGTGTGCATCGTCCTGAGTAAAGCCGCGCACACGGGTCAAACCGTGAAGCTCTCCACTCTGCTCATAACGATAAACAGTTCCAAACTCAGCCAAACGTATCGGCAAATCCCGGTAAGAACGGGGTTTTGTCCGGTAGATCTCACAGTGGTGAGGACAGTTCATTGGCTTCAGCAAAAACTCCTCATTCTCATCCGGTGTGTGGATCGGTTGAAAAGAGTCCTTACCATATTTCTCATAGTGGCCCGATGTCACATACAGCGCTTTACTGCCGATGTGAGGCGTCACCACTGGATCATAACCAGCTTTGATCTGCGCCTTACGCATGAACTGCTCCAGGCGCTCACGCAGAATAGTACCCTTGGGCAACCACAACGGCAGACCCATCCCTACGCGTTCCGAAAACGCAAACAACTCTAACTCACGACCAAGCTTCCGGTGATCACGCTTTTTCGCTTCCTCCAGAACATACAGGTACTCATCGAGCTCCTTCTGCTTCGGAAAAGTGATACCATAGATACGGGTCAGCATCTTATTCTTCTCGTTGTTGCGCCAGTAAGCGCCCGCAACGTTCAGAAGTTTAACCGCCTTTATAAAACCTGTGTTCGGAATGTGAGGTCCGCGGCACAAATCAGTAAAATCACCCTGAGTATAGAACGTGATCTTCCCGTCATCCAGGCCTTCGATCAATTCGATCTTATACGGATCTTCTTTCTTCTTAAAATAGTCCAAAGCCTCAGCCTTGCTAACCGATCTGCGCGTGAAAACGCTATCCTTCTTCGCAAGCTCCTTCATCTTAGCCTCGATAGCAACAAGGTCGTCGTCACCAAATGCACGGCCACCAAGGTCCACATCATAGTAGAACCCTCTCTCGATCGCCGGACCAGTACCGAACTTCACCCCCGGATAAAGCGCCTCAAGCGCCTCAGCCAACAAGTGAGCAGACGAGTGCCAGAAAGTCTCCTTCCCGCCAACATCATTCCAGGTCAAAATCTTGATAGATGAATCCTTCTCGATCGGCCGCGATAAATCCCAGATCTCCCCATTCACCTCTATCGCTAACGAGTTCCGCGCCAATCCTTCACTAATACTCAAGGCTACATCATAACCTTTAACGCCTTCGGGATATTCCCGAACACTTCCGTCAGGAAGCGAAATCTTTATATTCATAGTATTTGCCAAACGAATTAAACTACAAAATTAATTCTCCTGCAAATATGTCAGTTTTACCCAAAAAACATAATCCCAACCCCAAATATTACCAAAAACTTACGCCTGACCAATAAGATACATTTGCCCCCAGCTACTCGGGACACGTGCGCGCCGGCCTACTTTGCCCTCCTTAATAAGGAGGGCCGCTTGCGAGAGGCGAATGCCTCGACCAAGCAGGGAGGTGATCGCGTGCCCCGAGAATCTCGGTGGCGGCACACTAGCCAACAACATTCCCCAACCAATCAAAACACCACACGTTCCCGCCAGTTACCGGCGAACATCCCCTATAACTGAAACTGAAAACTAAAAAACACACCAAACTTCTTAACATCCGGCCTGTCCAGATACGACAACCGATGCACAAAGTCTACCCTGAAAAATCTGAAGATATTCTCCACCCCATAACCCATCTCCACATACGGCTTCCCTCGCTCCATAAAACCAACCGGCTCCGCCCCTTCCCCCGTACTCGTCGTCGACGCGATCAGGTCTCGGTTCATCTTGCTCATACCGCCATAAATAATATTGGTAGACCCCACAAGCCTCCACTTCAGCTTGCGTAACAACGGCAACCGGTTTAGCAAAAGCCCCTCGAAATGATGCTGATACTGCAACGACGCATAACGGTCACTCACAAACTCACCATAACGCATCAGGTTAAACGTGATTAACGTATAGATCGGTGTCTGGTTTCCCAGGTGAGGCGTCAGCAACGGATACGGTACCGGATCAAAGACATATTCCCCGGCCATATTGAGGTCGCCCACACCCAGCGGACCGAATCGGATCCGTTTGAATACAGACATCCGTAACTTGTCATAGTCGAAATCGCTGTTCAGAAAACCCTTGAAGCCACGCGTATAACGCAAGGTAATGATCGGCCAGTGAGTCGTCCCCAGGCTTATCCGTTCATTGTCATCCTGTATGAAAAGCTCATCCCGTGCAAAACGTGATTCGACAATAAGCTCTGAAGTTTCATAGTTTTCCTGAATCGGAACCGACAGATCGTTAGGCTCCGGATAATACCCGAAATTGAACGTCGGTCGGAAGCTCATATAACGTAAGGCTACACGCTGCGTAAACCCCTTGAACAGCTCACGCTGAAAGCTCAGTCGGGACTCGTCGAAATAAAAACCTCTTCGGAAAATTCCCCACCGCTGCGCAGCCAGGAAAAGATAGTTATCCGCCAGCGCCTCGTCATCAATACCGATACGCCCAATATCGCTGCGCATCCGGAAACTAACCGTGGTCCACCGGTCGCGCGAAAGGATCCGGTTCAGAAATGCAGAATACTTGATCTTGTCGTCTTTGAACCCGTACCCGAACTGCCCACCAAGAACCCACTTCTTGCTGAAATCAATACTCGTCTTGAACCCCGCCTGAAGACGAAGCCCCTCGATATTGTTGATCGCAAACAAACCGATATACGGCCCCAGGTAGATCTTACCCGCATCATAGTAACCGTTGATAGCGATCTTGGCAATGTCCGTATAAGTACGCACCACCGGAATGTTCTGCAACGTATCGATCATCCGGTAAACACTCTTCTCTGTATCCGACAACGGTTCGTGACGAAGCGTATCCCACACAGCATCAGCGCCATCAAGCCGCGCATCTTCGGCCATAACGATCGGGTTCTTATAAAACGCCGGTTCATATGGCTTGTTCGCAGTAAAGTTCTTGTTCGACGTATAGAACTTGGCAAGCATTCCCGCCGAGTTATTCGTGATCTCGCTTACATCGATAAGAACACGATTCTTGACCGGTAGCCACGCACCGTTGTCCACAGGCGCAAGCTCCTGCTGGATCTTGATCTTTTCGATGAAGTTGAGGTTCGCCTGCCGCCCCACGGTAACGTCGATCTGCTTCAAAGCATAGTCATCCTTCGTAATCCAGACCGTCCCAGTAAACGCCAGATCCTGCGGACTGCGTGGACGAAAATCTAGTCGATAACAAAAATAATCACCTACATAAACACTGTCCGTCAGATCATAATCGTAATACAAACGCCACCCGTCAGCAATCGGCGATACAAAGTCCTTGGTTAAAATGGTGAGCCAGTTCTGGTAGAAATTGTATTCCTGGAAAGACGATCCCACAAGCTGAGTTACCAATGCTCCGTCTTCAATACCCACACCGTTGATCCTCGACTTCTTGATATGCTCGTAACGCATGTCCGGAGCGTTACGATAATAGAACTTGGAAACACTCTCGGAAATAAAAAGCGGCAGAATAGGCTTCCCGTCTTCACCCGCGATCCGGTCCACACTATCCAGCACCGGCGTGATCTTCTTCATGATCCGACGCTGCCGGAACTTATCCGACATATTATCGATGTCAATCTCCACCTTTGTATAAGTATCATACTCATAAGCAGTCAGCTTACGCTTGTCGTTATGATTCTTGTTCTTTACCACGCGCCGCAGTACCTCATACGCCGGATTCTCCCCAGCCTCCACAACGATCTCCTGCAGGTTGGCAACAGCTTCCTCGATCTGAATATTAACGGTCTGCGTCACCCCCGGAGATATAGCCTTCTTCTTCACCAGGTAACCTACACAGGAGATAACGAGCGTATCCACCGGCCGCGTCGTTCGCAGCTGGTAATTACCATCGAAATCCGTTGTTGCACCAACGGTCGTGCCTCGGAAAATAAGATTGGCAAATGGAATCGGGTCTCCCGAATTTGCATCTGTAACCTTGCCCTTCACAATGGTCTCTTGGGCATACACCGCTCCACAAAAGAGAAAAAGCGGAAGGAAAAGAAAAACAATGCGCAAATAACCCGCTCGAAACGGCGGTCTGCTCAATTCATTACGCACAAACACAGGTTTTATAACTATATAATTTAATACGTCAGGTAGAGAGGGTTCTAGCGAGTCGCATTAAGCTTTTCCTTCTGCCCCAAAAAGCGGGGCGCCGTCTTCAGCACATACAGATCCAGAACTGCCTTCGTCCTCGCGAAATACTCCCGCACAATAACCTTAAAAGACTGTTCCAGCCCCGGTGCCTCGGCCACCATGGCCACTGCATCAATAGTATAATAACGACTGATGAACAGAGCCCGGTAACTATGGAAGGGTTGCGTAATTATAGTAATTTTATCCTGACCAAAAACTTTTTTACAGCGTACAATCGAATCCAATGTACGTAATCCGGCATAATCGAGAGTAATTGCGGAAGAAGGTACCCCTTTTCGCAGCAAAGCCTTCTGCATCTCAACCGGCTCGTTGTAAAATTTAGTACGGTTGTCCCCGCTTAATATAAAACGATCAACCTTTCCCAGACGGTATAGGAGCGCCGCCGTCTCCATACGATTCTCAAAAAACGGGTTCGGCTTCCCACCTATCGTCCGGTGACTCGTACCCAGTACCAACGCCACCCGATGATCAGGAAGCTGCGAAGAATCCTCAAAAACAAGGTTCCTCGTACTTAAAACAATCCACAGGTTACAGCCAGCAACAAAAACGATAAATAAAATGACCAGAACAATTAATATTCGCTTCAACCTGCGCATCAAATAGACATAATATATTAATGGGCTAAATTTACTCAATTGAACGCAAAAACTCGCGCTCGATAACATCCGATCCCCGCACTATTTTGCGGTACCACGATAACCGTAACGAATCACGCTCTTCCTTAGATAACGTAAATTCCACACCGGATTGACGAAGTTTCGCGATTAAATTACTCAAACTTATCCCAACGCTAACCGAAATATTCAAACTTTCCGTAAAACCATACATCGGAATCCGAACTCGGCCGTCTCCATGCTGCACGGCGTAATCCGAAATACCCCTTAATTCATTCCCAAACACCAGCGCAGTTTTCCCCGCAGTGACATCTACGTCATGAATCGAGATCCCATCCTCGCCAGGATCCGCCACGAGTATCCTGTACCCTTCTGCCCGCAGCTTCTCAAAACAAGTAGCCGTATTATTGACACCCGGCTCATGGTACCGCTCCAGGTTCAACCACTTATCCGACCCTTTCAAAACCCGGATATTAGTATGATACTTCGCAGTATTCTCTACAATGTGTACATCCTGTATCCCCATACACTCACAAGTCCTCACCACCGCACTCGCATTCTGCGACTGAAATATATCCTCCAACACAACCGTCACATATCGCGTCCGCCCCGCCAGCACCCGCTCCACAAACTCCCGCTTATGCTCACTCGCAAACTGCGCCAAATGCCCCAATACCAATTTCTCTTCCTCCAACATATATATCAATCACATTATCCCCAAAAGTATAGCATATACCTTCGTTACAATTAGACATACATAACCACCATTAACCCCACTCACACACCCACTCCCGGCATTCCTCCGCTCTCGCACTGTTCCTCACACTGCCCCTATATTCACTTCTATCTCTATTCCAAAGACAAATCCCGCTCCCACACAAAACCCTTATCGGACTCCCTCTACTTAGCCCCCTCTCCTTCTAAGCAAACAGTGCTCCCGCTATCGTCGCCGTCATCATCGTAGCCAAAGTCGCCGCAATCATCGCCCGCATACCCAGCTTCGAAATATCCGCCTGCCGGCTCGGAGCCATACCGCCCGTACCGCCGATCTGAATCGCGATCGAACTGAAATTCGCAAACCCACACAACGCATAAGTAGAGATCAAAACAGACTTATCACTCAGCTTACCCGTAGCCTTTAACACACCCAGATCCGCATAAGCCAGAAACTCATTCACCACCATCTTCTGCCCAAGCAAGCTTCCCACCGTAAGCGTCTCATTCCAGTCCACACCGATACAAAACGCAAACACCCGGAACACCTGCCCGAGAATATACTGAAGAGAGAAACCCTTGAACACACCGTTAGTACTCGACTCCACAAACGCATTCAATCCGGTATGAGCTCCGATAAAATCAACAAGGATCCAGTTGATAAAATAGATAACGGCAATAAACGCCAACAGCATCGCGCCGATATTCAGCGCAAGCTTCAAACCGTCAGAAGCGCCCGTAGCGATTGAATCGATAAGATTCACACCCACATGATCCTTCGTCATACGAAGCGACTTATCGATAGGCTCCGTCTCCGGAAGGAATAGCTTCGCCATAACAACAGAAGCCGGCGCGCTCATAATAGAAGCAGTCAGAAGATAAGTAGCGAACTTCGTCTTCTCCGCCGCATCTGAACCACCCAGGAACGACACATAAGCACCGAACACGCTACCGGCAATCGTCGCCATACCACCCGTCATCAGGCAGTGCAGCTCAGATTTGGTCATGCTCGGAATAAACGGCTTCACCAGCAACGGCGCTTCCGTCTGCCCCATAAAAACATCACCCGCTACCGACAGGCTCTCCGCACCCGACATACGCATCGTCCGCGTCATAACCCACGCAAAACCATAAACGATCTTCTGAAGAATACCAAGGTGATATAACCCCGCCGTGATAGCCGAAAAGAAAATAACAGACGGCAAAGTTTGGAACGCAAAAAGGAACCCTAAACTGTGACGCGCACCAGGCGTCGTATCCGAGTTAACAGAAAGATCGCCATAAAGAAACTCAGCGCCCTTCTGAGCAAAAGCAAGAAAAGTAATGAACTTGGCACTGACATAGTTGAACATAGATTGCACAACCGGAACCTTGGCAATGAGCAATCCAAAAATGATCTGCATCACCACGCCCGCAAGCACCAGCTTCCAGTCGACAGCTTTACGATTTGTAGAAAAAATATAGGCAACGCCTATAATGAACACAAGGCCTCCCAGCGCACGAAGATAATCCATAGGTTTCACGCCCTTCCGTAACAAACATAAAAGCCCTTTGATATATTCAAGGGGCTCATATACCGTTACTTGTAGTTAAGGTTCTAAAGTTTAGATGGTATACTATATAAAAAAGAAAAGCATAAAGCGTTATAGCCTTATGCTTCCAATGTCTTAATTACGTTTTCCAAGCTCGTCGCGGATCTTCGCCGCACGCTCGTAATCCTCTTTGTCAATCGCCTCCTTCAGCATCTCCGTCAATCGGTCAACTGAATAATTCTTGAAATCATCCTTGCGGGCTGACTCCTTCTTTACTTTGGCCTTCTCTACCTTAGGCTCTGGCTTCTCTTCCTCCGCTTCATCCGTCAGAACAATACCAGCTTCCGCCAGAATGTTCTCGTATGTATAAATCGGAGAATCGAAACGTAGACCTATAGCGATCGCGTCCGAAGGCCTTGCATCAACTTCCGTTTTCTTCAAACCATCCGAGCAAACGATCTTACCGAAGAATACGCCTTCCTTCAGATCGGAGATGATGATCTCCTCAACCGTAAAATGAAAATTGCTCGCAAACGCCTTGAACAGATCATGTGTCATCGGCCGGTTCGGAATGATCTTCTCAATCTCGATCGCAATCGCTTGAGCCTCAAACATTCCAATAATGATCGGCAACCTTCGGTTCCCCTCTGCTTCGCCCAGAACCAGCGCGAATGAGCCCGTCTGCGATTGACTCGACGAAAGACCTAATATTTCTAATTTTATCTTTTTCACAAGTTCGTTTCGTTCCTTTTTTTGCAGATTTTGTTACTACAACTTACAAAACAATTCGACTATTTCCGCATCCCGGAAACTATCGACCTGCCTTAAGAGCCTCTGTAAGTTTCGGTATAACATCAAAGGCATCACCTGCTATGCCATAGTCCGCCGCCTTGAAAAAAGGTGCCTCAGGATCCTTGTTGATCACAACAATAACCTTCGACGAGTTTACACCCGCCAGGTGTTGGATAGCCCCGGAAATACCTACCGCAATGTAAAGCTGCGGCGCTACTTTTACACCCGTCTGTCCAACGTGCTCATGGTGAGGGCGCCAGCCCATATCCGACACAGGCTTGCTGCAACCCGTAGCCGCATGCAACGTCTTCGCCAGCTCCTCCAGGATACCCCAATGCTCTGGCCCCTTCATGCCTCGACCGCCAGATACCACGATGTTCGCTTCCGGAAGCAATACCTCACCCGTAGCTTTTTCGCTCGAAGTGATCGATACCGCAAAGTCAGCATCAGACAGCGACACCACATAAGGTGTTACCGCTACAGCGCTGCCTACCTCGGCAACAACAGCAGCATTCTTCTTGATAGCAATAACCTTCTTCGCACTGGTCAACTCCACATACGAAAAAGCCTTGCCCGTATAAATACTCCGTTTTACTACAAACGGCGAAGTGCTCTTCGGAATTTCAATCACGTTCGTGGCAAGACTCGCTCCAGTCTTGGCCGCAACACGCGCAGCCACAGGCGTACCCAGCGACGAGTTAGCCAAAACCAGGGTGTCGGCCTGCTCATCAGCCAACGCCTTAACCAAAACAGACGTATAAGCCTGCGTAATGCCCTGGTTCAGCTTGGAGTCGGAAGCATGAAGCACCTTCTGAGCGCCATACTTACCTAAATTTGCAAGCTCGTCCGCATCAACGGCACCAAGAGCAATAGCTGTCACCGGCCCGCCTAACGCATGGGCAAAGGCTACCGCCTCAAGTGACGTCTTCTTAATCTTACCCTCCGCACTTTCAACAAATACTAATATCGGCATAAGTCGTTCTTTTGGATTCTTTATAAAATAAGGTAATGTTCTGAGATCGATTGGTTTATATAACCTTGGCCTCGTTCTTCAACAAGTTTACAAGCTCGGCCACATTATCGGGCGAGATCATCTTAACGGCTCCTTTCGGCGGAGGCAACTCAAACTTCTGAAGCTGAACACCGCTTTCCGCAGCCTTCGCCTCAATAACTTGCAAGGGCTTCGTCCGGGCAGACATGATACCACGCATATTGGGGATCTTCCAGTCGGCAATCGGCTCCTGGCATCCTGCTACAAACGGCAGATTAAGCTCCACATTCTCCTTGCCACCCTCGATCTCGCACACCAGCTTAGCCTTGGTACCAGTCAGGTCAAGCTTCATCACCGGCGACACCGAAGGCATCCCCAGCAACTCACCAACCAAACCGTGAACAACACCACTATTATAATCGATAGACTCGCGGCCCATCAAAATAAGATCATAACCAACCGGCTTCGCATGCTCAGCGATCTGCGTAGCAACAAAGAAAGAATCCTTCGGCTCAGCGTTCACACGAACAGCGTCATCGGCACCGATCGCCAGCGCCTTTCTCAGCGTAGGCTCTGTCTCTGCAAGACCGACATTAAGAACAGTCACCGTCGTACCCGCATTAGCCTCCTTGAGCTCGATAGCCCGTGCCAACGCATAGTCATCATAAGGTCCAATAATAAATTGCACCCCGGTAGTGTCTAATTTCGTTTGATTGTCGGTAAAACTGATTTTGGATGTAGTATCCGGAACGTGTGTTATACAAACTAAAATCTTCATCTCGCTCTGAATCAATAGGTTCTATGGGTCTTTTTAAAAACAGCGGTCAAGATACAAAAAACAACCCTCCAAACACAACATCCACCTCACATCACCCCCCAAACTCCCCAAAACACCCCCTGGCAGCCCCAAGCCTTTCTATTATATTTGCCTCCCATTAGAAGTACCGCTGGCCTGCACACATGCAGCAAGTCTTAACCGAAAGCTACGGCTGGCGCAAGGCACTGTCATTAAAGCCTTTAATTTATATAGATTGCCGCAGTGAGGTGCTTAGCTGGCGCAAGTCTTCCCCAGAACAATTAATCGTGAATACGTAACCTCTCCTCCACCAAATGACTCGCCTCGAACAACTCCAACAATTCCTCCACGAAGACCCAAACGATCCCTTCAACATCTACTCCCTCGCCCTCGAATACCTAAAAACCGACCCTCACCAAACAGCGCAGCTGTTTGAAACCCTCGTCACCAACCACCACAACTACCTACCTACCTACTACCATTTCGGAAAACTCTGCCACGAACTGGGCAACCGCGAAAAAGCCCTCGCCATCCTCGAACAAGGCATCACCCTCGCCAAACAACAAAACTCCCCCAAAGCCCTCCGCGAACTTCAATCAGCCCACCAGGAAATCCTATTTGAAGATTAGAATCAAAACTTCATAAAGAATCACATAATTCACTAATTCACAACTAATCTATCAAAAAGAAAGAGTGAGTATGCCCACATACTCACTCTCATACTTGTATCTTTCTTCGCTCTCGCGCTCACACTCACGCTGATTCTAGAACGGCGTCTCATCATCATCCGACCCCCTCGGCGGCAATGCCGGCGGAGGCGTATTACTGCTGAAGTCGTTCATCCGGCTCTCACGAGTCACCGCGCCAGGAGAATAAGACTCCCCGCCGCCACCATACGATCCCGGACCATCAAGATCACCGAACTTCGTATACTTACCAATAAACTTAAGCTTCACGTTAGCAGTCGAACCGTTACGGTGCTTCGCTATAATAACCTCACCGGTACCTTGTGTCGGCATACCATCCTCATCAACAGTGATCTTATAGTATTCCGGACGATAAAGGAACATAACAATATCCGCATCCTGCTCGATGGAACCCGATTCACGAAGGTCGGAAAGCTGCGGCCGCTTGTCGCCACCACGCGTCTCCACGCTACGGCTAAGCTGCGAAAGAGCCAGCACCGGCACACTCAATTCCTTGGCAATACCTTTCAGTGAACGCGAAATAGACGCGATCTCCTGCTCACGGTTACCCGCCTGATCACCACGCATCAGCTGCAGGTAGTCGATAACGACGATCTGTATACCGTGTTCAGCCTTCAAACGGCGACACTTCGCCCGAAGCTCCAGAATCGAAATACCCGGAGTGTCATCGATAAAAATTGGAGCCGAACTGAGCTTCGCCGTCTTATGAACAAGCTGAGCCCACTCGTGGTCAGCCAGGTTACCCTTCTTGATCTTTTCACTCTCAAGCTCCGCCTCAGCCGAAATCAAACGATTAACCAACTGAATAGAAGCCATTTCCAAAGAGAAGATAGCAACCGGGATCTTGAAATCCACAGCCGCGTTACGCAATGCCGACACCACAAACGCCGTCTTACCCATACCCGGACGAGCCGCGATGATAACAAGATCCGAACGCTGCCACCCGGAAGTAACACGATCCAGCTCCGTAAACCCACTCGGTACACCCGTCAAACCATCCTGGTGATCTTTTAACTTCTGAAGTTCCTGGATAGCCTGAGCCATGAGGTTCTTCATACTGTCGTAGTTCTTACGAAGGTTGGAATCCGAGATCTCGAAAACAGCCTGCTCCGTCTTATCCAGCAAGTCGAATACGTCGGTTGTGTCCTCATACGCATCTGTCTGGATCTGCGAAGCCACCTGGATCAACTCCCGCTTGATCGCTTGCTCCATGATCACACGCGCGTGATACTCAATGTTAGCCGCTGAACTGACTTTAGACGTGAGCTCGGCAATGTAGTATGCACCGCCTACGATCTCCAGCTTGCCAGTCTTACGCAACTGGTTCACTACTGTACGCATATCTACCGGCTCGGACTCCTTGAACAGGTCCACTATAGCCGTGTAGATTTCCTTATGAGCCTCAGAGTAAAAATGCACCGGCTGCAAAAATTCAACAACAGCATTTAACGCATTCTTCTCCAACATTAACGCACCCAACACAACTTCCTCTAGATCAGGCGCCTGAGGGGGCAACTTACCAAGCAAGCCCTCCTGCATATTCTTCGGAGTAAACTTACCCGACTTGTTCCCGACCCTCAGCGACGTTGATCTACCTTGCTCCATACAGTGGTTGTTGTAAGCGTTTTTCTTATTAGGGGGACAAACGTACAATCCCCATCCTTATCTATCTAAACATTTTATTAACAATTTACCAACATTGTATTTGTGTATAACGTTCGGAACCCACCCCTACTTGCCCACACAAACGGATATCTTATCCACAACATGCTGATGTCAACATAAATAAGATCTATACACGATCACCAGTAATGCCCACTCTCCCCGGCCCGGGCACCCGTAAAGAATACCCTATTAATACACAAACCAAAAGTATCTTTCCTAAAAGATTCAAAACAGCTCCCCAGGGACCCAACCAAACATTCTTTGGATAGCCATCAAAATCAACGCGTAGGCTCCTCACCATAAATTACCAGTTTACAATACCTCTATCGGCGTTGTGATTCCCCTCTAATTGCCTTCTGCTTCGCCTCTGACTGCCTTCTACTTCATCTCTAACACTAAGATTGTCCAGACTCCCTCCACACTCCCTCCAGTCATCCTCCACTTTGGGGCCACTCGAACGA
>Ga0247764_1000079_pt1 | contig 36967 bp, 36 predicted proteins | sample UWRJL051202B4_FD_179932 | JGI IMG/M metagenome (GOLD analysis project Ga0247764, IMG submission 179932) | Plant litter microbial communities from Arlington Agricultural Research Station in Wisconsin, United States - UWRJ-L051-202B-4 | ecosystem: Environmental > Terrestrial > Plant litter >...
AAATTCCTTGTCGGGTAAGTTCCGACCTGCACGAATGGCGTAACGCTGGCCCCACTGTCTCGACCCGAGACTCAGTGAAGTTGAAATCGCTGTGAAGATGCGGCGTAGCTGCGGAAAGACGGAAAGACCCCGTGAACCTTTACTACAGCTTTACACTGAACTTTGACCTTGTCTGTGTAGGATAGGTGGGAGCCTTTGAAGCGTGGGCGCTAGCTCGCGTGGAGGCAACGTTGAAATACCACCCTGATAATGTCGAAGTTCTAACCTAGGCCCGTTATCCGGGCTGGGAACACTGTATGGTGGGTAGTTTGACTGGGGCGGTCTCCTCCCAAAGAGTAACGGAGGAGTGCAAAGATACCCTCAGCGCGGTCGGTCATCGCGCACAGAGTGCAATGGCATAAGGGTGTTTGACTGCGAGACTGACAAGTCGAGCAGGTGCGAAAGCAGGTCATAGTGATCCGGTGGTTCTGTATGGAAGGGCCATCGCTCAACGGATAAAAGGTACTCCGGGGATAACAGGCTTATTCCTCCCAAGAGTCCACATCGACGGAGGAGTTTGGCACCTCGATGTCGGCTCATCACATCCTGGGGCTGTAGCAGGTCCCAAGGGTTCGGCTGTTCGCCGATTAAAGTGGTACGCGAGCTGGGTTCAAAACGTCGTGAGACAGTTTGGTCCCTATCTTCCGTAGCCGTTGGAGATTTGAGGGTGAGCTGTCCTTAGTACGAGAGGACCGGGATGGACGTATCTCTGGTGTTCCGGTTGTCACGCCAGTGGCACTGCCGGGTAGCTATATACGGACGGGATAACCGCTGAAAGCATCTAAGCGGGAAGCCCCCCCCAAGATTAGATCTCCCTGGGAACTCGATTCCCCTGAAGGGCCCAAGTAGACGACTTGGTTGATAGGCTGGGTGTGTAAGGTCAGTAATGACTTCAGCTAACCAGTACTAATTGCCCGTGAGGCTTGACCATATAACCTCAAGTAGTTTGGCTCGATGCCAGATGATTGAGAGATGCGAAGTGGAGTTTGATCCACATACTCGTGAACGCGACTAGCGTTGAAACAGAAAACGACATCGTGGCTGAAGTGAACGATCAGCGACGGTGTATTCCGGATACGGCGAAATGGGCCGTGTGTAACAGCACGGCCCATCCAGTCGAAACAGTTTGCCTGGTGGCAACAGCGAGCGGGAACCACCCGATCCCATTCCGAACTCGGAAGTGAAAACGCTCTGCGCCGATGGTAGTGTGCCCTTCGGGCATGCCAGAGTAGGTCACTGCCAGGCTCCCAACGAAAAGCCCCTGAGGTCGAAAGACTTCAGGGGCTTTTTCTTTTACTCTTGGCTCGACCGATGTCGTGGGACTTGGCGTGCAGGGAACGCACGGGAGGTTTGAACCATGACCAGCGTGAACCAGCTGCTCGGCGGGAAAGGGAATGCCACCTTCACCGTTGCGCCCGAAGATCCCGTGCTCGAGGCCATTCGATTGATGGCTGAGCACCATATTGGCGCCCTGCTCGTCATGAAGGGCGAAGAGCTCGTGGGTATCGTTTCAGAGCGGGACTACGCCCGCAAAGTCATTTTGCTTGGGCGCTCTTCGAGTGCCACGCCGGTCTGGCAAATCATGTCGTCCCCCGTGCACACAGTGAGTCCCGCCCAGTCTCTGCAGGACTGCATGCGGCTCATGACGGATCGACGGATTCGGCACCTTCCCGTCGTAGAGCAGGGAAAGGTGGTCGGTGTGCTTTCGATTGGTGACCTGGTGAAGGCGGTGATCCAGGACCAACAGCAGACCATCGAGCAGCTGGAGGGCTACATTCACCACTAGTTCCATCGAGGACGCGATGGGCGACTCGAAAAAGCATTGGCATCCCACGGTGCCCTTTCGATAAGCGCAGTCGACGGAGGCATGCTCCACATGCAGACGGCACGCGCACGTGGCGCGGCCCCCGCGTGCGCATGAGGCCGGTCCGCAGAATCGCTAGCGACCTGTGAGAGAATGTCCGCTGGATTTTCGGGGACGATTCTTCCAGTGAGCGCGCCAATCCTAATCCGCCGCGCGTGGCTGCCCGACGCTGCCGCCGTTGCGCAGGTTTCCGCAGCGACCTTCACCGAAACGTTCGGCCATCTGTATCCGCCAGAAGATCTCGCGGAGTATCTCGGCCGCGTATGCACCGCAGACGCATATAGCAAGATCATCGAAGAGCCGACCTCAGCCATCTGGATCGCTGCTGCGGAAGGTGTGTCACCCGTCGGGTTCGTCTTCGCCGCTAACTGCAAACTACCGGTCGACAACCTCGAGCCGATGTCTGGCGAGATCCGCCAGCTCTACGTGCTAGCTACGCACCAGAGTCAGCGCCTGGGTGCGAAACTCATGGACGTCGCGCTCGCTTGGCTCGCCGAGCAAGAACGCGAGCCGTTGTACATCGGAGTTTGGTCGGAGAACCTTGGCGCACAACGGTTCTACCAGCGTTACGGTTTCCGCAAAGTGGGGGAGTATGGCTTTCCGGTCGGCTCGACGATCGACCACGAGTTCATCCTGAAGCGCTGAGCGACGGGCGAGGCCACCATGGCAACTATTCGCGAGCTGAACATTTACCCGCTGAAGTCCGGCCGCGGCGTGCCGAAGCAGCAGGCTCGCCTCGCCTCGACCGGCTTCGAGTGGGACAGGCACTGGATGGCCGCGAGCCCTGAAGGCGTGTTCATGAGCCAGCGTACGCAGCCTCGCCTGGCACTCGTGGAGTCCGAGATCGGCGAGCACGAAGTGACCTTTCGGACCCCCGGTCAGTCGCCGCTTCGTATTCCTCTTCAGCCGGAAGGTACGACTCAATCCGCACGCGTCTGGAAAGACAATGTTTCCGGTCTGGATCAAGGCGACAGCGCCGCTGCCTGGCTGACTGAGGCTGTTGGATTTCCCGCGCGCCTGCTGCGGATCTCGCCCGTGCTTGATCGCCACGCGAACACCGCATTCGCCGGCGCCATTCCCGCGCCCGTGTCTTTCTCCGACGGCTTTCCCATCCTGGTGTGTAACGTCGCATCGCTCGAGCAGCTCAATTCCCGCATGCCCGAACCGGTGCCCATGGAACGCTTCCGCGCCAACATCGTGCTGGAAGGCCTCGAACCGTTCGAAGAAGACCGCATTTCCGCCCTTCATTTCGGACACGTGACGTTGCGGCTCGTGAAGCCCTGCACTCGGTGCGTGATCACCTCGACGGACCAGCGCACCGGCGCGCTCTCCACTAATCCACTGCCGGTCTTACGCGCCTTCCGGTTCGACAAGGCGCTCATGGGCGTGACATTTGGCGAGAACGCAGTGATCGAGCACGGCGTTGGCGCCGCGCTCAAGCTTGCCGAAACCTGCACGGTCGAGCACGACCCACCGACTTAAGTCTTGGGGCTCGCCGCCCGAACTGTGCGCGGCGCACGTTCAGCTCGCAGGTCAATACGCGAGACTTCGCGCAACAGTTTTTCAGGGAGTGTGAGCCAGGTCGCAATCAGCGACCCCCGGTGAGCCGCATGCGCGCCGGGCATTTTCATGTCTATGCAGGAGCACTCGCTAATCGTCGGACTGGCCGTCACGATTGCCTTTCTCGGCGCGTCGCTGGCTTTTCTGATTCACCGTGTGCGCTCCCTGCGCCGGCTCGGCGCCGTGGCGGGCAGCCACTATCAGGCGCTCGTCGATCAGTCGCCCAATGGCGTGCTGGTGGTCTGCGCCATAACGCTCAAAGTCATCGTCGCCAACTCGGCGTTCCAGCGCAGTCTGGGATACACGCTGGACGAGCTTCGAGCCCTCACACTCGGGCAACTGTTCACGGATGATTCTCCTGATTCCGAGGCGATGCTCGCGCGGTTGCGCAATCCCGATCCCCGGCTGCCGTTCGGCATCCGTCAGCGCTGCAAGAACGGCACGCTGATCGACGTCGAGATCAGCGGCAGCCGCCTTGAAGTAGGCGGCAAGCCTGGCCTGGCTTTCACGACCCACGACGTCAGCTTGCGCCGAAAGATCGAAGCACAGCTGCTAGAAAAGCAGCAGCACCTCGACCACCTCGCACATCACGATCAACTCACAGGATTGCCCAACCGGCTATTCCTCGCGGTTCATCTGCCCGAAGCCATCAACGAGGCGCGGCGTACGGGTGCGACGCTCGCGGTGCTGTTTCTCGACCTCGACCGGTTCAAGCACATCAACGATTCGCGTGGTCACGAAACGGGCGACAAGCTCCTGAAGACGGTCGCGGCGCGCGTGCGCTCCACGGTGCGCGATGAAGACGTCGTCGTCCGCATGGGTGGTGACGAATTCATCGTCGTGTTGAAGAACGTTAAAGGTCCGCAGCAGGTCAATGAAACCGCGTCGCGCATCAACGAAGCGCTGAGCGCACCGGTAATCGTCGACGGCCGCCCGCTCGTCACCACCGTGAGCATCGGCGTGAGCCTGTATCCGCGCGACGGCAGCGATATCGGCGAGCTGCTCCGTCACTCCGATACCGCGATGTATCAGGCGAAGGATCGCGGACGAAACAACTTCCAGCTCTTCAGTCCCGGCATGGACCGCAAGCTGAAAGAGCGCATTGCCATCGAATCCAGCCTGCGCGCGGCGATCGACCAGAAACAGCTCGACGTGCATTACCAGCCGATCATCGACATCGAAACGCATCGCGTGATGGGCCTGGAGGCGTTGCTGCGCTGGAAGCACCCTTTGCACGGATTCGTCGCCCCCGGCCGATTCATCGGCGTCGCGGAAGAGACCGGCCTCATCGTGCCGATCGGCGATTTCGTGCTCGAGCGCGTGATGTCCGATGCGGGGCGTTGGCGTGAGATGGGTTGGTCGCCGGTGCCGGTGGCCGTGAATATCTCCGCCGTTCAGCTGCAGCGATCCGATCTGCCCGGCACGATTCGCCGGCTCACGCAGCTGCACGGCATGAAGCCGAGCATGCTGCAGGTGGAGCTCACGGAGAGCGCGGTGTTCGAACATCGCGAAGCGCGCTCCGGCGAGACGAGCGAAGACGGGATTTCCAAGCTGCGCGAGCTCGGTGTGCGCGTGGCGATCGATGACTTTGGTACCGGCTATTCGAGCCTGTCGTATCTCAAACGCTGGCGCGTCGACTACGTGAAGATCGATCGCAGCTTCGTGCGTGACCTCGTGACGGACATGAGCGATCTCGCGATCGTCGGCGCCATCATTGCGATGGCCCGCCACCTCAACATCCAGGTGGTCGCGGAAGGTATCGAAGGCTGGCAGCAGCTCGAAAAACTACGGCAGCTTCAGTGCAATCTCGCGCAAGGCTTCCTGTTCGCGAAGCCCACGCCCGCCTCGCAGTGCCGCCGTTTCCTCACCGGCACGCCGCTCGATCTCACGGATGATGAAGCGTTGTTCGAGCCGCTGGACGCGACCGGCAGCTACGGCCGCTGAGCTGCGCCTGCACCGCCGAGCGCGATCACTCGCTCGGGTCCCACCGCAAACAGCTCGTCCGTGGGCTCTGGATCGATTGTGGCGCCACCGGTGAAAGACCCGAACGAAGGCATCACCAGATAGTCCGGCCGCTGCCAGAACACCGGCACGCGCACCCTCCGTCTTATGCGCGTCAAATGCGTCACGGGATGAATATGCCCGGCCAGCACGTAACCGTTCAGATGTTTCGCGGGTTCGTGCGCGAACACGAAGGGCGGCTCCGAAAGCGGGGCCGTGCGCCACTGAGCTACATTCGTCCATCGCGCGGCGTTCTCGCGCCGATCGTGATTCCCAGCAATGACCTCGACGCTGAGCTGCGCGTGTGCCCGCCGCCAAACGGCAAACGCGTGCAGGAAACTGTCACCGTCGTGAGTGGCGGCATGCACGAAATCCCCGAGCACCACCAGGCGTTCGCACGCGTAGTGCTCGATGAGCGATGTGACCCGCTGAAGATCAGCGATCGCCGGGCCACGGGGCAGGGCGATGCCGGCGCGCCTGAATACGTCGTCTTTTCCGAAATGCGGATCTGCGATCAGCAACGTGCGTCGCCCCGGCCAAACTAACGCACGCTCTGGATGCAATAACACGCGCTCATCCTGCAGCTCGATCTCCAACGCGCCGCTGACATCCTTTTCGTCAGGCTGCACGTGAGGCCTGCGCTTCGAGCTCGCGCGCGGCGCGTTCGATACGCGTCTGCCACGATTCCGTCGAGACCATCTGGGTTTGCAACCGGCTCGCCCACAGCGGGAAACCCAGCGGCGTAAAACGACGTGGCTCCGTGATGACGATGCGTCGGCCGGAAATGCGCAAGAGCGCATCGGCGACGCGCGAGAGCTCCAGCTGCGCCTCCAGCACTTCGACGCGCGATTGGCGGAGCAGGAGGTTCTCGGGGTCGTAGCGCTGGAGCACGTCGTATACGAGACCGCTCGATGCCTGAATCTGGCGCGTGGACTTACCGCTGCCCGGAAAGCCCTGAAAAACCAGTCCCGCGATACGTGCGATGTCGCGGAACTGACGGCGCGAAATCTCGCTGACATTCACGCTCGCGAGCAGATCTTCGGCAAGATTGTCAGGTGAAAGAGCCTGCTGGAGCAGCGCCTCGTCCACCGGAATGTCCTGCGGCGACAGCAACTCGAAGCCGTAGTCGTTCGCGTTGATCGAAAACGTCTGCGGCGACCGATGGGCCCAACGGGCCGCGACGAGCGTCGCGATGCCTTCGTTCGCGAGACGTCCGCAAAACGGATAAACGAACAGATGCGAGCCCTCGCGACTGCGAAGGCGCTCGACGAGCAGCGTTTCCGCGCCGGGCAACGCAGACCATCGCGCCTGCACTTCCAACAGCGGCATCACCGCGCGCATTTCCGGTTGGTTCGGCCAATCGGCCGGATTGCCCAAGACATCGAGCACTGCATCGGCCAACTCGACAGAAAGCGGCAGGCGTCCGCCTTGCCAGCGTGGAACCTGCGTCCGTCGCGCTTTCGAGAGGCGCACGTACGCGGCCATGTCTTTTACCTGGATCAGCCGCAGCACGCGCCCTGCAAATCCAAAGTCATCGCCGGGTTTGAGCCGACTGATGAACGATTCTTCGACGGTGCCGAGTCGACCGCCGCTCGCCCATTTCACCACCATCTCGGAATCGCTCGAGATGGTGCCGATCGCCATGCGATGTCTGCGCGCAATGCCAGGCTCTGCGATGCGCATGCGACCATCTTCCGCGCGACTCACGCGGCGATACTGCGGATAGCCCTGCAGCGCTGTTCCGCCGCGTGTCACGAAGTCCAGGGCCCAGCGCCATTCGGCATCGCCCAACTCTGAGAAGGCGCGGGTGTCCCGGATTTCCGCGAGCTGCGCGCACTCATCGAAGCCCGGCCCGGCTGCGAGCGTGACGAGATGCTGGATCAGCACATCCAATGCCCGCCGCAACGGTCTGCGCGCTTCGATTCGACGCTCATTCGTGGCGACGCGCGCCGCTGCGATTTCAACGAGCTCCCACGCATGCGTTGGCACACAAAGAATGCGGCTCGTTTCGCTGGGCCGGTGACCGCTTCTTCCGGCACGCTGCATGAGACGGCCAATGCCCTTGGGGCTGCCGACCTGAATCACCTGATCCACCGCAGGGAAATCGACGCCGAGATCGAGCGATGAAGTGCAGACGACGCATCGAAGCTCGCCGCTCTTCAATCCGTGCTCGATGCGCGCACGCAGCTTCCGGTCGATCGAGCCGTGATGAAGTGACACAGTGGTGAGCCAGTCCAACCGTGACTCGATGATGTTCCGGTACCAGATTTCAGCCTGCGCGCGCGTGTTCGTGAACAGCAGGGTCGTGCGTGCACGGGAGATGGCTTCGATCACCTCGGGCACCAGCGCCGACCCCATGTGGCCCGCCCAGGGAAAGCGCGTGACATCGCGAGGGATGATCGAGTCGACTTCGATATCGCGCGCGGCGTTGGCGCGAATGATTCGGCCGCGGTCAGGTGCGCCCATCAACGCATGAAGTGCTTCGGGCAGGTTTGGCAGCGTGGCGGAAAGGGCCCAGACGCGCAGCGCAGGGTTCAATGCGCGCAGGTGTGCGAGTGAAAGCTCGAGCAGGACGCCGCGCTTCGTACCGAGAAGCTCATGCCATTCGTCGACCACGACGCATGCGAGGTTGCGAAGCTGGTCATGAGAGCTTGCGTAGCTCAGCAGCACCGAGACGCTCTCGGGCGTGATCACGAGCGCTTCGGGCGGGCGTTCGCGCTGGCGTTTGCGAGCGCTCGAGCTCGTGTCGCCAGTGCGCACTTCAACGGTCCAGGGCACGCCAAGGGCTTCGAGAGGTTCGCGGAGGCTGATGGCCAGGTCGTTGGCCAGCGCACGAAGTGGCGTAACCCAAAGGACTCGCGGGCCCGCGGGCGCGCGTGATGAGGCGGGGCTTTTCTCGGTCAACTGTGCCCGAGCCTGGAGCACGGGGCCAAGCCATGCGGCGAGCGTTTTGCCGGTGCCGGTGGGTGCGTTGATCAGGCCGGATTCGCCGTTGAGGTAGGCGCGCCAGGCTTCGCGCTGGAACTCAAAAGCGGAGCGACCGAGTTGCGCGAGATAAGCATCTGCCGCTCGAAGCGGATGGTGATCATCGATAACGCGTGCGCCGACAGCACGCTTCGAAACTCCAGCGTTGGCATTCGCGCGTGCCGTCGTCCGCCGCGTCACGCCGCCGATCCTCTGTGCGCCTCCAGCACAGCCTGCAGGTTCTGGATCGTGTCCGCTTCCCGCGCCGGCTTGTCCGTACGCCGACGCAGAATGCGCGGGAATCTCAGCGCAATCCCCGATTTGTGCCGGCTCGACGCCGCGATTCCTTCATAGGCCAACTCGAACACCTGTGTCGGCTCAACCGAGCGAACAGGCCCGAATTTCTCCAGCGTGTGCGTGCGAATCCATCGATCCAGCTGCAGGATCTCTTCGTTGCTGAGCCCGGAATACGCTTTCGCCACCGGCACCAGCTCGTCTTCGCGCCACACAGCGAATGTGTAGTCGGTGTAAAGATTCGAGCGCCGTCCATGGCCCGGCTGCGCGTACAGCATCACGGCGTCGAACGAATACGGTTCGATCTTCCACTTCCACCACTGGCCGCGCTGCCGCCCCGTGCCATACGCCGAGGTTCGCGCCTTGAGCATCAAGCCTTCGACGCTGCGCGAGCGCGATTCCGTGCGCAGCTTCGCAAGATCGGCCCAGTTCGTGGCTTCCACCAATGGCGAAAGTCCCAGCACCGCTGGCGCTCCCTTCAGCAACACTTCGAGACGCGCCCGCCGTTCGTGCAATGGCACGGCACGAACATCGGCTCCTTCCTGTTCGATGAGGTCGTAGGCCAGGAATCGCGCCGGCACTTTCTGCAGAATATTCGCCGACAATTTCTTGCGACCGATGCGTTGCTGAAGATCCGAGAACGGTTGTACGGCGCCGTCGCGCCACGCGACGATTTCACCGTCGAGCACCACGCCGTTCGGCAACCAGGTGGCCGCTTCCACGATCTCGGGAAACCGGTCGGTGATCAGGTCTTCGCCGCGCGACCACAGGAAGCATTGACTGTTGCGTCGGATGAGCTGGCCCCGAATGCCATCCCACTTCCACTCGACCTGCCAGTCCTGCGGAAATCCCAGCGAATCCGGCTCGGCTTCGAGCGGCGAGGCGAGATAGAACGGGTAGGGCGCAGAAGGATCGGTGGCCGGCAAATCGCCTGATTTCAGGCTTTCCCAGAACTCCGCGCCCGGCTGCCACTCGCCCATCATCCGGCGCGCAATGTCGGCGCGGGAAATCTCGAGCACTTCCGACAAAGCGCGACTCACGAGCAGCTCGGAAACACCGACTCGCAGCTCGCCGGTGAGCAGCTTGTTCAACAGAAAACATTCGCGATACGGCAGCGAGCGCCACCACCCGACGATCGCCGCGCGTTGCACGGTCTCTTCCGCATTCCGCAGCGGCAGCAGTCGCTCGGCGATCCATTCCGCGAGTGGCACGTCCATCGCCACCTTCGTGCTCGCATCCGTTTCCATCAACAGCGCGATGGTTTCCGCCATGTCGCCCACGGTGGAATACGATTCGTCGGCCAGCCACTCGGGCAACCCGGATTCTTCCACGAGCCACTTGCGCAATAGCGCCGGGCCAATGAATCGCTTCAGCCGTCGCCCGGAAAGAATATAAGCAGCCCACGACGCGTCTGCCGGTGGAGCGGCGCGGAAGTAGCGCGCCATCGCCGCGACCTTGAGGTTGGTCGATGTCGTGGTGTCGATTTCGTCGTAGAGCTCGGCGAACTCGCGCACTACTCTTCGTCTCCGAACGCGGTGGCGAGCGCCGCGGCGCTGACGCCGCGCTCGTTGAGATAACGCGTGAGCGCATCCGAATAACCGTGCGTCAGCAGCACTTTCTTCGCGCGCGTCGCGAGACAGGTGTCGAGCAGGCCCGGCCAGTCCGCGTGATCCGAAATGACGAAGCCGCGGTCATACCCTCTGCGGCGGCGGTCGCCCCGCACCCGCATCCACCCGGAGCAGAAGCCGCTCGAGTGCTCGCCGAACCGTCGCGTCCACGGCGTGCCCGCCGCGCTGGGCGGCGCGATGATGAGCGCGCCTCGATAATCGGTTTTCTTTTCCGTGGTGGCGGGCGCGGTCGGAACCATCTCCACGCCGCTCTTGCGATAGAGCTGCGTCAGCGAATCCACCGCGCCGTGCAGATAAACGGTGTCGTTCGTGAAGGCCTTCAGCTCAGCCAGCACCCGTTGCGCCTTGCCCAATGCGTAGCAGAACAGCAGCGAGGCGATGCCCCGTTCGCGATTCGCGTGCCACCACCGGACGATCTCTTCGACCACCTGCGGCGTCGGCGACCAGCGATACACCGGCAGGGCGAACGTCGCCTCGCTGATGAATACATCGCATTCCAGCTGCTCGAACGGCTGGCAGGTCGGATCCGGATCGCGCTTGTAGTCGCCCGACACCACCCAGACTTCGCCCTCGTGCTCGATCCGCACCTGGGCGGAGCCGAGGATGTGGCCGGCGGGATGCAGCGACACCTGGGTTTTGCCGATTCGCATCGGCGCGCCATATTCCACCGGCGTGACCGTGTGGCCACTGCCGAGCCGATGCTGGGCGATCGTTGCGCCGGGACGTGCGAGAATGTATCGGGCGCTGCCATGGCGGAGATGATCCCCGTGCGCATGCGTGATCACCGCGGACTGCACCGCCTGCCACGGGTCGATGTAAAAGTCGCCGGGCGGGCAGTAGAGCCCGCGATCCGTGCCGACGATGAGCGGTGCGGAGTCTGATTGCATGAATTTCCAAGCTTGGACGGCACGGTGTGCCGCAGGGGCCCTGGAGTGCCGGAGTCTTTTTCAGATCTGAAATCGGGTGCGCATCCGCATGCCCAATGCGCCGATGCCGTGCTCATGATTAGGCCGGCGGCGTTCGATTACAACCCTGAAACCGCCGTGACGAATTCGATGATGCAGCGGCCCGGCATCGTCGGCGCGTCGGCGCACAACGATCTCGCGCTGGCCGAGTTCCAGCACATGGTGAACGCCCTTCAGACCGAAGGCGTGCGCGTGTGTGCGGTGGACGATACGCCGCAACCTCGCAAACCCGATGCGATTTTTCCGAACAACTGGGTGAGCTTTCATCCGGATGGCACCGTCGTGCTTTATCCGATGCATGCGGAGAATCGTCGCTGGGAGCGCAGGCAGGACGTTGTCGAAAGCGCCGCTGATCAGGCGGGCTTCGAGATCGCACGCGTGCTCGATCTTTCGGCGCACGAGCTCGAAGGCCGCTTCCTGGAAGGCACCGGCAGCCTCGTTCTGGATCACGTGAATCGCGTGGCGTATGCGTGCCTTTCGCCGCGAACCGACCGCGTCGTGCTCGAAGAATGGTCGCGCGAGATGGGCTACACACCCGTTGCCTTCAACGCGTTCGATCGGGCGGGTCAGCCCGTGTATCACACGAATGTGCTCCTGTGCGTGGGTGAGCGACTTGCCGTGGTGGGCACCGAGTCCATCGATCCGCCGGATCGCGGGGTGGTGCTCGAGCGACTGCGCGCCAGCGGCCGCGAAATCGTCGAGCTCGGTGTCGATGAAATCGAAAACTTCGCGGGCAACATGCTGGAGCTGGCGAGCTGGGACGAAGCGCTCGGCGACTACCGCGTGCTCGTGATGTCTGCGAGCGCGCGGGCGGCCCTCAAATCCGAGAGTTTTGCGCGACTCAGTGCCTGCACCGACACCGTGCTCGCCGTTCCGGTCCCCACGATCGAGAAACTGAGCGGTGGCAGCGTGCGATGCATGCTCGCTGAGATATTCTTGCCGACGTGATCGAGCTCATCCTCAAAGTCGTTGCGAGCTACCTGGTGGGCTCGCTCATCGGCGGCCTCATCGTAGGAAGGCTGCGCGGCGGCGTGGATATCCGCACGCTCGGCAGCGGGAATGCGGGTGGCACGAATGCGCTGCGCACGCAGGGCAAGTCGTTCGCGCTCTGGGTCATGCTCATCGACATCGGCAAGGGCATCGTCGCGACGCGGGTGATCGCATCGTTGCCGCTGCCGGGCATTGCGGTCAGCGGCCCGGACACTTTGCGCGAATGGCTGCCCGTGCTCTGCGGTCTTGCTGCGATCGTGGGCCACTGTTATCCCGTGTGGTACGGGTTCCGCGGTGGCAAAGGCGTCGCGACGCTCATCGGCGTGATGTGCGGCCTGGATCCTTCGCTGCTGCTCGCCGTGCTGGTCGTGTGGCTGCTCATGGTGATGCTGTTCGGATTCGTTGGGCTGGCCTCTATAGTCGCAGCCGCGTCGATCGTGCTGTTCGTCGCCGCGAGTGGCATGCAGCCGCAGGAACCGCTCCTCGTCTTTGGTGTAGCCGTCGCATTGCTGGTGGCGTTCACTCATCGCACGAACATTGCGCGCATGCGAGCCGGCACTGAGCCCCGTGCGAAACGGCTCTGGCTGCTCGGTCGCGGCCGCCAGGATTGAGGCGATGACACTCGTGGCGCGAGTCTTCGCGCAGCTCGCGGACGGCGAGTTTCATTCGGGTGAAGATCTCGCCAAGTCACTCGGCGTTACTCGCAGCGCTGTGTGGAAAGCGGCGACATCACTGCGCGACCTCGGCATGCAGATGGAGGCCGTGCGCAATCGCGGCTACAAGCTTCAGTACGCGAGCGAGCCGCTCGTCGAGCAAAGCATCCGCCAGCACTTTGTGCCCGAGATCAGCCAGCGCGTGAGACGTCTCGATGTGGCGTGGACGCTGGCTTCCACCAATACGGAGCTCGTCGAGCGGCCCTATCCTGCGATCGGGGAATCTGAAGTACAGCTGGCGGAGTTTCAAACCGCAGGACGCGGCCGACGCGGCCGCTCGTGGCTCGCGCCGCCCGGCGGCGCAGTGTGTCTTTCGTTCAGCTGGACGTTTCCCGAAATGCCGCGCGATGCAGGCTCGCTCAGCCTCGCCATCGGAGTGTGTGTGCTGCGGGCTCTTCGCGCGCACGGCGTGAAAGATATTCGGCTGAAATGGCCGAATGACGTGCTCATCGGCGACAAAAAGCTCGGCGGCATTCTCATCGAGTTGCGCGCGGAATCTGCGGGCCCCGCATGTGTCGTCGTTGGCATCGGTCTGAATGTGGCGCTGGGTGGTGAGGTGCTGGAGAAGATCGCGGCCACAGGTTTGAAGGCCGTCGACCTCGCATCGGTCTTGGACAAACCCGTGTCGCGTAATGCACTGGCCGCCGCTCTCATCGGCGAAGGCATTCGCGGTTTGCTGGAATTCGAACGCCAGGGCCTCAAGCCGTTTCTCGAAGAATGGGGCGACGCGGATGCTCTGCGCGGTCGCGAAGTCGCTGTGCATTCGGCGAACGATGTCGTGCGCGGCGTCGCGCGCGGTGTGGAGCTGACGGGTGCGCTGCTCGTCGAATCTCCCACTGGATTGATGAAGTTCTTTTCGGGCGAAGTCACCGTGCGACCGGCGGATACATGAGCATCCTGCTCGTCGACATCGGCAATACGCGTGCGAAGTGGGCATATGTCGTTCGCGGGCGAGTGGGTCGTCAGCATGCAGTGGCGCATGAAGGTTGGACTGGCGCGCAGATCGCCCGACATATCCTCAGCAAGGCTGCGGGCAAATCCGGTCGGAACTTCGCCAGCAGGTCCTTCAGCAAATCCGTTGGCCAATCCACTGGCAAATCGGCGCGCGTGTCGAAACGCGTTGAACGCGTCGTCGTCGTCAGCGTGGCCGGCAAGCGTGTCGACCGCGGGTTCGCGCTCGAAGTTCGTCGCGGACTGGGATATGCGCCAGAGTTCTTTTCCTCGCAACGGCGCATTGCTGGCGTCACCACGATGTATGCCGAACCGTGGCGCCTCGGTGCGGACCGTCTCGCTGGCGTCATCGGCGCGCATCACCTGGCGAGCAGGTCGGGAGCGAAGACCCGCGCCGTCTGTGTGATCAGCGTCGGCACAGCCATGACGATGGATCTCGTCGATGAGCGCGGCCGGCATCGCGGGGGCGCGATCGTCCCGGCGCCCGCCCTCATGATGAATAGCCTGCTGACCCAAACGAGCGGCATTCGCCGTCGCGCTCAGGGTGGCGCGGCGGGACGAAGTTTTTTTGCGCGAAGCACGCGGGCCGCCATCCAGCAGGGGGCCATGCATGCGGCGGCGGCCGTCGCCGACCGGGCTGTGGCCGAAGCGCGCGCCACATTGGGTCATTCGCCGTGGGTGCTGCTGACGGGCGGCGCGGCGCCGGCCCTGCGCAAGCTGCTTCGAAGCTCACACAAGCACGTGCCAGACCTGGTTTTGCAGGGCCTCGCGGTAGTCGCGTCAGACGGCCATCACGATTCGTAGTCGTCGCGGCGTCTAATTATGGTTATTGAGGCGGCGCGATCCTAGAATCGGCCGGTGCGCGTCGTTGTCTATCTGCTGATCGCTGCGAACCTCGTGTATCTGGCATGGGCCGGATGGGTTCGCGCGCCTGCGCCGGCGGAGCCGGTGAAACTGACGACAGAAACCTCGTTGCCGCAGCTGGCTTTGGTGTCGGAAGGAATCCCGCGTTCTGAGAGCTCCGCCTCAGTTGCTAGCGCATCCACGTCGACGGCAGCTGTTGATACGGCCGGCGGCACCGAGCCGGTGAGCCTGGCCGCCGCGCCAAGTCGCTGTGTTTCCGTCGGACCCTTCAATGACCTGACCCAGGCCGCGCGCGGCGCCGCCTTGCTCAAAGACCGTGGCTTCAACCCGCAACAGCGCGCCGAGCAGGGCGAGATGTGGGACGGATATTGGGTTTCCCTTGCGCCCGGTTCTCCAGGGACCGAGGCCAAGGTGATGAAGGCGCTCGAGCGCGCCGGCATCCGGGACGCCCGCGTCATGCCCGAAGATCCGGAAGGTCGTCGCATATCGGTTGGCCTTTTCACCGAGCGCGATCGTGCAGAGAAGCGTGCGCAAGCCGTGAAGAAGCTCGGCTACGCGGCCGAGATCACCGAGCGTCGCCAGCCAGGCACCGTTTATTGGGTGGATCTCGAGATCAATGCGAATGAGCGCTCGGTCCCAACGGAAGGTCTGCTGTCGCTCGAGAACGCGGGCTCCCGCCTGGAGATTCGCGTGTGTCCCGGAAGTGAGCCGGCCACCTCTCCGGCGGTGAATCCGCCGCCTGATCCGCGCGATGCCCGTCCCGCCGCGACCACCGCGCTTGCGGGCGCGCCGAAGCCGGGCTAGCAAGTGAATCTGGACGCGTATTTCGCGCGCATCGGATTCAGCGGTGCCCGCGTGCCGACGCTCGAGACGCTTCGCGAAGTGCATCTCGCGCACGCCCAGGCGATCCCATTCGAGAATCTGAACCCGTTGCTCGGCTGGCCGGTGCCGCTGGATCTGTCCAGTGTCGAAGACAAGCTGGTCCGCGCTGGCCGGGGAGGCTATTGCTTCGAGCACAACGCCTTGCTCGCGGCCGCCCTCCGTCAGATCGGTTTCGAGGTCACCGGTCTCGCCGCGCGCGTGATCTGGAACGCGCCTGAAGACGCGGTTCGGCCCCGCGGCCACATGCTCCTGAAAGTGATCGTGGCCGACGAGCCGTACATCGCAGACGTTGGGTTCGGCGGCCAGACCCTGACTGCGCCGCTGCGCCTGATGGAGAACCTCGAGCAGCCCACGCCGCACGAGCCATTCCGGCTCGTCAGGGCGGAGCCGTATGACGCCGGTGCCGGGCCCTTCGGCCCCGATCTCAAGCTGCAGTCACAGATCGGCGGTGCCTGGAAAACCCTGTATCGCTTCGATCAGCAGCCGCAGTACGCGCCGGACTACGAAGTCGCCAATTACTATCTGTCGACCCACCCGTCGTCGCACTTCCGCACCGGCCTGATGGCCGCCCGCCCGGTGTCCGGCCGCCGTTATGCCCTGGCTAACAACCAGCTCACCGTGCACCACCTGAACGGACCGTCCGAACGGCAGGTGCTGAAAAGCGTGGGGGAAGTCAAGGACACGCTAGCCACCCATTTCGCCCTGACCCTGCCAGGCACGCCGGCGCTAGACGCCGCCCTTGCCCAGGCCTGCGCGTTCCCCGCCTGAGAGCGGTACAATCGCCGCCCGATCCGGGTCTCCCCCGTGACCGTTTCCTCCGTCGCCGGCTTAGCTCAGTTGGTAGAGCACCTGATTTGTAATCAGGGGGTCGCGGGTTCGAACCCTGCAGCCGGCACCACGCCCCGCAAGCGCATCGCCGTCGCCAGCAGCCACGCGAGCGTGACCACGACGAAAAATCGATTCGCCAGTCCGTAAGGCATCCCTTTGTGGAGCGTCAGGAACTGTACGACGAACGCGATGACGATCAGTCCTGCGAGCAGCAGCGCGGTACGCCGATAGCTGCGCCACCGCGGGTGGCTGCCAAAGCTGATCGACAGCATCAGGGTTCCGAGAATGATGCAGCTCACGTTCACGAGAAAACTCATGTCGTGGATCTCGCCTGTGCGAGTGGACGGAGCCGCAATGTCTGTCGGGAAAATCGCTGACACCACGAGGCCGATCGACGCGACGATCAATAGCAGCATGCCCAGACGCGCGGCGATGGAGCGCAGTCCGGTGAACGCTAGGCCGAGCGTCAAAGTGAGTAATCCGCCGCTCATCGCGAGAAACCACGTCGTCATGACCCAACCATAGGGCCCGACTGCGTAGTTGCTTATGAAATTACTGGCGGGTGCGTAGTCCGGTCGTAGTACATGCAACGACAACAGTGCGATCGCGCTGTAAACGAAGCATCCGATGGCAACGGCGGCGAACACTGTTGCTCGACGGGAAGGCGGCGCGGGATGTGTGCTCATAAAAGTTCACTTTGACGACTTCGATGTGCACGCCAGCATAATGAGTCCGCCACCCGAATTCATGCGGCCGTTCAGTTCGGACGGCGCCTGGCCGGCACGATGTTGCGCCCTCTCTTGCACACAACACCGGCACTCACTGCCGGAACGTGTTAAGGTGACTCCCGCTCGTGGTCCTTTCGCCTTGTCTCCTTGGCCTAGCGCCGTTCCGGTGCCTCTCAACAGGTCAAAGCGTCATCTCAGAAGCCTCCCGAACCGTCTGGCGCTGCATTTGCACGCTGACGTCTCTCTTTATTTTTTACGCGAGATTTTTATGACCAAGCTTTATGTCGGCAATCTTCCTTTCACGGCAACCGAAGACGCGGTGCGTAATCTGTTCGCCCCGCACGGCGCCGTGGAGAAGCTTTCGCTGATCAACGATCGCGACACGGGCCGTCCCCGTGGCTTCGGATTCGTTGAAATGTCTCAGGCCGATGCGACCCGCGCGATGCAGGCGCTGAACGGCAAGGATTTCGATGGCCGCGCCCTCAAGATCAATGAAGCGCAGGACAAGGCGCGCTCTGGCGGCGGCGGCGGCAATTCCCGCTACTGAGTCGGCGGTGCTCCCGGCGCTCGTCGCCGGGAGCACTTCGATGCCTGTTCTCATGCGCGAATGCAGAGGACCTCGCTCCGCTTCTTCACCTGAGGAGAATCGCAGATGAATTTGACGAAAAACGCCCCCGCGGTGAACAGTGACCGTTACGTTCCACCGGGCGATGAGCTGCTCAGCGACTACCGTGAACGTCGTTCGCTGGAAGAGCGGGACCGCGTAGAACGCAAGCGGGTCGACGCGGCCGCGCAGCACTCCGTCGAGAATTCCGCAGACCTGCGCATTCGGGCGTGGGAAAAAGTGCACCAGTTGCGCATGCCCTCGGATCCCGGACATCCGGCGCTCGGCGCGATCGCAGAAGCGACCCGGCTCACGCTGGCCGACGTACAGAACGAACAGCGCCTGCGCGCTGCGCGACGCGCATCGGCTGAAGTCTGATTTCTGGAGCGGGCGGGCCGCGGCCCACGCTCTCACTGAATCGAGCCCAGACGCGGATTTCTTCGCTCTCGGCCACGATTTCGAACGTCCTCGCGACGACGCGACTGCTGGCCGAGGTGCCGCAGGTCCTCAATTTCCGCGACAAGCTCGGCGAGCCGTTGTTGTTCCAGCACTGGGACGATCACACTCAACGAGCCATCTGGATCGCCAGTGACGGCAACCAGGTGCGCTGTATCACGGTGGCCGGCCTGACCGTGCATGAGATGGCCGATATGTGGCTGAGCTTCAACCAGCGCATCTCGCGAGCCCATTTCAATCTGTCGCCGCAGCTCGTCCGCGAAATCATCGAAGCGGAAATCGACGTATCGGTGGCGCTCGTCAACTGAGGTCAGGGCGGGCGACCGCCGACGACCTTCGAGTCGAGCTGTGACTTACCCATCGATCGCTCGCAGCCCGACACTCCGCAGATAGGTCTCTAATTCAGCGACACCGTCGCTCGCGACTATCGCGCCGATGTAGCCATCCGGGCGGACGAGCACCCAATCCCCCGTCGCCACCGAGTACGCATTTCGGAAGTGCCCGTTCACATCGACGAGATCGCCGCGAGAGCCAAACGTGTGAACGTGAAGTCCCGCGCGCGCTGGCACCCGCGCTCGGTCGACACCGAAGCCCAGCAGCGTCCAATGCGCGCCTTTGAACAACTCGAACAGTCGCGTCGCCTGGCCCCCTGAACCTCGAATGGGCGCATCCGGCGCTCGATCGCCCGCGAGCAGTCCGCCGTTGCGTTCCGGTTGCTCGAGCGCGAGGGAGGAGTGGGGATATCCGATGTCGAGCTGATGCACTTCGCGTCCGCGTCGCATCGCCCCTCGCTTGATGTCATCGAGCAACTTCGTCGCCAGGCCGAGCACGCTCGCCGCGACTGGCCGACGCTCCTCCTCGTAGCTGTCGAGCAATACATCCGGCGCACCAGCGGCCACCGCTGCGAGTTTCCAGCCGAGGTTGTATGCGTCCTGAACACTCGTGTTGAGTCCCTGGCCGCCGGTCGGCGGATGGACGTGCGCAGCATCCCCCACGAGAAAAACGCGGCCCGCGCGATAGCGATCGGCCAGGCGGGCGTTCATGTTGAACGCCGATGCCCAGGACACGGATTCGATCCGGAGATCGGAGCGACCGGTTCGTTCGGCCAGCATTCGGGTCAGCCCCGCGGCGGAAAGGTCGACGTCTCCTTCGAGCGGAATCGGCGCCTGCAGCTGGAACATCCCGGTGCCTTCGAGCGGGCATAGCGCGATCTGTGTTGCCATTTCGCCTTCATTGAAGCGATGCCACGCATCACGGCTCACACCCGTGAGAAACACATCCGCGACGACCGCGCGAACGCCGAGCGTCTTGCCGGGAAAGCCGATGCCGAGCGTGTGACGTACAAAGCTTCGTCCGCCATCCGCGCCGACGAGATAGCGGGCGCGAATGTTCTCTTCGCGGCCGTCGTTGATCAGCCGCGCACCGACACCGCGTTCGTCCTGCTCGAAAGCGATCAGCTCGCATCCGAATTCCGGCCGCGATCCCAGCTCGAGCAGGCGTTCGCGCATCACCGCTTCAGTGACGAACTGCGGAACCATCAGCGCCGCTTGATAGGGCTCTGCCGGCGTCGCGTCGCACACCTCCATCACTTCAGTGTCGAGGGTGCTGCCATCCGCGCGATATTCCCGCTGCGGTGGATAGATACCGCCGGCCGCGAACAGGCGATCGAGAATGCCGAGGTCCTCGAACACTTCCTGCGTGCGCGGCTGAATCCCTTTCCCACGCGAGCCATGAAATGGCATCGCGCTCTTTTCGATCAGCCGGAACGACACGCCCCGTCGCGCCAGATCGATCGCGAGCGTGAGTCCGGCCGCGCCGGCACCACAGATCAGAACATCGATTGCCGGGTCCTGTGCCATCGCCCTCTCCATATGTGTAAAATGCACGCAACGAGGTGAGGCTATGCCATCGAAAAAAAGAGTGCAAGATGCACATATATCGTCGGCGCAGATCAAGGACTTGCACCGGTCGCTACTCGACATCGTCAGTGTCATGAACCGTCCGCAGCGGGATGAGGTCATGGTCCGCGCGGCCGGCATTGCGCTCGATCGCGCGCTGTTTCCGCTCCTCGTCGGCATCGAGCGGTTCGGTCCGATCGGCGTGGTCGAGCTCGCCGAGCGGGCGGGCCGCGACTACACCACCGTCAGCCGCCAGGTCGCGAAGCTCGAAGAGCTGGGGCTGGTGAAACGTCAGGCCGGCGAGGGAGACCGTCGCGTTCGCGAAGCGGCCATCACGGCGCAAGGCAAGGCGATGACCGACCGTGTGGACGCCGCGCGGGAACGCATGGGCCGCGTGATCTTCGACTCATGGGAGCCGCATGACATCGAAGAGCTCGTGCGCCTCCTGCGCAAGTTCGCAGACGCCGTAAAGGATGGGCCCTGATGGACGCCGTGCTGTTCGACTTCGATCTCACGCTCGCGGACTCGACCACCGCCATCGCGAACTGCACCAACCACGCGTTGCAGATACTCGGTCATGCGCCGGTGAATCCGCAGCAGGTTCATCGCGTCATCGGCGTCCCGCGACAGGAAATGTTCCGCCTGCTCACGGGCGTCGAGGACGTTGCGATTCAGGATCTGTTCGCGACTCACTATTCCGCGCACGCCGACGAGATCATGGCGGAGCAGACATCGCTGTATGAGTGCGTTGGCCCGACGCTGACCGCGCTGAGGCAGCGCGGCGTGCGCATCGGAATCATCTCGATGAAATTCCGCTGGCGCATCGAAGCGATCCTGCGGCGCCTGCAGCTCGAAGATGCCGTCGATCTGATCCTGGGCTGGGAAGATGTGACGCGGCAGAAGCCCGATCCGGAAGGCTTGTTGCTCGCCCTCGAACGGCTCGGCGTAGATCGCTCGAGAGCGATCTACGTGGGCGATCATCCATTCGATGCGGAAGCGGCTCGCCGCGCGGGCGTGCACTTCGTTGGCGTGCGTACCGGCGCTACCGACGAAGCCACGTGGGCGTCATGCACGCGGCTCGGAATAGTCGACGACGTTGCAGGAGTGATCAGCTTCCTGCGCTGAGGACGTTCAGACCGCGTTGGCGGTCGCGACAGGCCTTGCGCTATACGCTTCCATCAACAGGCCCGTGCCGCCGCGCGAAACGTGCGCGACTACTGCGGTGCGCCGATGGAGCTTCGTCACTGCGCCGAGGTTGATGGCGAATGACAGCTCGACCTGCTGACCCTTGCGCAGTCCAAGGTTCGTGGTTTCGATGAAAACGCCAGTGGCGCTCAGGTTCACCGCGCGGCACAGCTTGCGGCGGCCGCCCGGAATATTGATATAGACGGTGGTACGTGCCCGATGCCGGGTATGGAGACGGCGTTCCACTAACGTGGCCTCGATTTATAATTTTGTCGTCGATGTGAGACGCGGGTCATTATGCCTTCGTCAAAGCTGCGGCGTAGCCGACTCAACTTAATGGCTAAACGATAGCGTATGAATCGTGCGGCTACCGCGAGATGGCGTCAAGACGGCGCTGCATCGCTGCAAACGGAACCAAATCAGCGGCTTCGCGCAGTGTTTTGTTCAATGCCCTTGCAAGCGTAGCCGAACGGCCGCCGGGCAGTGGTCCGAGAGCTTCGCATGTCGCGCGTCTGCCGCGCTGTAGGTTACCCGCGAGAACGACTTCGGCATCACCTCGGCCGCAAGCGTCCGGGACAGCACGATGTTGTCGATGTAGCCGCGATATCCCTGGCCCGGCGCGCAGTTACGGAAAGGCTCGCCCTCTCCAGCATTCCGCAGGTCTGCTTCAGGAGGATCCGCGTCGTCGATCGCCGCCCACACGCTGTCCTTCGCATTCGCGGGAAAGCCACGGCGTTGCTCGGCCAGCAGATCCCGGTTGAAGTCGCCCAATACAACGAAGGGCTGGCCCGCCCGCGCACGCTGGTCGATCCAAGCTTCGAGCTGGGGCACTTGCCGTGCGAGCTCGCTGCAAGCCTTGTCCGGCGCGCTCAGCGGCTTTGTGCTGCATCCGGACTTGAGGTGCACGCTCAGCAGTCGCAGTTCGTTACGCTCGCCCGGGAATAGGGTGAGCTCTGCGCCTCGTCGCAGCGAGTCGCCTAGTGAGAGCGGCATCAGGTCGGGGCCGCAACGAAAAGCGAGTCCGCGTCGGATAGCGAAGCCCGTGTTCTGCACGTGCTTGCGCGTGGTGAAGCAGAATTCGTGATCGGGAAAGACGAGGCGAGCCGCGTCAGCACCGTCCACTTCCTGGAGCGCGACGACATCGGCGTCGAGCACACGCGCATAACGCGCAAGCACCGCGAAGTCTCGTGAAGATCGTTCGAGCCGACCGGCCACGTCGCACGGCAGTCGACGCACGTCGCCGTGAACGGCTGTGCCTTCAGGCGCGCAGCCCGCCTTGAGCTTCTGGAACGCGTTGGGGGAGATGAGCCACTCGAGATTCCATGTGGCGATTTTCAGCGTTGTGTCGGCTGCGTGCGTGCCGGGAGCGAAACAGGCAAGCAGACAAACGAGGGCGAAGCGAGCCGCGCTGAGGCGACCCGCTTCGCCGCTGATTACTTCCAGCAGTTGGCTACTGTGTCCGTGCCGCTGACACCGCGCTTGCCGATATCGGTGACGGTGAAGTTGGCGCACTTGGTGTCGGCACTCTGACCGCCAGCCGTGGTCGGCGTGGCTGTCGCCGTATACGTCTGACCGCCGGCACCCAACGCTACGGACAAGCTGTAAAAACTATTGGTAGTCGTCGCAGCAAGCCCCAGCCCGGTCGGTGGACTGTCCGAGACCTTATCCGTGTAAGCGTTGTTCTGCAGATAGAACTTCTCTTGCGCCGCCTGGACCTGCATGAGCGCGCTCTTCGCGTCCGCACGGTTCGACCGAATGAGGTAGCTGCGATAGCTCGGCACCGCGATGCTCGCCAGGATGGCGACGACCACCATCACCGTGAGCAGCTCGACGAGTGTCATGCCACGCTGGGCAGATTTCATTGGGATCTTCCTCCGCTGACCTTACTGCGCATCCACACGATTCCAGAACGTACGCACCGTGCCACCGACATTCACGCACTTCTTCAGCACCTCGGTGCCCGCGAGACAGATCGTCGGCGGCATCGTGGGTGAATTCGGATCGCTGTCGCTGTTGCGGATGAGCGCGACGTTGACGTCACCGACGATACCTTCCTGTTTCAGGTTGGTCGAAATGTCGTTGTTGTCGACTTTCTTGTCGTCGTTGAAATCGAGCGCCGGCTTGCCCCCAAAGGCAGTCAAGGCATACGCACGGTTGAGCGTCTGAGGATAGCAGGGCCCCGAACCGCCGAGGATGTTGGGCTCGAACGACGTGAACAGAATCACGTTGTTCACCGTGGTCGACTCGGCCAGGATTTTCTCACCCGAGCCGTTCTTGTTCATCGTGAGCTTCCAGCCCTTGTCCGCATCGGTCACCGTCGTGCCGACGGGGTTGGCCGTGATGTCCACCAGATCCCCGTCGAGCAGCGGCGTGAGCGAGTTGTAGTCGCTCTGCGTCAGCTGCGCATAGGGCGCCTTGTCGCGGAGCGAGTAGAACCGCTCGGTCGTCGCGGTATCGAGCGGATGGCCGCGATAGCCGGAGCCGATCGCAATGTTGTAGTACGGATCGATGCCGCGGAACTGCACGAGCGCGACGTCCGGCGCGTTGTAGAAGCGGCGATTGTTCGCAGCCGCCGGTGCGGGGCTGATACCGCCCACGCCGAGCTTCGCGATGATGCCGCCGGTGACGAGCTTGTCGCGCGCCTCGCCATTGAAGATGTCGAAGCGCCACACGCGGCCACCCATATCGCCCGCATACATGCGGTCGGCAAAGCCGTCGCCATTCGTGTCGATGACGGTGATGCGTCCCGGAATCGAGTTGTTCATCTCCTTGCCGGAGGTGTTGAACAGCAGGTCCGGTGCAGGCGTGCTGCCCGGGCCGCCCGCGGACCACAGCAGCGTGCCGGTCTTCGCCTCAACCATGTAGATGCGATTGCCAACCCCGTCTGTGCTGTACGCCTGGCTCTCCTGCGTGGTGTCGTAGCCGCCACCGAAGATCAGCACGAATTTCTCCGCGTCGGTGTTGCCGCTCTTCACGTTCACGCGAGTGACGATCGGCGGGGACCAGGTCTGTCCGATACCCGGCAGCTCGACGGCGCCGATGTTCCACAGCATTTTTGGCTTGGTCGGATTCGTCACGTCCATGGCGTAGTAGCGATTGCCGCCGCCGCGCATGCCGAAGAACAGATAGACGTAGTCACCGCTGTCGATGACGCCATTCTGGTTCTTGTCCATCTTGAGCACACGGACATCACCGTCGAGCCCATAGCTGTGCGCTGCAGCCGTCTTCGCGCGCAGCTTGCTCAGGCGATTCAGCAGCTCGGGCGGAGCGTACGCCCACAGCTCTTCGCCGCTAGAAGCCGTCGGTCCCCGGATCGCGTGCAGGAAACCGTCGTTCGTCGGCATGTAAACGACCGAGTCGCTCTCGGCCGGGACGCCGCTCGTCTGACCATACGTCACGACAGCCGGGCGCCCGTGCATGGGGTCGCCCATGAACTTGCGCTGATCGGTCGTGCTGTTATCGCCGTTGATGTCGTCGACATCGAAGCCGCGCGCCCAGGCGACCGCTTCCTGGCAAGCCGCGCCGCACGCCGTGGTGCTCGAGCCCGCGCCGACGCGCGAGTCCGTCATGTTCGCGACCGTGATCGCGTTGCCGGTGGCAGTGAGATCGTTGCCGGCAATCGACGTGTAGAGCTTGCGGTCATCCGGCGCCTTGAGGTTTGCCACGGCGCCACCGGCGGTGACGTCAGAGCCGTCCTTCGTCGGCGACCACAGGCTCCACGAGGAGTCGGAGAAGAAGCCGTCCGCGTCCACCGCATCCACGTCGTTCTTGTCGACGATCTTGCTGTTGAGCAGCTTGTACTTCTTGAGGTTGCCGTCCCAGTGCTGGCGCTTGCCAACCTTGAACAGCGAGAAGAACAGGTCCGTATCGGTCTGCGCGCGGTTGAACGCGTTCACCGAGATGGACGGCGTCACGAACGTCGCGCTGTCTTCCTGCAGTCCGCTGAAGATGGTCTGCAGTGCGGCCGTGAGTGTCGGCACGTCGCCGGCGGTGTAGGCCTTGTTGGTGCCACCGGCCGCGGCAATGGCGTTCAGGTATGGCAGGCTCGAGGCGAGGCTGTTGCCGAAGCCGATCATGTACGTGAGCGCGTTCTGGTTGCCCGCAATGCCAGGCTTGAGGTCGGTGTTTTTGTCGTCGGCCATCCAGCCGGCGAGCTCGTCCATGCAGATACCGCTGCCCGTGACCCAGCCACCATCATGGAACGGCTCGACCTGGTTGGCGCAGGTCTTGCCGATCATGGTTGCGATCTTGGAGTTGGCATCGATGTCGCCCGTTGGCGCGCCGTCGGTCAGGTAGACGACGTAGTTCTTCTGGCAGGAGTACTCGATCGGCGACTTGTACGTGTCACCGTTGACCATCGAAGAGCTGATGCTCGTCGCGGGCTTCGAGACGCTGCCGTAGTCCCACTTCTTGCCCTGCAGGTACAGCGACGCCTCGTAGAACGTCTCGGACAGCGGCGTATTGCCTTCGCCATCACCCTTCTGGAAGTCCTGCAGCGTCTTGATGATGTTCGTGCGGCCGGTGGCGATGTCCTGCACCGGCTGGAGCACGTAACCGCCCTGCGCCGTGGTGCTGTAGCGCATGAGGCCGAGGTTCACGTTCGAGAGTGAGCTTGCGAGATTGATCGCGACGTCGCGCACGATCTCGAGGCGGGTCGAGGTGGCCGTGCCGGGCCCCGCGAGATAGTTCAGGTAGTTCGCGGTATAGAAAAAGTAGGCGTTGCTGATCGAGTTCCAGCGATTGAGGTTGGCCGAGATCCAGGGGCCGCCGTCGGACTGCTGACCGATCCACTTCTTGCTGTTGCCGGTGGACTCGCCATGCACGCCGTCATCCGCCTGACACTCGATGGGGTCCGTGTTGCCCGCGCGGATCGAGCGCCAGCGCGAATCGTTCGTGCTGTTGGAGTAACGGTATTGCGCCGACTTCGCGGCGGAGTTACCAAGGCCCGGCCAATAGCCGCTGCCGCCCGCCGTGATCAGCGCGGCAGTCGCCGCGTCGCACTTGAACGAGGTTTTCGGGAAGTGGTTGGATGACGTGCACGTCGGCGGGTTGTCCGCATCAGTGCCGTAGTAGATCTCATTGGAATCGCAACCCGTCGACGCATACGTCGTGGTCGGGTTGTACGGCGCCGGCGTCAGGTCGACGTCGGTATTCATGCTGCCCGAGGTGTCGATGATGAACAGCACGTTGGGCCGCGCGCCCGTGGCGCTCGCCTGGCTCTGGTAGATCTCGCTATCGTCCGCCAGAACGGGCATGGCCACGAAAGCCGTGAGCAGCACGCCGGCGACGAAGCTTCGAATTCGGTTATCGGTGCAGAACGTCATGAGGGGTTCCTCGAATCAGTCTGGTTCAGCGCCGGGCCGGAGCGTTCAGGCGCGGAGCGGCGTCGAGCGGGGCGGTGATGCTGACGAGCTCACCTTTGTCGGCAGAATATTTGACCACGAGCACGAGGTCGGACTTGCCGAGGATCGCGGCCTTCAGGTCAGCGGCCGTGACTTCGTTGCGCCGCAGGAAGTACTTCGTTTGAGACGTCGTCGGGTAGGACTTCGGCGCGCAGCCGCCGCAAGGCGGGAAAACTGCCGCGCTGGTAGAGCTCAGCGGCAGCACGATCGATGACGCCGGCACTTCGAGAGCGATCGCCTTGTTGACGAGCGTCGATGCCAACTGCGCGTGTACGCCAGTGGTTGCGGCGAGCGCTGCGAGGCCGAGCAACAGGATACGGGGCGATGAGTTCATTGAAGTCTGCTCCTCGGTTGGCATCACGGGGCGATCGAGTTGAACGAGCCGGCTGCGCCGGCGTTCTGGATGACATACGCACCCTGGATCTGCTGTGACGTCGAATTGCGCGACGACACGCCCGTGCTGGTGATCTGGAAATGAAAGCCGACGAACTTGCCGCTGCTGAAGCCGGGCAGGTTGAGGTCGTCGCCCTCGTAGAGGCTCGATGTGGAATACGTGTCGATGGTTTCGCCGGGCGCCAACGTGGCGGCGACCACTGTCGGTGTCGCGGACTGCGGAACGGTTGCGAGCACGGTCACCGCCTGCTCGATGCCCGTCGACGACGCCTGGAAGGCCTTCTGGCGATACTGCTCGTTGCTGGCCATGACGAGCTCGGTGCTCGCCGTGTTCATGCCGCTGATGGCCAGCAGCGTCAGCACGACCAGCAGCATGAGTCCCACGACGAGCGCGGCGCCCTTCTGTCCCGATTTCTTGAGATGACGACGTTGCATGCGAGTGTGCTCAGAGCGTGCGCGTGTTGCGGAGCTGGATGGTTCGCGACATCAGGACGCGACGGAAGTTGTCGTTCACGGTGACGTCACGGTCGGCGTAGACATAGCGGCGGTTGTTCACGAAGCCCTGTTCCGGCGTTTCCGCGCGGACCAGCAGCCAGATGCGCACCGACACCACCTGGAACCCGACGGGCAGCGCGTTCGGATTGACGTAGCGTGTTGCGATGCCGTTCGGCGCATCCGGAATGCCGTCGGCGTTCGAGTCGCGGCCCGCGTCGATCGTGCCGTTGCCGTCATAGTCGCCGGTGTCGATCCCGAACTGCACCTGGAAATCTTCGACGCCGCGCATGATCTCGAGATCGGCCGCGTTGTCGAACGAAGGGCCATCGGTCAGGGCCTTCACTCGCAGTGCCGGCAATCCCGTCACGTTGGGATTGGTCGAATTCCTGGCGACGTAATACGTGCGGACGATGAGATCGCGCACCTGGACCAGGTTCGCTTTCAGTGCCGGTGTCGCCGGCAGGTTGCCGTCCGCGAAGAGGTATTGAGTCGTCGGGCTCAGCCGGCTGACCAACACTTGCAAGCGATTGGCCGTCGCGGCACCGAGGCCGTTGGCGGGAGGCGTGGAGGCACGACGAATCGTCAGCGTATCGGCATTGGCCTGCGCGCCGCCGCCCAGCGCTCCGCACGCGAGGCCGTACGAGTTGTTGCTGCCTTGGATCGTGGCAATGACGTTGACCGCGAAATTCTTGCCGCAGCCGTTCGTCGAGCCGACCCCAGCGAGCGCCACATCGGCAGCGCGCGCCTGCATCTTCGACGCAGTGGTGTAGGTGGACGTCGAGCCACCGGAGATGAACTTGAAGTCGTCCGGATGGTTCGAGAAGCCGTAGTAGCCGGCGAGCTGGATATCCGGCTCGATCAGCGACATGGCGTAACGAGCGTTTTCCTGCAGGCGCGACTGGGTGTCGTTCACCGTGGCGCTGCGGCGGCTCTGTGAATAGATGTACACGGCGCCGGCGATCAGCACCGCACCGATGACGAGCGCGATGAGCAGCTCGACCAGCGTGACGCCGCGCGCGAAGTGCAGACGACTCGGATGGCGCATCGTTTTCATGGCACGGACGGGATCATTGAAAGGTTGGCGGTGTAAGTCAGGTTCAGCAGCGTGCCGTCGGCGTCGCGCGCGGTTTCGTTGCCCGCTTCCTGCCAGGTGATGGTGACCTGGTAGCGGTCCGGCCGGCCCGTGGCAGCGGCCTGGGTGTACGTGACAACCGCCGTCGGAGTGCCGGGCAGCGCCGCCCGAGTCGCGGCAATCCAGGTGGCCAGGTCGTCCTGTGCCAGCTTGTCACCGGAGCAGTTGTTAGTGACAACGCAGCCCTGAGCAACCGGGTTGCCGCCGTATGTGGCGTTGTCGTATGCGACGCGCGCCGTGGCATTGGCACGAATGCGGTCGATCATGTCGTTCACGAGATTGACGGCCTGCGTGCGTGACAGCGCTGTGCGGCCCGCCTGCAGGCTCGACACGTAGAGGCCGGCAATGCCCAGCATTCCGACGCTCAGCACCACGAGGGCGACCAGTGCCTCGACCATGGTGACGCCGCGATGGCGAAGCGCCTGTCGCGGTGTGGTGGTTCGAAGGGCGTGAATCATGGGCAGGTCACCCCGAAGCTCGAGAGTTCACTCACATCGCGCGTGATGCGGGCACGTCCCGTGGCGGTGACGTCGATGCCGCGTACGAGCGACTGATTCATGCCCGTCTGCGCGACGTTGCCGCGCTCGTCGCAGTAGACCGTGCGGGTGGCGGCGACACGTGCGGGGTCGTTGCTCGGCCGCATGAAGCCTGTCGGAGCGAAACTGATGCAGCTGCCGTTCGACACGGACTTCACGTATCGCGAGGCCGTGTTGTCGAGATCGACCCGCGAGCCGGTGCGAACCAGTGGCTCTACGAGCGGATTGGCGGTGTCCCGGCTGCAGTTGTTGTCCGCGTCGACGAACGCGATCCAGCCGTTGAACTGGCGCGTGCTCGCAGGCAGGCAGCTCGGGTTGGCCGAATCCGGATCGTTGGACGGACAGATGGCAATGCTGCCGGCGGGCAGCTGGCGTTTGATCGCCTCGGTGCGGGCAGTCTGGATGCCGCCGAGAAGATCGTTGGCCACCGAGGCCATCTTGTTGTTACGGAGGAACTCTCTGAAGCTCGGCACGCCGACGCCGAGGATCACGGCAGTCAGCGTGACGACGATCATGAGCTCCAGCAGGGTGAAGCCTTGAGACCTGTTTTTCATGGGCCGGCATCTTCGCGGGTTTCCGGGCGGCCAGCTCCGGCTTCCGACCGGCGGCTGCCATTCGGGGACTACCGGTCGAAGTGTGTGATGCGGGTCACGTTTTGCTGTTGACTTAAGTGGGCCTGCCGGTAGGGTGAGTGCAGGGCGCCAAACTGAGCGCGGAGGTTTCATGACGGGCCTGATCGTGGTTGTGGTTCTGATCCTCGGAGTCATCTTCTTTTTCGTCGGGACCTACAACCGGCTCGTCACGGCCCGCAACGCTTTCAAGAACGCGTTCGCGCAGATCGACGTGCAGCTCACGCGGCGCTACGACCTCATCCCGAACCTGGTCGAGACGGTGAAGGGCTATATGAAGCACGAGCGCGAGACGCTCGAGGCGGTCATCCAGGCGCGTAATTCAGCCGTGTCCGGTCTCAAGACCGCGGCCGCCAATCCCGCCGATTCGGCCGCTGTCGCACAGCTGTCCGGAGCGGAAGCGCAGCTCGGTGGCGCGCTGGGCCGCCTGTTTGCACTGGCCGAGGCCTATCCGGACCTCAAGGCCAACCAGAACATGATGCAGCTGACCGAAGAGCTGACTTCGACGGAAAACAAGGTCGCGTTCGCGCGACAGGCCTACAACGACGCCGTGATGGGCTACAACAACGCGCGCGAAGTATTCCCCAGCAACATCGTCGCCGGCATGTTCAATTTCACGCCAGCCGCGATGCTCGAGGCCGCCAAGCCGGAAGCGCGTGAGGCCCCCAAGGTGAGCTTCACCTGACGTTGGGAGTCGCCAGCGATGGCGGCCATGGACTTCTACACACGACAGGCGGATGCGCGCCGACAGACACGGTGGCTCGTCATCTCCTTCTTCGTGGCGATGGTGCTCGTGGCGATCGCCCTCGATCTCGTCTTGTTCACGCTCTTCGGTTTCGGCGACGAGCACCACGGCGGCATCTCGCCTTTGGAGTTTGCCGCTCGCAATCCGGGCGTTGCGATCGCGTGCACGCTCACCGTGATGGGCGTCATCGGCATCTCGAGCCTGTTCAAGTCCGTGCAGTTGCGCGGCGGCGGTAGCGTCGTTGCGCTCGGCATGGGCGGCGTGCGCGTATCGCGCGATACCGGCGATCTCAAGCTCAAGCGCCTTCACAACGTGGTCGAAGAGATGGCGATTGCGTCGGGCGTGCCGATGCCCGAAATCTATGTGCTGGAGAAAGAGGCGGCCATCAACGCTTTCGCTGCGGGCCACACGCCTGCGAATGCAGCCATCGCGGTGACCCAGGGCGCGCTCGATCGACTCAATCGCGATGAGCTGCAGGGCGTGATCGCTCACGAGTTCAGTCACGTGCTGAACGGCGACATGCGACTGAACGTGCAGCTGATGGGCTGGCTGTTCGGGCTGCTCGTCGTGGCGCTCATCGGTCGTACGCTGCTGCGCTTCGCGCCGCGCGGGCGCAAGAGCGGATCGGGGTTCATCGTCGCGGCGCTCGCCGTGATGGTGCTGGGCTACATCGGAATGTTCTTTGCGCGACTGCTGCAGGCGGCGGTGAGTCGGCAGCGTGAGCGGCTCGCGGACGCGTCCAGCGTGCAATTCACGCGCAATCCCGATGGCTTGAAGGGCGCGCTCGTGAAAATCGCGGGCCTGCCCGACGGCTCGAAGATCGTCAGCGCGGATGCGGAGCAGACGGCGCACATGTTGTTCGCGCCGGGGCTGAGCAGGTTTTTTCGCACTCATCCGTCCCTCGGCGAGCGCATTCGCGAGCTCGATCCGAAGTTCGACGTGAGCCGGTTGCCCGCGGTGGCAGAGCGCGCGCTGACGATGATTCCCGCATTCGACGGCAGCGAGCTGGCCGGCGCGAATGTGCTGAGGATGGCGGATGCGGGCCCCGCATCCGCTCCCGCGTTCGCATCGGCATCGGCATCGGCATCGGCATCGGCATCGGCATCGGCATCGGCACAGGCACCGGCACCCGTGGTGCCCGTGAAACCCTATGCGATCGCCTCCCAGGTCGGCGTGCTGGAAACCCTTCACATCGAGCAGGCCAAAGCGATGCGACTCGCGCTGCCCGATGTGCTGCGCGAATTCGTCGAATCGTCCGGTCGGGCCCGCGCGCTGGTGCTGGCGTTGCTGCTGAGTCGTGACGAAGCCGTGCGCGTGCGCCAATACGCGTTGCTCGCGAGCTCCACGAGTGCGGAGGAGATCGGCGTAGTGCGTGATACGCAGCCCGTTGCCGAGTCGCTGCAGTCACTGCTGCGTCTTCCCGCGCTGCTTCAGATTTTTCCGGCCTTGCGTCGTCTCCCGACGGAGCAGAAGCAGTCGCTCGCCAAGCTCGCAGACAATTTGATCCGCGCCGATGCGCGCATCGATGTGTTCGAGTTCTGCCTGGCGCACCTGCTCGCCACGCTGCTTCGGGATGAGATCGAAGCGCGCGCGCCGCACGGAACCGTGTCACTGGAAAGCGGCGCGACGGATATTCAGGTGTTGTTCGCGACGCTCGCGACTTTCGGTGCGACGGACCCGCGCCAGGCGCGCATGGCATACGAGGCCGGCATGCAGTCCGTGTTGCCGATGCATAGACCGCCGTACCTCGCGATCGAAGATTGGCCGCAGCGACTTTCGGATTCCCTGCGCCGCCTGGAAAAGCTGCATCCGTTCGCGAAGAAGGCGGTGATCGAAGGCCTGGTGAAAACCATCGCCCACGACGAAACGCTCAACGTGGCCGAAGCCGAGCTGCTGCGCACGGTCTGCGCCGCGCTCCACTGCCCGCTCCCGCCTCTGCTACCCGGACTATTGGCGCGGGCGTAGCGACGCGCCCACCCAGGCGGCAAAAACCACGCTTTTTGCCGCCGGAAGCGCAGCCGCCGTCCGAAAAAAGCGCCGGCCACCGGCGACTTTTTTCCAATCAACCCAGAAACGTTTTGATCTCTGTACCGAAGCGCTCGATATCGATCAGGAACGAGTCGTGTCCCTCGATACAGTCGAGCGGCGCGAACTTCGTCGTCACGCCCGCCGCCGCGAAGTCTTCCGACAACGCACGCTGCTCGCCGATGGCAAACAACATGTCCGACTCCACTCCGATGACAAGCGCATGCTCGACACGCGAGCGCTTGATCGCTTCGACATTCGAGCCGTCGCCGTGCTTCGCGAGGTCGAAGCGATCCATGCCGCGCGAGATGTACAGATAACAATTCGGATCGAACGCGCGCACGAAGCGACGCGCGTGCGCCTCGAGATAACCCTGAATCGAGAACTCCGGCGCGAACGGCCCGTCTTCCTTCAGCTCGGGAGCGACAGGCTCGCGGCCGAACCGATGCACCCATTCCGTTGCCGAGCGATACGTCATCATGCCGAGCTTGCGCGCGATGCGCATACCGGTAGCAGGCGGGCGCTCGTTCGTATAGCCACCGCCCGCCCAATCCGGGTCGCGCAGAATGGCTTCGCGTTGGATCGAGCGGAGCGCAATGGCGAACGGCGATGCCGCAGCACTGCCGGAGATGCTGATCACGCGGCGCGCGGCGCCGGAGAACTGCCCGAGAAACGCGAGCACGGACATACCCCCAAGCGACGGCCCGATGATCGTGTCCGCCCGCGCGATGCCGAGCGAACGCAGCGTTTCGAAGCCCCCGCGCGCGATGTCTTCCACGGACAGGTCCGGAAAGCTCATGCGATACGGTGCACCGGTGCTCGGGCTGTTGGAGGCCGGGCCGGTCGAGCCGAAGCAGCTGCCGAGCGAATTCACGCACACGACGAAATAACGATTCGTGTCGATGAAACCGCCGGGACCGATCATCGCTTCCCACCAACCTTCGCTCGTGTCTTCGGCAGAAGACTTCGCGTGGGCCGACGGAGAGAGTCCCGTGAACAGCAGCACTGCGTTGCTGCGTGCGGCGTTCAGCTCGCCCCAGGTTTCATAGGCAATCTGCGCACCATGGAGCACGCCACCGCGCCACATTGGAAACGGATCGGGGAGCTTGGCGTAGCGACGGGCATCCATCTTCTGGGGCTGGGTTTCCACGGGCTTGGAACGTTGAAAGCGCTGTCTCAAGGCTCTGGATCGTTGCCTTCGTTGATGCCTTCGAACAGCACCGTCGACAGGTAACGCTCGCCCGTATCGGGCAGCATGGCGAGAATCACTGAGCCGGCCGGCGCTTCTTCCGCAACCTTGCGGGCCGCTGCGAACGTGGCTCCGGAAGAGATGCCGGCGAAGATGCCTTCCTTCTGCGCGAGTGAGCGCGCGGATTCGATAGCCTCCGCGTCCGTGACGGGCAGGATGCGATGGGCAACTTCGCGCTTCAGCACCGCCGGCACGAAGTCGGGCGTCCAGCCCTGGATCTTGTGAGGCGCCCACGGTTTGCCCGAGAGCAGCGCGGCGCCCGCGGGCTCCGTCGCAACGATCTGCACTTCAGGGCGCGCAAGACGAATCATCTCGCCGGCGCCTGTGAGCGTGCCGCCGGTGCCCCAGCCGGTGACGAAGAAGTCCAGCCGCTTGCCTGCGAAATCACGCAGGATTTCCGGACCGGTGGTGTTGCGGTGATACGCCGGGTTCGCTTCGTTCTCGAACTGGCGCGCGAGGAACCAGCCGTTTTTCTGCGCGAGCTCCTCGGCCTTTTTCACCATGCCGCTGCCGCGTTCCGCGGCGGGCGTGAGGATCACCTTTGCGCCGAGCATGCGCATGATCTTGCGACGCTCGACAGAGAACGTCTCGACCATGATCGCCACGAACGGATAGCCCTTCGCGGCACACACCATCGCGAGCGCGATGCCGGTGTTGCCCGAGGTGGCTTCGACGACGGTCTGGCCCGGCTTCAGCGTGCCGCGCTTCTCCGCGTCTTCGATGATCGCGATGGCGAGACGGTCTTTGACGGAAGACAGCGGGTTGAAGAACTCGCACTTCACGTACATCGTGACGTTCGGCGGCGCAAGGCGCTGAACTCGTACCACCGGTGTGTTGCCGATAGTGCCGAGGATGCTGTCGTAGATCATCTCGCTGCCCTCCAGTGTTTCCCGCGCGGGGGCGCTACTCTACGGACCTCTTTCATTGGCGAAAAGTCGCCCGGGGTGCTTTCGCGCGACCTTCCTGCGTCGGCCGCGGGCAAAAAGCGTCGTTTTTGCCCGCGAGCTCGCGGATGCGCGTGCCGGGGCGGTGATCACCCTTTATCCTCCGCGCCGTGAATCAACTTCCCGCCAAGACCGAACGACTGCAGAAACTCATCGCCGCCGCTGGACTCGGCTCCCGACGCACCGTCGAAGAGTGGATTCGCGCCGGCCGCCTCACGGTGAATGGCCGCGTGGCCCAGCTTGGTGACCGGGCCGGGGCAGCCGATACGGTGTGCCTGGATGGAAAGGCACTTGCGCTCACCTCGTCAGCAGCGACGCCGCGCCGGCTCATTGCCTATAACAAGCCGCTGGACGAGGTCACCACGCGCAGTGACCCGCAGGGCCGGCGTACCGTTTTTGAGAGTCTGCCGGCCACAGACGCCGGTCGCTGGATCTCTATCGGGCGGCTGGACATCAACACGTCCGGCCTGTTGCTCTTCACTACGGACGGCGAGTTGGCGCATCGGCTGATGCATCCTTCCAGCGAAGTTGAGCGCGAATATCTGGTTACGGTGAAAGGCAGGCCTTCGGCCGAGGCGTTGCAGTCCCTTCGCACCGGCGTGACTTTGGACGATGGGCCGGCCAAGTTCGATCGCATCGAGCCTGAGGTCCGCGCGGCGAGCGGTACCGGAGTCTGGGCAACGGCCGCGTTCGACACCTCGTTCCGCGTGATTCTGCGAGAAGGGCGCAACCGCGAGGTGCGGCGAATGTGGCGCGCGGTCGGGCACGAGGTCCTCAGGCTGTCTCGACTGCGGTATGGACCGGTCGAGCTGCCGTCGGATCTCCGCGCGGGACAATGGCGGGAGCTGCCGGTGGACCTGATGGACGGGATTCAGCGCAAACCGCGGCCCCCGGGTCCTGCAGCCGCCGTCTGAACGCTGGAATGTCTCGACGGCGGCCCTATATAAGGTGTCCGCCCGCCTGTATGCCTCCGCAGTCCGAATCGGAATGCTGCCGCATCCAGTACAGGAGGCTGCCACCCCCTGTCGAGCTAGCAAGAGACGCGCCAAATCGCATTGACACTCTGAGACCTCGAAATCAGAATACGCGGCTCGTTTTTCCCGGTGGGGTACCCAAGCGGTCAACGGGAGCAGACTGTAAATCTGCCGGCTTACGCCTTCGAAGGTTCGAATCCTTCCCCCACCACCACGGGGAAGGCGGGCGAAGAGAGCGGTTTTTCGTGTGGCGCGCAGCGTCGCACACCCAAGGCGCCAAGGCGCCTTTGTAATGAGTGAGCGCCGCGTTTCTTTTTGCGCGCGGCCGACGAGAGCGGGTTTGCTGGAAGGGCCGAGCCACGTAGGCAAGGCCACGGTGGTGGAGGCGGCTTCCAGCCAGTGAGTAAGGCGCGGGTGTAGTTCAATGGTAGAACCTCAGCCTTCCAAGCTGATGGCGTGGGTTCGATTCCCACCACCCGCTCCAGAGAGGCGAGCGAGCGAAGGTCATGCCTTTCGTGAGTGGTCTCGAAAGCGCTGGGCCGTCAGCGGCCAGGCCATGAAGGCCGACGGCGGCTTTCGATGGTGAGCGCGAGGTCGAACGGGCTGCAGGCTGCTTTCGGCAATGAGCGCTGGGTCGAAGGGGTTGTAGGCACTTTCGACAATGAGCGCTGGGTCGAAGGGGCTGTAGGCACTTTCGACAATGAACGCTGGGTCGAAAGGGCCGTAGGCCGCTTTCGACTATGAACTCAGGGCTGACGTAGCTCAGTTGGTAGAGCACGTCCTTGGTAAGGACGAGGTCACCGGTTCAATCCCGGTCGTCAGCTCCAGGAATTCGGGTTTTGTGATTTTTGGGTCTTGTGGGTCGATTCTGATTTACGCCATCTAGAGGTTTTTGCGATGTCCAAAGAGAAATTTGAGCGCAACAAGCCGCACGTGAACGTGGGCACGATTGGGCACGTTGACCACGGCAAGACGACGCTGACGGCGGCGCTGACGAAGGTGATGGCGGAGACGCACGGTGGTGCGTTC
>Ga0247764_1000080_pt1 | contig 36780 bp, 22 predicted proteins | sample UWRJL051202B4_FD_179932 | JGI IMG/M metagenome (GOLD analysis project Ga0247764, IMG submission 179932) | Plant litter microbial communities from Arlington Agricultural Research Station in Wisconsin, United States - UWRJ-L051-202B-4 | ecosystem: Environmental > Terrestrial > Plant litter >...
GTCGATCATATAGGCAGCAGATACACGAAATCCCTGGTTACGGATCTGCAGCGGATCACGGAATACAGAGATCCCGTAGTTGCCGTCGGTCGTACCGCTCAGGTATGTATGTCCCAGCTCATAGCGCAACGATACCAGTACTGTCTTTCCCGGGGTCGGCTCGAGCGATAGTCCCGCGATGAAGTTCAACCCAAGCTGAAAACGGTTCGGGGCCACTACATTCATCTCGTTATCCGCAACATCACCCGGATTTTTCTTGAAAACGATCTTATAGTCCTGAATACCATTACCGAACTCATACGTATCGGTATTCTCGAGAGTTCCCTTTCCCCCGAGCCAGTAGCTTACCACGGGGCCAACACCTAAAAAGTACTTGAACTCCTTGTTGGCTCCGAGTTTCCCTTTGAAATCGACAGTATAGTTGATGGGCATTTCAAGGTAATTATAGCGTACCTTGTTGCGCAAGTCGTTCTCATCGCTCTCCTCTATCTTTCCCTTGGTGGAATACAACAGTGATGTATGCAGAAAAAAGCGCTTACGAACCCTAAATGCTACATGGCCTCCGACATGGAAACCTAATACCGGCTTAACCTTGTACGTATCTTTCAGGTCCTTGTCGCCGAACGCGGTCCAGGAGTAATTGGCTCCTGCCATAGGGCCAATAAGCAATTGCCCCTCAGCGTCTTTAAAAAGTAACAACAAAAACACCAGCAGTAGACACAATCTCCGATCACTCACGTTCGTTACAGGTTAGGGGTAGTTTAAAAAGCACTCAAAATTAATCAATAACGCTAAGTTACCGTACACGGCGTCAGGAAAAACAAAAAAACGCTGTATATTCGTGGGTTTACTGTAAACAGACTTTTAACAGGATATTCTTCAACTAATAGGTAAAGACATTTTTTGGAAGTTCATGCGTTCGCAGTTGGTAGGTTCGTAATAACTCTTGAGTCTTTTCCTGGAATAAAGGATGTTAATGCACTATTTTTTAAACTTATGCCTCCTCATTGTTCTTTGGCTGGGCTGCCTCACAGCGCGAGCCCAAAACTTTCCTGTATATAACAGTTTCTACGTTAATCCTTACCTGTACAATCCCGCCGAAGCCCTTACCGACTATACCCAGGTCTACGCCATCTACCGCCAGCAATGGACGAACATTGAAGGCGCCCCTACCCTTGCCACGGTATCCATCACCACGCTGATGAATGACTCGAAGGCCGGCGTTGGCGGAAAAATCTCGTCGTATAAACGCGGGCTTCTTACAAGCACCGACGTCACGCTTACATACGCCTTCGGTATGCCGGTAGGTCAGCGAAACTGGTTATTCTTCGGCTTGTCAGGTGGCGCCATCTCAAACACGGTCGATGTAAGCTCGGCAACCAATGGCACCGGCACCCCTTTCGATCCATCGGCCGACCCGGCGCTGGCGATCGGAAGTAACGTTCAGCCCTCCGCCAACTTCGGCATGCTGTATCGCTCGGGATCGGGCGTAAACTTCGGATTTTCACTACCGCAATTATTTCCGCCATCGTACAACACCGCCTCGCTTTCGAATACAACTGTATCGCCAGCCGATAATGTCTTCGTAACACTATACTACAAGAAAAAGGTAGAAAGCAAGATCGTAAGCAAACGACAGGGCAACGTACGCAAGAAGGTAAAGACCGAAGAAAAGATCGCGCCCCTCGAGTTCTATATGAACTACAAATACTCCAAATTCGGCAACAGCCAGTTCGAGTTCCTGGGTAAGCTCAACCTGTCGCAAAACTTCTGGATTGGCGGCTCGTACAGGCTCCCCTACGGTTATACCGGCAACATCGGCATCGTAGCCAAACGGTTCACCTTCAGTTATTCCTACGAACCGGGTAGCCAGCCCGAAAACGGATTCTCGCAAGGCTCTCATGAAGTGCTGCTGGGCCTGAAACTGGGCAAGGCAAAACGTTTCAAACGCCCCGAGCCGGTGCTCCGGTCTACGCTGAAACAAAACCCGGCAGAAAAACACACCGCGCGTTTCCAGGAATCGGTAGAAGACCCGAATGCCATAAACAAAACACCCGATGCACAGCCGAAGAAACGGTATTTTGTAGTCGTCAAGGTATTTGCTGACTTCAACGCCGCCGATGCATTCCGTAAAAAGCTTATTGGCGATAAGTTCAACGCCAATATATTCTACAATCCCCAGGATCGTAAATATTACGTGCACGTGCTCGAAACCGACAAAGCCAGCGAAGGACATGAAGAGGTTCGTAACCTCAAGGCCTACACCAAGCTTACGTCAGCACGCCTACTTATCGTAAATGCTCAGAAATAGTACGTAAACGGTTACATTTTAACCGACAGATTGCATTCATAGAAACCACACACGCACCCGAAAACGATTAACACCTGAAGCTTTTGTTTACGATGAAACCCAAGTTTCGCTCCATACTCGCCATAATACCGGTCGCCAGCATGATGCTCCTGCTGAGCGTACTGCCGGCTTATGCCCAACGGCCCGAGATAAAATCATTTGAACCGATGCAGGCCAGCTATGGCCACACGGTTACCATTAAAGGCAACAGCTTTGGCACCAATGCGGCAAACATTGTCGTCAGGTTCGGCGCCGCGCCGGCTACGATAATACCCCCTGTTACTAACCAGCAGATCCAGGAAAAGGTGCCTTCGGGCGCTACGCACGATAATATATCGGTGACTAACATCTCCGCAGGCCTTACCGGCTATAGCCGCGATCAGTTCTTTATAAACTTCCATGGCGATGGCACAGGCTTCTCGCTTGCCAACCTGCAGGGCCAGTTCGATTTCCCGACCACGCCTGCCGCAGCCGAAGGACTTAACGACCTTTGCATGTGCGACTTCGATGGCGATGGACGAAACGACGTTGGCGCAGCAAAGAATCTAAGATCCATCGAATACTACCTGAACACCAGCCCTGCCCCGGGGACTATCAACTTTGCCAAAAACAGCATCTCTGTGCCCTACCGGCTGCTATTCATACAATGTGGCGACCTCAATGGTGATGGCAAGCCCGAGATTATCGCCACAGATAACGAGATCTCCAGCAAAATAATGATCTATCAGAATAACAGCACACCGGGCACTCCGAGCTTCAGTGCCATACCGATCATTACCATTGCACCCTATACACCTACCCGCATCGAAGTCGCAGACCTCGATCTTGACGGCAGATCCGATCTCATATTCACCGCTTCAACCTCTCCCGCGGCAGTTATCATATTGAAGAACAAAGGCACAGGCTCGGCTATCGATTTCTCTGCGCCTACAGTGATAACGTTACCGCTTCCCAGCACATCAGGAAGTCCTCCACCATCAAACGGCCTTGCCGTACAGGATCTCGATGGCGACGATTACCCGGAGATCATCGCAGCACCCCTTAGCAGCGGTGCCAACCCCGTGATATTCCTGATCAAAAACAGGAGCACACCCGGCGCGTTGTCGATGACGGACATAACAAACATTAGCCTCGGCACCGGCACCTCAATGTTTAATCTTCGCGTGGGTGATCTCGACGGCGATAGCAAACCAGATATTGCATACACGGTGTCCGGCCCGGCAAAATCGGTCGCTGTTATGCTGAATCAATGTACATCATCCGCACTGGCATTCTCGGGCAGCAGTACGATATCAACATCGACCGCCTTTCCATACGGGTTGGACATGGGAGACATGGACGGCGATGGAAAGCTGGATATCGTCGTAGCCTATAATGACGCCAAAACCATAGAGATATTAAAAAACGGAAGCTCAACGGGTAGCGTAAGCTTTACGTCATTCTTAAAGACACCGACCAACTCGAACAACCGCCATGTTGCCGTCGGCGATGTGGATAACGACGGCAAGCCCGACATTGCATTCACAAGCACGGACGATGTCAATCTCGCCGTAAAAGCATCGAAAATAGCGATCCTGCGAAACTCCGCATGTATGAAGCCGGAGATCGATCCTCCCGGCCCTGTGAATGTGTGCGTAGGCAATACAGATTTTTCACTGGTCGCCACACTCGGAGGTGGCGTTACGTACCAATGGACCAATACGACAACGGGCGTAAATACAACAACCCCGAGCAACGAGTATACACCGACAGTAGACGGAAATTACTTCGTGACCGCCATCTCCGCGGATTGTACGCCCGACCCGACATCGAATACCGTGGTCTTTACAACGTCTGCCACATCACCGTATACAACGCCTACAACAACGGCACCTCCCGCATGTGTGGGAGCCGCGCTTAATCTCACGACAACAGACCAGGGAACTGGCTATACCTATAAATGGACCGGACCGGCCGGCTTCACGTCGTCTGTCAGAGAACCGCAGATTGCTGCCGCCACAGCCGACAACGCCGGCCAGTATACGGTGGAAATTCACGCGCCCTCCGGATGTTTGCTTGGCACTGACGACGTAACAGCAGTAGTACGTTTCGCCCCCAGCTTTGCGATAACTAATCTGCCGGCCGAGAATGTAAGTTGCGGCACGAGTGTGCCTCCGAAAGCGCTAACGGTTAGCCCGATCGATCCCGACTACACCTATCACTGGTATCGCGATGGCGTAACGTTGAATACCACCGGATCAACATTTACCATGAACGGGGCCGGCGACTATTACTTTGTCGCGACATCGAACAGCGGCTGTGCCGATGTAACCTCAACTCATTACACCCACAAATTACTGAGCACACCTGTACCTGATTTCTCGATAACACCTCCGACAGCGTGCCAGGGTGAAGAGGTTACGATGAACAATGAGTCGCAGGGAGAGCCTTCGGAGCAACTGTTCTACGCATGGCTTATTTCGGAAGATGGCCGCACATCCAGCGAAGAATCACCAGTCTTTACGTTCCCAAACATCGCAACGTACAACGTAAAAATCACCGTTTCTTATGCAAATCGTACATGTGAAACATCTACCAGCAAACAGATCATTATTACCGGCACCGGGCTTGCGCCGCTGGTGATAACAAACCCCGATAATACGTATAAGATCTGCCCGGAGGGAGAGCTCGAATTGCGCGCAACACCCGGATTTTCATCGTATGAGTGGAGTGTAGACGGCGAAACCGGCGAGTCTATAACCATCTCCGGTGCGGGCGAATATACCGTGCGGGCAGAAGCTCCAACGGGATGTATTGTTACGGCCAAACGAACAATAACTGAAATACAAGGTCTACCGGTAGAGGCAAATGCTACACGAACCAGAATCGACGAAGGGCAGGAAACGCAGTTAAGTGTAACCAATCTTCTCGACTATTTATGGGAGCCAGCCGAAACGCTGAACAACCCCACCATCGCCCAACCGACAGCCAAGCCGTCAGCCTCCACATCCTACACGGTGAGTGGTAAGGATAACAATGGTTGCCTGCGCCATGCATCGATACTGATTGAGGTAATCGGCAGCTCCATAACAAACAAGCTTATTCCGGCGAACTTCTTTTCACCGAATGGTGATGACCAGAATCAATACTGGATTGTAGGCCTCATCGACCAGTATCCGCAATGCAACGTAACCGTCTATGATGATAAAGGCGTTAAAGTATTTAACTCCAAACCTTATCAGAACAATTGGGATGGAACGTTCAATGGTAAACAACTTCCTCCCGGTGTCTATTACTTTATAATCCGTTGCGACGGCGAGGAAAACCACCCCAGAACGGGAAGCATTACCATGATGCGATAGCCTTTCCAAAGGCAGAATACGACATGCAGTAGCATAGCAGTTTAATTGTTATGCCATAATGAATTGCATGATTGATAGTGTAAAACTTACACCAAGGGTTACATCAGGAGTAGTTCCACGATTTAACAGTTAAATGCGCTTAGAATAGCGACTGTTATATTTGAACTTTCATCCTACCCTTATGAAAAGGATCTTTATACTGTTATCACTTTGTTTAAGCCTGTCGGCTTTACAATCCTTTGCTCAAGAGATCTGCAACAACAACATCGACGACGATGGTGATGGTCTTGTGGACTGTCGCGACGGAGAGTGCGGCGCAAAGGTATGCGAGGTCTGCAACAACGGCATCGACGACGACAACGATGGCTTTATCGATTGCTATGATAAAGAGTGTACTATCGACAAAGCCTGCGAAGGTTTCTTCATAGGAAACGACGCGATTTGCGATGTAAAGCCATCTACTTTCCCGCCATTCCAGATGACGATAAAGTATAAGTCTAATCCCAACACCACAAACCACATCAATCGTCTGCTCGTAGGCGATGTGGATAGCGACGGCACGCCGGAGATCGTTTCGGTTTATCGTTCAGAAAAAGATGACGACGATACGAAAAGCGTTATCAACGTCTTCCAGGCCCCGCTCACGGGCACAACACTCAATATAGACAAGCAGATCAACGTAAAACCCGACGGCATACTCGTTGCTTACGAAGACATCGCAATGGGCGACATCAATAAAGATGGTTGCACGGAGTACTTCGTAATATCAAAAAAGGAAAACAGTTCAGACTACAAGATAGCGGCCTATACCTGTACAGGTGCGAAGTTGTGGGCTCAACCCGTAAAATTCTCAACTGATCCGGGCCTGATGGGACTCGCCGATTTTGATGGTGATGGAAAAGTAGAATTGTATACACGTACCGAGATCATCGATGCAGAGACCGGCACGGTGATGGGTATTAACAATATAGACGATACCGATGCGGCGAACAATCTCGGTTGGGGCATGAACAGCAACGGCGCTACCGCGGTAGATATTATCGATACCACCCCGGGGCTCGAACTCGTTGCCGGATGTCGCATTTATGCGGTAACCATCGACCGCTCTTCAACACCTACAGCAACGATCTCGCTTATAAAAAGTCGCCCGGAGTACTTTACCCGCACCGGCCGCACAACGTCATCAGCCTCGAGCGTTGCCGACTTCAACCAGGACGGTCACCTGGACATCCTGGCCGTTGGCTCGATGGATCAATACAATGACAATACAACCATATTCTTCTGGGATGTATTCGCCGACAAACTAAAGACCTATATCGACCTGTCAAACTCCGGAGAAACCGCATACCAAAAAGGCTGGCAGAATGGCGCCGGTCGTATAAACATAGCGGATATCGACGGCGACAATCAGCTAAACGCAGTATACGTATCGGGAAGATATCTGTACGCATTAAAGGAGAGCGGCACCAAGCTCGATACACTCTGGCGAAGACCGGTAACCGAAGAAACATCGGGTATAACCGGGTGTACCATGTTCGACTTTAACGCCGACGGTAAATCTGAGATCGTATATCGCGACGAAGACTATATCTATATATACACCACCACGAACATTGCCGGTAAAATAACCGTAACAAGAAGTACGCCGGTACGATGCTCATCACGCACATCAAACGAATACCCCATCGTGGCAGATATCGACGGCGATGGCTCTACCGAGATCTGCGTAACGTGTAGCACCACCAACACAACGAACGGCGCCAAGCTGGACCTCTACGACGAGGCGGAAGTTCGTGTATACCAGTCGGCAAACGAGCCATGGGTACCTGCGCGAAAAGTGTGGAACCAGCACGGATACTTTGTAGTAAACGTTAACGATGACCTGACCATTCCCGCGCACCAGCAGCTGCATCACCTGATATATGCTAACGATGCGCCTTGTCACGCCGGGGGACCAAGTCGTCCGCTGAACTCGTTCCTTAACCAGTCGCCATACCTCAACTCAAAAGGATGCCCCTCGTATGCGGCGCCTGATGTAGCCGTTATAAAAGACGCCAAAGACTCGCTCATGGTAAAACCGCCTACCTGTCCGGATAAGAACTTCACCGTAAGCTTCAAGTTCAGGAACAAAGGCGACATAAGCCTCAGCGGACAGCTGCCCATAACGTTTTATAATGGCGATCCGACAAAGGCCGGCGCTATAAAACTGGGCACTATAAACATGAATCTCGCCAAGATGATGCCCGGTGACACGGTTGCTGTAACCGACGCAGCGGTAACTGGCAACGGCGGAGCATTCACATTATATATAGCGCTTAACGATGCAGGTACAACCGTGCCTACACCCATCAAGCTACCCAACTCCAGCTTCATCGAGTGCGATTATGGGAACAACATCCTCAAAGCCGAAGTAAATCCGCTCCCGGCAGACCTGGTAGCCGAAGCGGTAAAAGACAACCTATCCTGCGCCCCTACGCCGGGTACCGGAAACGGTTCGGCACTGGCATATATACTGAGAGGAACAACAAAGAATACAGCCGACTACACATTCTACTGGAGTATCGGAGCAACAGCAAAACCCAAGCCTGCCGATAAGCAGGGGGCAACCGTAACGCAACTTGCCGCCGGCGTATACACTGTATATGCTACCCACAAGACCGCAGGGTGTATGTCGGATACCGCCCAGGTAACGATCAAAGACCTCACAAAGGAGTTCCATATCAAGATAGACACCCTGAGCGCGCTTACAAACTGCGGCCTGAATCCTAACGGCTCCCTGGATGCAATAATCACCGACGACAATAACAACCAGATCTCCGACGCCGACCGCGATAACAAATATACCATCGAGTGGCGTAACGCCCTTACGCCATCAGGAATCATCCTGTCCAAGAATCACCTGCTAGCGGGTCTGTCAGCCGGCGCCTACACGGTTACTATAACCGAAAAAGCTACAGGATGTACACGCCTTGAAAGCGCGACTATCGCAGATTTAAGAGAAAAGCCTTTAGCGAAGACCACGGCAAAAAATATCAAATGCGACGCAACGCCTTCAGGCGAAGTCTCCGCCACGGTAAACGGCGCCGTGGCTGGCTATACCTTCGAATGGTATAAAGGCACTGCTGTTAAACCTACCTCCGATTTTACAGGAGATACCTATTCAAATCTCGGAGCCGGATCATACACTGTCGTGGCCACAAACACCACGTCAGGCTGTAGCACGCCTCCGGTTACCCAGGTAGTAACACAAACCATAGCGCCGACAGTAACCGCTACGAAGAACAATGACCAGATGTCGTGCGACGCCACCGCACCAAACGGATCGGCAACAGCGACAGTTGCCGGCTCTACTGACTATACAATCCGTTGGTACAACGGGACATCTACCTCAGCACCGGTGATCTCGACAGACCTTACCGCAACCGGACTGGCCGGTAGCAAAACATACCTGGTATGGGTAAAAGACAACGTCACTACCTGTGTGAACACAACTAAAATAGTGATCAGCAACGACACACCGCCCATCACCCTCGGCACCATCGATGCAACAGCCAGCACGAGCTGCGTACCCTTCAACGGTCGTATCGAGGTAACCATGTCCGAGCCTGCCACTAATTACACATTCCGCTGGATCAATGCAGCCACCGGGGCAGTGCTTACCGACACAGACAACATTGCTGAAAATCTGGAACCCGGTCAGTATACCGTAAAAGCCACGCACAACGCTCCCCGCACCGGCTGTGAGTCTGATGTAAAAACAGTTACCATCGCCCCTAATCAACCCACGCTGACGATAACAAAAACAGGTGAAACGCAACCCAACGATTGTACTTCTCCTGTAGGATCGATAACCGTTGACGCTTCGTCGTCTGCTGCCTCGACCGGCTTCGACTTCAAGTGGTTTAATGGAACATCCGCGGGAACAGTTTTATCGGGAGATGTCTCAACCAGCACGTCGTCAACCAAAAACGGGTTAACGACTGGTAATTACACCGTAGTCGTTACCGATCGTAGCTCCGGCTGTACTGCCGAGCAGCAAAACTTCCTGCCTTTCCTTAACGGACACAAGCTGGCGAAGATCGCACAGGAAGATATTACAAGCTGTGTACCCGGCATCGGCGGATCGATCACGGTAGAATTACAGGATATCACGGCAACGCTTACCTCGGCCAACTACGACATCTTCATCTTCAACGCGGCAGCAGATCCGCTCGCCACGACGGGATCGACGATACCCGCGAATGGCACGCCGAACCAATATAAAACAACTACGGCGCTGAATCCTGATTACTATACCATGGTAGCCGTGGTGAACTCCTCCTCTCCCATCGCTTCACTGGTCGGCTGCCGTGCTTCGGTTTCAACGCTTATAAAGAAGGTTACCACAAACCCGGTTATCGACGCCACGGCTACAAACGGAAGCATTGTAAACAACTCGTATTGCAACGCGGCCACAACCAACGTAGCCAACGGCGCGCTCAACCTGAGCGTAGGTGGTAACGTCGCCGATTATTCATTCGCATGGTCTAACGGTGCAACGACTCAAAACCTGACCGGGCTCAAGGCAGGAAAGTATACCGTAGCAGTAACCTATCTATCGACAGCAGCGGCCAACCAGGGATGTTACTCTTCCGAAACATTTACCATCCTTGACAATCAGGACAACCTGACGGTAGACATGGCAAACGGCGATTTCACAACCGCCGCCCTGACACATTGCGACACCGACGGCAAAACACCTTTAACCGAAGGATCAGCAGCCTTCCAGTTGATCAATAACAGCCGTTCCGGCAATATAGCAGCGCCCTTCGCCGGCTATACGTTCAGCTTCTTCAAGGCCGATGGCTCGGCTATAGCGACAAATCTCGATGGCAACAACCGCCCCTACGATATGACGAGCGTGCTGGCGGCAGGCAACTACTATGTAACAGCCAAAGACGCTACATCAAGCTGTGATGTAACAATGGATTTCACGATAGAAAACCAGACGATGAATACAGTTGGGGTAACATTGGAAAGCTTCCGCAAGGAGATCCGCTGCGTAGGCTTCGCGCCCGGCTTCCTTAACGTAATGCCTACCGGCACCAGCACCACGGGATACTCGTACGAATGGTTCAATGGCGATGTATTTACTGACCCTACTGTCCTCACAGACCCCCTTAAAAAGAGAACAGAAACTATCGATGAGATCGATAACTTATACTCGATAAGCAGCTATACGGTTAAAGTGATCAACAACGACACCCATTGTTGGGCCATAGATGCATACACCATCCCCCGGCAGGTAAACCCTATAAACATCAATGCCACATCGGCGTCGCTCACCAATTGCGAAAACGTAGAGTTCGGCACAACGGAAAATGCATCGGTAGCAGCAGCAGTCCTCTTCGCCGGCTATGCTGAAGATGGAAGTCCCAACATTATCAATACTGCCGACTTCGATTTCGTATGGACTATCGACGGCGTACCGAGCTACACCCAACCGGAAGTACGTAATATCAAAAAAGACCAGTTCGACACCGAAAAATGGGCTGTAACGGCTAGCTACCTCTTGGACACCCAACCTGACCACGAAACACTCTGTATAAGTAAATCGGTAGTTGTACCGATAATGGATAATCGCATATACCCCGCGGTAGTCGCACAGGCCATAAGCCCCGCAACAAACTGCGATCTGACCAATCCCAATGGATCGGCAACCGCTTCTGTAAACGGAGATATATTCAACTACGCTTTCGACTGGTTTGAAGGCACGCCTGCGCCACCGGTAACACCTCCCGGCTTCTACCGGGGTGTTCAGGCCGACGGACTCAAGGCATACCTGTCGCCCGACTTTATAATTTATACCGCCCTGGCAACCGATATCACCACGGGCTGTACAAACACCGATACGACAAAGGTCAACTTCGCACCGGCAGCTACAATTGCTCCGACAATCGAGATCATCGCGCACGTAACCAGCTGCGATGAGAACAATCCTAATGGCGCGCTGTCGGTGTCAGTAGGCGGCAACACAGCAGACTATATATTCGACTGGTTCAACGGTAAGACAGCTAAAAGCGTCCCGGATTTCATTGGCGAACTGTATGATAGCCTGGCAGCAGGTACCTACTCGGTAATGGCCACCAGCCGCATCACCGGTTGTATATCGCCACTGGTAAGCGAAGACCTGCTCTTCAAACCCGCTTATCCTGATTTTAATATCGATATCACCGCCAGCACCTGTACCGTACCGGTAGATGGCGTGAGCGCTCCGGCATCAGGGTTGTTGATGCTCACGCTTACTAACGAAGTAGAAGCAGGAATCGTAGAATGGTTCCGAGGCACCGAGGATGAAGTGAACAACAACACCGCGGTACCGATCAGCGGTCTGAACGGGCCACAAGCCGAACAGCTCGAAGCAGGAACGTACACCGTGAAAGTAACCTCGCTGCTCGGCTGCTCGAAACTTAAAACGGTCGACGTACCGACCGATATCCGCGTGTTCAACGGTATCTCGCGAAACGGCGATGGCAAGAACGACCTGTTCGCCATCGGCTGTATCGAGGAATATCCTGACAACATCGTGAAGATCTTCAACCGCGCAGGAACACTCGTATATGAAGCCACGGGCTACAATAACCTCGACATCTTCTTCGACGGCCGCTCTAACCGCGGTGTCAGCATGATGGGCACGAACCTCCCCGACGGAACCTATTTCTATATCGTAGACAAACGCGATGGAACAAAACCCAAAGCCGGATACCTGGAAATTGTTAATTAATACCGTATGCAGAAACTTTTACCAAGACTTTTTGTACTCCTGTTAACGCTGTGTCTGGTGCCCGCGCTCCAGACCCAGGCCCAGCAGTACCCGGTATTTACACAATACTACTTCAACGAGCTTGTGATCAACCCGGCATACGCCGGCTCGCATGTGCAGTTCAGCGCAACGGCCATGTACCGTAATCAGTGGGTAAACTTCCCGGGAGCTCCGAAAACCTTCAACTTCAGCGCACATACGTCGATGCTGAAGAACAAAGTCGGTGTTGGCCTCATGGTAAACCACGACGAGATCGGCAGCTATAAGAACGAGCACGTGTACGGATACTACGCGTACAAGATACACTTCCAGGAAGCTACCCTCTCGATGGGGCTCCAGGCGGGATTCAATATTCTCGGCGCGGACTACAGCAAGCTGGACCTTCAGAACACAACCGATGCGTCGTTCTATGGAATATCGAATGTGGTCAAGCCCAACTTTGGCGCCGGCCTCTACTTCAGTAAGAAGAACTTCTTCCTCGGTTTCTCAGTACCGTTCCTGCTGAACAACAAGGTGGCAAACTCGGTGGAGAGTATGCTTGGAGAAATACGCGAAGCCCGCTATTACTTCCTGCGCGGCGGCACTATCCTGCCGCTCGACCGCACGGGCAACGTTAAGATCAACCCGTCATTCCTGGTACGTACCCAGGAAGGTCAGCCGCTTAGCTTCGACGTAAACAATGCCTTCATTTTCTATGATGTATTCAGCGCCGGAGTATCCTACCGCCTCGGAGATTCGTTCATCACCTTCATAGACCTGAAGCTCAGCGAAAAGATCCATTTCAGCTACTCCTACGACTGGACGCAGTCCGACATCAACAAATTCGGCCGCGGCACCCACGAGTTCATGATCAACTTCCGATCCATAATCCGCTCACTCCACGGCAACCCCGAATGCCCCTCCTACTACCACTACAGGTAAATCAGTGTGAGTGCCCCGATAACTATCGGGGAGAGCGAGGAGTGTGAGTGTGGGATAAGGGTGTGAGAATATGAAGCTGTAAAACAAAAAAGACCACCCATAAGGCGGTCTTTTTTGTTTTAGTATATAATATTGTTGCTGTCGGATCAAAACAACGTCGCATCCATCACAACCTCACGCGTAACATGGAAGAACTCCCGGTGCACATTAAACGGAGGATCACCAAGGGGATCTTCCAGAATATACGTGCCGTCCTCCTGCATAATGTAGGAGTTTACGTTGTCCTTCAGATTATACCGTAGGTTATTTATCGCCTGTTTCTTCAAAAACTCATCGTCCAGCAGGAACAGCGATTCGATACGACGGTCAAAGCTGCGCACCATGGCGTCAGCGCTGCCGATATATACTTTAGGATTGCCGGCATTGTGGAAGTAATAGATGCGGGAGTGCTCCAGGAACTCGCCCACCACCGATATTACTTCGATGTTATCGCTCAGTCCTTTACGCCGGGGACGTAAACAGCACATACCGCGCACAATAAGCTTGATCTGCACACCTGCTTGTGACGCGGCATACAGCTCGTCGATAAACTCTTTATCCTGTAACGAGTTCAGCTTGATCACGATTCCCGAAGGCACACCCTGACGCGCATTTTCAGCCTCGCGCTTCACCAGGTTACAGAGCTGGATCCGCATATCGCGCGGTGAAGTGATCAGGTTGCGATAGGCGCTCGGTTGCGAATGCCCGGTAATAACATTGAAGAACTCCGAAACGTCGTTGGCATAGATCTCCTTCGTGGTCAGCAGGCCGATGTCCACATAGAAACGCGAAGTCGTTTCATTATAGTTGCCGCTGGACAGGTGTACATAACGGTAAACCTTGTCTTCCTCTTCTTTCCGAACGATAAGCAACAGCTTCGTGTGCGTCTTGAGGCTGCTCACACCATAAATAACGAAGCACCCAGCTTTCTGAAGCCGTTGAGCCTCGCGAAGGTTATTCTCCTCGTCAAAACGTGCCTTTACCTCAAACAATACGGATACGTGCTTGCCATTCTCCGCCGCACGCAGCAGCGCCGCCGTGATCCGCGAATCGCGTGCTACGCGATATATAGTTATTTTGATCGAAAGCGTATACGGATCGTCCGCCGCTTTCTCTAAAAGCTCGAGCACTGGCTCCATCGAGTTATACGGATGGTGCAGCAGAATATCGCGCTCTTTCAGCACTTCAAACAGATCACGGCTTCCCTGCTCAGGGAAATTCAACGCCTTGATCGGAGCTGGTGGCTGAAAGCGTTTGGTCTTGAACTCCTTATGACCGATGATCTGCATCAGGCCCGTAAAATCCAGCATACTGTCGCGCGATACCTGGAAAATGTTGTGGTCATCCAGGTCCCATTGGATCTTCAGCAGACGCATCATCCATGGATCGGGATTTTCCTCCACCTCCAGGCGCACAACCCGGCCCGTACGACGGGTCTTTAGCTTGCGCTTCAGGTCTTCCAGGAAATTCGACTCGATGTCCTCGCTTTCCTCCAGCGTAAAATCACCATTCCGGTTTATCCGGAAAAGGTTGATGCTGGTGATCTCTACGTTGCGGAACAGGTTATGAATATTATACCGCAGTATTTCTTCGATCGAAACAAACTGGATCACATCGCCGCCATAGATCTCGAAAAACCTCGGCAGATTCTGAGGAACCTGTATGAACGATACCTTCTGCGGATGATTGATCTCCGTGGGGTTCTTGGTCACCACCGCCAGCAGCAAACGGTTATTCATCAGCGTCGGAAAGGCATGGTAGTTGTCGAACACCATGGGCGTCAACATCGGGTAGATCGTCTTGTTGAAATACTCGTTTACCCGTTGCGTATTCTCGACCGAAAGCTCGTCGTATTTAACGATCACAAAGCCATTGCTGTGAAACATCGGCTTCAGCTCCTTCACATAGTGGTCGCTTTGCTCTTTGCAAAACGTCTGCATCTCCTGTAGCAGAATCTTGCGGAAAGGTTCTTCCCGAAGACCGTTGTAATCAAAACGCTCTTTGCCGTAGTCCAGGTAGTTATAAAGGCTGCCTAAACGTATTGTACTGAACTCATCGAGGTTAGATGCGGTGATCGATAGAAACTTCAGCCGGTCAAAGATCGTTCGCCCCGCATGCTGTGCCTGGGCCAGCACACGGTAGTTAAACTGCAGCCAGCTGAGGTCACGGCTTATATAGTTACTCTCCTGGATCTCCTGGTAGAGTTTTTCCGTGGTGATCACTTCGTCCTTGAATACCCCCTCGGTTGTCTTCATGTTAGATGTCGATTCGGGCATACTTCGCATTTTTTTCAATAAAGTCACGACGCGGAGCTACCTCGTCACCCATCAGCATGGAGAACAGGTGGTCTGCTTCCGCCGCCGACTCGATACTTACCAGTTTCAACGAGCGTTGTGCAGGGTCCATGGTGGTCGTCCACAACTGCTCCGGGTTCATCTCACCCAAACCTTTGTAACGTTGTACGTTTACAGAATCTTCTTTACCGCCGCCAAGCTCGCGCACAAAACCGTCGCGTTCTTCTTCGGTCCAGCAATAGCGCTCCTCGCGCCCCTTCTTCACCAGGTAAAGCGGAGGAAGGGCAATGTATACGTAACCGCTCTCGATCAGGTCTTTCATATAGCGGAAGAAGAACGTCAGGATAAGCGTACGGATGTGACTACCGTCCACGTCGGCATCGGTCATGATAATGACCTTGTGATACCGAAGTTTGTTCATGTTAAGCCCCTTCTCGTCTTCCGGCGTACCAAAGCTTACGCCCAGCGCGGTGATCATGTTCTTGATTTCTTCGTTCTCGTAGATCTTGTGCTCCTGCGCTTTCTCCACGTTCAGGATCTTACCGCGAAGCGGCAGGATAGCCTGGAAGTTACGGTCGCGGCCCTGCTTGGCAGAACCACCCGCCGAATCACCTTCGACAAGATACAATTCGCAGATGCTCGGGTCAGAGCTCGAGCAGTCCGACAGTTTGCCGGGCAGACCGCTGCCGGTAAGAACGTTCTTACGCTGTACCATCTCACGGGCCTTACGGGCCGCATGACGCGCCTGCGCTGCCAGGATAACCTTGTTTACGATAAGCTTGGCCTCACGCGGATGCTCCTCCAGGTAATTCTGAAGTGCCTCGGCTACCGATTGGTCTACCGCACCCATAACATCCGAGTTACCGAGTTTGGTCTTGGTCTGTCCCTCAAACTGCGGCTCGGCTACCTTTACCGAGATAATGGCGGTAAGGCCTTCACGGAAGTCGTCGCCACTGATATCGAGCTTTATCTTCTCCAGCAGACCGGATTTATCGGCATAGCTCTTCAGTGTACGCGTAAGCGCACGACGGAAACCCGCCACGTGCGTGCCACCCTCGTGTGTGTTGATGTTATTTACATACGAAACCAGGTTCTCCGTGTACGAGGTGTTGTAGCTCAACGCTACCTGGATGGGAATCTCGCCCCTGTCGTTCTCCACATAGATCGGTGCCGGAATAAGCTTCTCCCGGGTTGAATCCAGGTATGCCACAAATTCGCGCAGACCACCTTCCGAAAAGAAGTCGTTGAAGCGCGCATCGCCTTTCTCGTCTTTATCGCGAAGATCGGTAAGCGTGATATGAATTTTCGGGTTGAGGAACGCCAGCTCGCGCAGACGGGCCGCTATAGTTTCGAAGTTGTATTCGGTTATGGCAAAGATCTGCTTATCGGGAAGAAATCGCGTGGTAGTGCCATGCTGATCTGATTCACCGATCACACGTACGGAATAGTCCGGTGTGCCGCGCTCATACTGCTGCTCGAAGATCTTACCCTCGCGCCGCACGGTTACGTGAAGCCATTCCGAGAGAGCGTTAACGCAGGTTACACCCACGCCGTGAAGACCACCCGATACTTTGTATGTGCTTTTATCGAATTTACCACCGGCGTGAAGCACCGTCATGATAACTTCAAGCGCAGACCGGCCTTCCTTTTCGTGCATATCCGTGGGGATACCACGGCCATTGTCTGCTACCGTTATCGAATTATCCTCATTTATAGTTACGTTGATGGTATCGCAGTGACCGGCCAACGCTTCATCGATCGAGTTATCTACAACTTCCCATACCAGGTGGTGAAGCCCTTTGATGCCCACATCACCGATATACATGGCCGGACGCTTCCGGACCGCTTCCAATCCTTCTAAAACCTGGATATTACTGGCGGAGTAATCCGCGGATACGTTAGCCTTTTCTTCGCTCATTGTTAGATTTTGAAACCGTCAAAAATAAACCTTTTTAGCCCCCTCACACATCTTTTTGATGAAAAAAAGAAAGTATATTTTTCATCGTCCGAAGCCTTCGCCAACCTTAGGTTTTTAACCACAGCCAGGCTTCAGATCACCTTTGTTTTTGTCTCTCGTACATTTAGTTTTACGCATATGCGCCGATCAGTTTTATTGCTTTTTATCGTTGTGATAACAACACCGTTTTCGACAGTTATAGCACAGGTTGCCCAGGGCTACAGGCCTTCCGAAATCCCTGTATTCAGGTCTCCGCAAGACTCGGTTCGCCTGGCAGAAATCGATGCCGCACTGACTGACTGTCAGGATCGTCAACCACCTGATCCCACATGCATGGATACGCTTAGATCAAAGCGAAGAAAGATCGTGGAAGAAGGCATCATCCGGTACATCAGGATCTATTATCCCACGCAAAACTATGTACCGTTCGACAGCTTGCGTTTTAAGAAAGATTGGTCAGCTGTTCAACAACTCTCCATCAGTAACCGCAAGCTGCGCGGCATACCGGCCGACGTGCTGAAATGTACCAACCTCCGTACCCTCGAGATCGTAAACTGCAGGCTCCGTCGCATTCAAAAGAAGCTCGGCAGACTCGACAGCCTGAAGACCATTGTAGTGCTGGATAACAAATCATCTAAACCGCTGATTCTCAAAAAGAATAAACACGTGAGGGAACTGGAGATCCATGGGAACAACGCCGGCTCCGTACCGAACGATTATTCGGCTTTTACAGCACTCTGGAGACTAGATTTACAACACAACGATCTCACAACATTCCCCGAAAATGTATACCGGAACAAGAACCTTATCGAGCTGGACCTTCAGCATAACAGGATCACCCTTCGCGAGGGCATTAAAATGCCTCATCCGCATCTCCGCAGACTTTCCTTGCAGTACAACAATATTACCGATGTACCATCATCCATAAAGCAATTCGGTAACCTGGAGCGTCTTAGCCTGAACTACAATAAAATAACCGGGATCGCTCCCGAGATCAGCACACTCAAAAAGCTGCAATTTCTCTCGCTGTACAACAATCAGCTGACCTCGATACCCTGGGGCATTTACGAGCTGCGCGAGCTGATCGCCATAGATCTTTACTACAACCGCATCGAGAAGATAGAAGACCGTGTTGCAAACTGGTCCAAACTGGAGGTATTGTACGTTTCCAACAACAATCTGCTGTCACTACCCGATGCGATAGCTCAGCTACCCTTGTTGGAGGAGTTGTACGCCTATAATAATCGCATTACCGCCATTCCGGATACGCTGGGCAGCCTCGTGCGGCTAAAAGTGCTTCGGCTTAATCAGAACTATATAAAAGCGATTCCTGCATCGATCCTCAGACTCCGGAATATGGAAGAGCTCGATCTCTCCCACAACTACATCTCCGAGCTAAACCCAGGCATTTTTGATTTTCCGAATATCCGGATCCTGGCATTGATGGGCAATCCGTGGTCTGAAAACACACAGAAGATCATTGCAAGCAAGATCCCGGCATTAAAAAAACGTGAGGTCCATGTGCTGATTTCCGAAGGCGACAGGCCCTGATGATCAGGAAGCCTTTTTTACAGTCTTTTTCTTCTTCGGCGTTTCTTCTTCCTGTTCCTCTATCAGCATGGCGCGTGCCTTTTGCAGCTCCGCCTTCTGCACACTGCTTACGATAGGATATTCGATGGCGAGCTCTTCGAATTGTTGCAATATCACCGAAGCGATCGCAAGCCGGGTATACCACTTATCGTCAGCGGGTATAATATGCCACGGTGCATGCTCGGTCGAGGTTGCGCTTATCGCTTCCTCATAAGCCTTCTGGTAATCGTCCCAGCGCGCACGCTCCCGCAGATCGCCAAGCTCGAACTTCCAGTTCTTCGACGGATCATCGATGCGCTCGAGCAGGCGCTTCTTCTGCTCATCAGCAGAGAGATGCAAAAAGAATTTCAAAACGATCGTACCGTTCTCCGCCAGGTTCTTTTCAAAGCGGTTGATCTGCTTGAACCGATCCTGCCAGAACTCTTTGTTGATCTTTTTAACAGAATCTATACCCGGAATACGTTCTTTCAACACAAGGTCAGGGTGTATGCGTGTAACAAGCACGTTTTCGTAATGCGAGCGGTTATGAATGGCGATCTCGCCCCGCGCGGGCAAAGCCAGGTAGTGACGCCAGAAATAATCGTGATCGAGCTCATGCAGCGTTGGCGCCTTGAAACTATGTACTTTCACGCCAAGCGGATTAAATCCCGACATGATGTGTTTAACCACGCTATCCTTACCCGCGGCGTCCATAGCCTGCAGGATGATGAGAACGCTGTAATGATTGTGAGCATATAACTTATCCTGCGCCTGCTGTAATAGCTTGCGGCTTTGATCCAGAAGATCTTCGCCTTGCTGTTTGGTCAGCTCTTTCGCCGTATAGCCGGTGTCATAATCCCGCAGCTTTACCTTCTTCTCGGGCTTCACCCGAAAACCCTTTATAGAAATCCCACCAGGCGTTGTCTTCATATACAATCGATTTATTGCATAAACTACTATAAAACACCATACCACCCAAACGCCGGTATAGCATTACTCCTTTCCAGGTGATATTTATTCATACAGAATGTTGCGGCATGCTGTACAACGGGTAATTATCCTGACTAAATCGTTAACTGTCAGTACTATCCCCGTCCATCACCGAATATAGCCGTTATTTTCTTAAATTTAACAAACCCTCTAACCCTGCTTGTGCATGAAAATCGCGCTACGCTATAGTGCATGCTTTCTCCTGATAATATCCTCGTGGGCCAACGCCCAGAAACTACGATTCGACAACTACTCCCTCGACCACGGACTATCACAAAGTACTATCGTCAGCATGTTGCAGGATCAGCAGGGATTCATCTGGATCGGCACGGAAGACGGACTGAACCGCTTCGATGGCTATTCATTCAAAATATATCGCAAAACCAAAGCAGATTCTTCAAACACCATCGGCGGCAATTTCGTATGGGACATTCTCGAAGCTTCAAACGGCAATCTATGGATCGCCCACGAAGGCGGCATCTCACGCTTCGACCCCGTGCACGAATCTTTCAAAGTATACAAAGTAGGGCATGGCTCCGTTAACGTAAAATCACTGCATCAAACCGACAGCACAGGCCTATGGATCGGAACTTCCGACCAGGGATTGTTTTACCTGGACCTCGGTACCGACAAGCTCACGCAGTATATTAACACAAAGGCCTCTCTGTTAAAATATAACAACATCCTCGACATCGTCTCCTACAGCAAAGACGACCTCCTTATCGCCACACGCGGCGCCGGCATCTTTCTCTTCAACCGTAAGCAATCATTTCGCCGGCCACCATTGAAGAATGCAAACGACTCGACGCTGTTATCAGGCAACGATATCTGGAAAATACTCCATCATAAAGATCAGTACTGGCTTGGCACATTACACGGCATCATAAAGCTGGACGGCAATCTCCAGCCATTGGATCACTACCCGCTTCCTCACGGCACATTGATGGAGCAACGCGTATCCACAATACTGTTTGATAAGAATGACAAGCTGTGGGTAGCCTGCTATGGCGGCGGCCTGGCGAGATTCGATCCGCAAACAGCCGCATACACATTTGCCAACCACTCCCCTACAGATCCGCACGCGCTGGCGAACGATCTTGTGTTCTCACTTCTGTTGGATCGCTCCGAAAACCTGTGGGTCGGCACCTGGATCGCCGGCATCAGCAAGCTGAGAAAAGGATATAACAATTTTCAAAACTACTCGAACGAAGACATCGGAACACCCTCAGACTTTATAACGTCTATAACAAGCCTTCCCTGCGGACAGAAAGAAACGCTTCTGCTTGGCGTCTACGGAGGCGGCATCCGCCAGGCATCGCTTCAATACGGGCAAACACTGGCCTTCAGTCAATATCACTTTAACTCGCCGGCGATAGACCAGGTCGCAGAAACCGCAAACTGCTTCTTCAAAGGCCGCGACACATTCTGGATCGGATCAGATACCGACGGTCTTATCGGAGTCCCCGTTCAGGACATAGGCTGTAATACAAAACCCGGGGCCGTAATCCATTACAACAGCGGCGCCACGCCACAAAGCCTGTCGGGCAACGCCGTAAAAACAATACTGGAAGACCACGAAGGCAATCTCTGGGTAGGAACTATCGGCAACGGCCTCAACAAGATCACGCATGGCGCCAGCAGCACGCCCGTGGTGATCCAGTATATAAAGAATGAAAAGGACCCTTCCGCGATCAGTCACAACCGCGTAAACCACATTATACAGGACAAAGACAAAAACATCTGGATCGCTACGTCAGACGGCATTAACCTCTATACCGAAAAAGGGTTCGACCACTTTCTGAAAGGCAAAGTCATAACCTTGCTGCAAAGCAAGAACGGAACGCTTTACGCAGGCACCGAGCAGGGACTTTTTCAGGCTAACCCCAAACCACCGTACAGCTTCGCCCACATACCCGCGCTTGGTGAGCAGCTCATCAACGCTCTGCGCGAAGACAACACGGGCAAATTATGGATCACCACAAACCAGGGAATGTTCTGGTACGATCCTTCAGGCGCTGCCGCGATGCAGTTCCGCTCCAGCGATGGCCTGCAGGGCGATGAATATAACTTCAACGCCGCCGCAAAAACAGGCCAGGGTCTGCTGGCATTCGGCGGTGTAAACGGGCTTACGTTGTTCGATCCCCAAAAAGTGATATTGAACACCAGCAAGCCGCCCGTCGTAATAAGTTCGCTCAAGATCGCAAACCAGGAAGTGCCCGTAGCCAATGCCGTTAATACAGAAGGCTACACGCTCCCGCAAAACATCAATCACACGGCAAACCTCACGTTGCGCCACAACCAGAACTACCTCACCTTCAACTTCGTGGCGCTGGATTACACCAACCCCGCCAAGAACAAATACGCCTATAAGCTCGAGGGCATAGACAAGGACTGGGTATATGCAGATGCCCTGAACCGGTCGGCAACCTATACTAACCTGACACCCGGCGCCTATACCCTCCGTATCAAGGCCGCCAACAACGACAATCTATGGAATGCCGAGGGCACCACCATGGCCATAACCATTCTGCCTCCGTGGTGGCGAACCTGGTGGGCATACGCTATATATATACTGGCAGCGGTGGTAGCACTTGTACTCGCCCGCCGAAACATCATTCAACGGGAGCGACTGAAAACCGAGTTGCAACTCGAGCACGTCGAGTTAACCAAGCTCAAAGAGCTGGACGACTTCAAGTCCCGCTTCTTTGCAAACATCTCGCACGAGTTCAGAACCCCGCTCTCGCTCATCATCGGCCCAACGGAGAAACTACTGGCTGAAGACAAGGAGAAGAGCTATCCCGAGCTCAACATCATTCACAACAACAGTATCTCGCTGTTGAACCTCGTAAACCAGATGCTCGACCTTTCACGCGTGGAGGCCGGAAGCCTCCAGCTGCAGGTACGAAAAACCGATCTGACCACGGGCCTCAAGATCTTCACCAGCCCATTCTACTCGCTGGCCGCAAGCAAACGTATCGAACTGTCGGTTGTTGTACCATCAACGCCCATCGATGGATATGCAGATCTTTCCTTCCTGGAAAAAATAGTGAACAACTTATTATCCAACGCCATCAAATACACACAGGCAAGTGGCGTAATAACGTTCAAAGCAGAAGACAAGAACGGCTATCTCCAGATAACGGTAACGGATACGGGCATGGGCATACCCGATAGCCAGATCGATAAGATCTTCGATCGCTTCTATCGCGTGCACGAGGTAACATCGGTAGAAGGAACCGGGCTCGGCCTGGCGCTCACCCGAGAGCTGGTAAAAACACACCGTGGCGAAATAACGGTAACCAGCGAATACGGAAAAGGATCAACATTCATCGTAACGCTGCCGATCGCCGAACAATATTACTCCGCCGACGAATACCGCACAGAATCACCAGGCTACCTGCCACTCAGAGAACCCTTGCCGGACGCAACGCCCCCGATAGTGGTCGACATCAACGCTTCGCCTGACGGTGCCGAAAAACCCGTGCTCCTGGTTATCGAAGACAATACCGAACTCCGCGACTTCATCAAATCGACGCTTATCAACGCCTACACGATCCTCGAAGCCCCCGACGGCGAAACCGGTCTGCGGCTCGCCATTGAATATGTACCCGATATAATAATAACAGACTGGATGATGCCCATCATGGATGGCGCTACCGTCTGTCGCAACATCAAATCAACCACCGCAACCGACCATATTCCGATAATACTGCTCACCGCAAAAGCCGGCGTTGAATCACGCATCGAAGGACTCGAAACCGGCGCCGACGATTATCTCACCAAACCGTTCGACCTGCGCGAGCTGCGCATACGCGTATCAAACCTCATTGAACAACGCAAAAAACTCCAGGCTAAATACCAGGTGGGAACAGCCTTCGCATATAAACCGGTAAAGGCAGAATCCGCCAACGAAAAATTCCTGAAGCGTCTCCACGAAATAGTCGAAGAACGGATAAGCGACTCGAAATTCGGCGTGGAAGAATTGGCCCGCGAGATCGGCATGAGCCGTGTGCAACTGTATCGCAAGCTTACCGCGCTCACCAACCAGTCGGCTGTAGAGTTCCTCCGTAGCTACCGCCTCGAACGCGCCGCAGACCTGCTTCGCCAGGGTGTCGGTAATATTGCGGAGATCGCCTTCCAGGTTGGGTTCGATAACCCGTCATATTTCACAAAAACATTCCGCGAACATTTTGGAAAGTTGCCCTCCGAACTTACTAAAACCTGATTTTTACATCAAAAAACGGGATATGTAACATCTTTACTATTCCTTGAAACAATCGTGATAGCCACAACCGCCCTGTTTCCCGTTATCTTTACATCACTAATTAACGGCTAAAAAAAACCCTATTATGGATGGATTGACACCTAAAGAACGCGAAGTCCTCGGCCTCATGGCCGACGGATTTACTACTAAGGAAATTGCCCAACAGCTATCCGTTAGCTTCCACACTGTGGAATCCCATCGCAAAAATTTGTTAACTAAATTCAAAGTAAAAAATTCCGTACACCTTGTCAGCAAAGCATGGTCGTCAAACCTCCTTCAACATACTGTTGAACTAACGGCTGTCTGATGTCTATTTGTCACATGTATAGTTGGCTTGATTGAACCCTTTATCCCGCGGCTCGCTTTCGGATACTATCCGGAGGCGCCGCTGGGATGAGAGAATCAGAGGGTTTGGCCGTTATTGTTACTCAGAAAATTCCTGCAGGATTAGTCGAAGCTCGTTCAGCATCATCGCTGTTGCTCCCCAGACAATCTCGCCGTCAATCTCAAAGTGTGGGGCCATCATTCTGTATCGGCCCGCAACAAGAATTTCCTTTTCTTTCACCGCATCCTTCGCCAGCAACGCCGGCAGATCGCCCGTCAAAATCCGCGACACTTCGCGTGGGTCTGCCTTTAATTCCGGCTTACCCGCAACGGTACCGACGATCGGCGTAACCATAAAATTACTCGGAATCACAAAAAAGTCGCTGAGCCGTCCTACTATAGTAACCAGGTTGCGATCCAAACCAATCTCCTCCTCGGCCTCGCGCAGCGCCGTATCGATAGGCGTTTCCCCGGCTTCAGCTTTTCCACCCGGCAAACTTATCTGCCCGCTATGCGTACCCAGATATTCCGCACGTTTGGTCAACGGAAATTTCACGATACCATCCTCTTCATACAACAGGATCAAAACACTGCCCGGTCGCGGAGGCAGCGAATGTTTAAAAACCGGCGCATCCTCTCCCACATGGCGCGCACGCATAATCTCATGCGCCGCCGCCGATGGCAACGCCTGTTGCAGACGCATGGTCAGATCGTCAATCAGTTTTTTGTACATCCCTTTTTCGAGATTACGGCAGGATCGATCTCATGTCGCTCCAATGCCTTTTTATAAAATGAACACGCCCGCCCTGCATCACCCTGAGCATAATACGCATCACCAAGATAACCGTAAAGCTTGTCGATAAACGGATCAAGACTCTCGGCCTGTATCAGCAGCCGGATCGCATCGGCGTATTGATTGGTCTTCAGGTAAAGAATGCCTTTGTTGCGATAAGCCCAACCGTTATACGGATCATTGGCTATACTCTTGTCAATATCTTCACGGGCTTTCACCAGGTCACCCTCCAAAAGGTAGACATAGCCGCGGTTGTTCAGGAAATAAGCGTCATCAGGCAGAATCTCAAGCGCCTTGCGAAGGTTGGCGTGGGCGGCATTCAGATCGTCCAGCTCCACATCTATCATAGCCAGCGCGTTGTAGGCATTGGCTTTCCCATCTCCCATAGCCAGCGCCGTTTCCAGATCAGTACGCGCCTCGGAGAAGTTACCCTGGTAAAACCGCACCGTTCCCAGGTTCACCAGTATCTCGCCGTTTTTGGCATCGCGCTTCAGCGCCGCTTCAAACGCGGTAATGGCCTTATCAAAATCACGCAGACGTGTATATACAAGCCCCTCCAGGAAATAAAGAGCAGAGGTGTCCGGCTTCAGCGCGCGGATCTTCTTCACATCCTCCAGCGCCGCATAATACTCTTTCAACTCATAACGGGCGTTAGCACGATTAAAATACGATGCTACATAACCAGGCCGGCACATCACCGCATGGTCATAATGCTCCAGGGCCTCCTCGTACTTACGCTGCGTAAAATATAACGTCCCGAGGTTGTTCCAGGCATCCGCAAAACACGAGTCAAGCTTCAGCGCCTCCTTAAAGTACCGCTCTGCCTGCTCCGGCTGTCGCTTCGTGATCATATCGTTCCCCTGCAACAGGTACCGCTGCATGCGCGTCTCCTTACTGTCGCTGCACGCCGCCACCAGCCAAACACACACCAGCAGAATAATAACCCCGCTGAACCGTACCCGAAAAGACATTCGTAAACCAACCTTACCCATATCCAAAACCTGTATAAACCGTTATCCGGCGAAACTAAACAACAAATAAAACTATCCACCCAACGTCCACCAAAAAAATTCAGTTACAGCAAGGTAGTACTATGTCAGGTCCGTCTCGCCATAAAAGGCTATAACGCCAAATACAAATTCACCCTCGCTATTCCGGATCCCCGAGTAAGAGCCAATACGGCCGGCAACACCCGCCTGCTCAAACTTTTCACCCTGAAGCGCACGGTCATAAAACACCTTCATGCTTCCGGCCCCTTCTGCAGACACTGTCAGCAGATTCGTGCCTGTATCCACACGACGTCCCGACGCCGTGTAAAAATCCTTCATACCCTGATTGATTTGTACAACAGCATACTGCTTATCAAAAACAAGCACTGGCAACTGCAATACATCCAGCGTCTGCGCAAACAGTCGCTCCTTTTGCTGAACATCTTTCAGCATGCGGTTCATACCTTCCTGAGTGGCCTGCAATTCCTCCATGTTCTGGCGCATCTCCTCTTCCTGTGCCTTGAGTTCTTCCGACTGTTGTTGAGAGCCTTGCAGAAGCTCCTGCGTCTTGGAAGTAACACGGGCAGCCTGGATAACGGCTCCCAGTTCATCACTTATCTTCTTGATAAACTCCACCTGGTGCTTCTCGAACTCGTGAAAACTCGCCACCTCCAGCACACCATATACAACATCGTTCGACACCAAAGGCGAGATAACCAGCATACGAGGCAGCGCTTCGCCGAGTCCGGATGTGATCCGCACATAGTCGGCGGGTACATTCTTCATCAGGATCATATTCTTCTCCAGCAAAGCCTGGCCCGCAAGCCCCTCGCCTGCCTGGAGAACCGACGTCCGGTGCTTCTTCTTGCCGTAAGCATAAGCCGAGGCAAGCGCCAGTGTGTTACCCGAATCATCGACAATATATAAGGCACCCTGGTTAACAGAAAGGTATTTAACCAAGAAGCTTAGCAGCGTATCGTACATGTGTTGAATATCGTCGTGACGACGGGTAAGATCACCCAGTTCGGCAAGACCACGCGACGCCCAGTTACGCTGAACCTCCTGCGTGTAGGCACTCTGCAAATTATCGCGCATACTCACGAGCGACTCGGCGATCGGCCCCTTTCCTTCGAACATGCTGGCTTCTACATTGAAATTATTGTCGGCCACATGTCGCACAAACTCCATAAGCTTCCGCATGTGTGCGTTGAATAACTGCAGCGAGCGCAGCATACGCGAGAACTCGTCCTGTCCGGTAAACTCCCGCGTTTCTGGCAACTGCCCTGCCGAAAGCTGCTGTAAGGTCGTCTCCGTTTCCTGTATGGGCGAAAGTATGGACCTGGATATTACACGCAGCGTAACAAACATGATCACCAGCAGCGACACCGATACCGAGAGCGTGAACCAAAGATTCTTACGTTGATTGTTCTTCACAACCGCTACCATCGCTTCTTTATGACTATGGGTACCCGCGATTACTTTTAAGGCGAGATCTCTCACCGTCATGTACCGTTTATCCGCGTCGATCACGATCAGGGTACGGATGCGTTGATACTCGACGGAATCTGCTGACGACACTGCTTTAACAGCCGGAAGGTTAGTCTGACAAAACGAGACATAATCTTGCAGAGCCACATTGAACGGTTTATACAGCGCAGCGGTTTGCTCATCGAACTGTTCCGGATGTATGCCGGAGTTGAAATCATTGATCTGCTTCACGCGCTCATCGACAAGCGCGGTGGCTTGCTTTACATACTCCGCCTGTGCTGTAGGATCTGCGATGAAGACCTGCATGATATCGCCGCGCAGGGCATTGTAGTTCGTGCGGATCTGCCATATACGCAGCTCCAGGTCTGATAATGCATTCACGTTCTGCAGATCGCTGTCGAACGATCGGAACGTATTCCACAGAAGCAACGAGCTCGCTAATGCGAAGACCACAATCAGGCCGGATACCAAACGCAAGCGGCTGCTTACCGTAAGGCTATTGATTAATTTATACATGGATATAGAAAACTCAGACGTATTAAAGATTCAAGCTACTCATTTCAGACCCCTTCAAAACCTCATATGTAAGACCCTTCAAAGGTTAATTTGTCACTGTCGTTTAGGCAAAAACAGTGCAGAAGACGCAATTCTCCTCAAAACATCTCAAAATGCCAAGATTATCGGCGAATGAAACACCTTCTTATCCCAAATTGGAGCAACATCGGTTTTCCGAAAACGTATTCGGGATAACCCTTGAAGAAATTTCAGGATTTCCGGTTGGCATATTTTGTTTTTTTAGATCAAACCCCTTTATTAGCACCCGCTAAGCAAATGAAGATCAATACAACCATAGCAATCCACCATCATCATCATGTAACTCACAGGATGAGTGGCGGGTCTATGCTTTAAAGTATACATAAAGAAACTTTGAAAGGCTTGTCACAATGTGGCAAGCCTTTTTTGTTTTTCAGGCGCTTTTAAACACGACAAACTCGTAAACGATATGAACACATTACTCCGCATCGCGATTCAGAAATCAGGCCGTCTCCAGGAAGGCTCACTGGCCCTCCTTAAAGAAGCAGGTCTCTCCTTCAGCAACGGCAAAGACCAGCTCAAAACGCAGGCCCTCAACTTCCCCGTGGAAGTCCTGTTTCTGCGTGACGACGATATCCCTCAATATATTGAAGACGGTGTAGCCGATGTCGGTATCGTGGGCGAAAATGTAGTGGTCGAGAAACAGAAGAAGAACAACATCGTGAAGCGTCTCGACTTTGCCAAGTGCCGTCTTTCCATAGCCGTGCCACGGGGAGAGGACTTTACCGGCGTAACCTGGCTTGAAGGCAGGAACATTGCCACATCTTATCCAAATATCGTGAAGGCTTACCTCGATAAACACAACGTCCGCGCGGGTATCCATGAGATCAGCGGCTCGGTAGAGATCGCACCGGGAATAGGTTTGGCCGATGCCATTTGTGACATAGTAAGCACCGGCAGCACACTGCTTAGCAACGGTCTGCGCGAAGTGGCCACCGTAATGCAATCGGAAGCCCTGATCGTGGCCAGCCCTGATATTACTCCTGACAAACAGGAGATTCTGGACAAGCTGCTGTTCCGTATTGAAGCCGTAAAAAAGGCACAGAACAGTAAGTATATTCTGCTCAACTGCCCTAACGAAGCAATCGACAAGATCACCAGCGTGATACCCGGCATGAAAAGCCCCACGATCATTCCACTCGCACGCCAGGGCTGGAGCTCGCTCCACTCGGTAGTAGACGAAAACGACTTCTGGGAACGGATAGATCAACTGCGGTCGTTTGGCGCCGAGGGAATCCTGGTTGTTCCTATCGAGAAAATGATTATATAGACTATCGGAAGTCCAATAAGAAAACACAGGCAATCCCTTATAAACATCCCAGTATGAATATATATACCTTCCCCGCCCCTTCTCTATGGCCGGAAATTGCACGTCGTCCGCAGCTGGAGCTCGAGTTCCTCGAAAGCTCGGTTCGCAACGTTCTCAACCGGGTAAAGAAATCAGGCGACTCCGCGCTCCGCGAATTTACCCGCCAGTTCGATAAAGCCGACATAACCGAGATACGCGTTCAGCCGGCAGAATTAACCGATGCGGAAAAAGCCTTATCGAACGACCTTAAGCAGGCCATACGCGCGGCAGCGGCGAACATCGAAAAATTCCATGCCGCTCAGAAACGCGAGCCGTTGAAAGTAGAAACAACGCCCGGTGTATACTGCTGGCGCAAGGGCGTACCCATCGACAAGGTAGGCATATATATACCCGGCGGCTCGGCCCCGCTGTTCTCCACCGTACTGATGCTGGGCATACCCGCAAGACTCGCCGGCTGCCGCGAGATCGTGCTCTGCACACCGCCGGATGCCGCGGGCAAGGTAAACCCCGCGATATTGTTTGCGGCAAACCTTGTCGGCGTCACGCAGATCTTCAAAGCGGGAGGAGCCCAGGCTATTGCCGCCATGGCCTATGGAACAGAAACGATACCCTCGGTTCACAAGATCTTCGGGCCGGGCAACCAGTATGTAACAAAAGCCAAACAACTTGTTATGGAAGACGGCCTCGCCATAGACATGCCCGCCGGCCCTTCTGAAGTCTTGGTTATCGCCGATAAAACCGCTACACCTGCCTTCGTTGCCGCAGACCTTCTATCGCAGGCAGAACATGGCGAAGACAGCCAGGTAGTGCTGGTGCTGACCGATGAGAGTCTGATCGATCCCATACGCCGGCAGATCGACGAGCAGCTCGAAACGCTGCCCCGCAAAGCCATTGCCACGAAGGCACTGGCCAACAGCCGCGTGGTGGTATTTAAAACTACCGCGGAAGCTGCCGACTTTATAAACCTGTATGCTCCCGAACACCTGATCATCAACACCGAAGCTCCGGAGGTCCTGGCGGCGGATATAACAAACGCAGGCTCCGTATTTCTTGGCAACTACTCTCCCGAAGCTATCGGCGATTATGCTTCCGGCACCAATCATACGCTCCCCACGAACGGATATGCAAAGGCATATGCCGGTGTATCGCTGGAGAGCTTCCTGAAATATATTACATACCAGCAGCTGTCAAAGGATGGGCTGCGCACGCTTGGCCCCATCGTAGAGCAGCTGGCAGAGGCCGAGCAGCTCGAAGCGCACAAACGTGCCGTCACTATACGTCTTAAATCTTTGGTATCCTGATTTTCCACATTAAGCCATCCAGGTCATGACAAAACGTACACGATCTTTCATCGACATAAACACGCTCGTCCGGAAGAATATCCTGAACATGAAACCGTATTCGTCAGCACGCGACGAGTTCAAGGGCGAGGCCGAGGTGTTTCTCGATGCTAACGAAAACCCTTATCCATCACCGTACAACCGTTATCCGGACCCACTGCAAAAAAGAGTAAAAGAAAAGCTGGGCGAGCTCAGGGGCGTAGCGCCGGAGCAGATCTTCCTCGGCAACGGTAGCGACGAAGCGATCGACCTGCTGATACGCGCTTTCTGCGAGCCTAACCAGGACTCCATTCTCATCACGGATCCCACCTATGGAATGTACTCCGTATGCGCAGAGGTGAACGCCGTAAATGTACAGCAGGTAGTGCTCACACCCGATTTCGATCTTGACCTGGATTCCTTTCCCAAAACATTTGATGCTACGACCAAGATCATATTCCTCTGTAGTCCCAATAATCCCACTGCAAATCTCTTTAATCGCGACACGATCCTGGAAGTACTGAAGCGCTTCTACGGACTCGTGGTGGTAGACGAAGCCTATATCGATTTTGCAAAAAGCAAAAGCTTTATCCACGAGCTCGAGAAGTATCCCAACCTGGTGGTGCTGCAGACATTCTCAAAAGCCTGGGGCCTCGCGGGTTTACGACTGGGAATGTGCTTCGGCTCGGAAGCGATCATCAGCATTCTCAACAAGATCAAATATCCCTACAACGTCAACATACGCACCCAGGAGCTTGCGCTGGACGCCCTGGAGAACGCATACCGCAAAGACATATGGGTAGACGAGATCCTCGAGCAGCGCGATAAGATGACGAAAGCCCTGAAAGGCCTGCGGATTACCGAAAAGGTCTATCATTCAGACGCGAACTTCATACTGGTAAGAGTGAAGGAAGCGCTCGGAACATATCAGTATCTTATGGATCACAAGATCATCGTGCGCGACCGCTCAAGAGTAACGCTGTGCTACAACTGCCTGCGCATCACGATCGGCACGCCGGATGAAAATGAACGCCTGATCCTCGCCCTGAAAGAATTATAACAAAAACACGAGTTGCAGAATATCTCATGAAAAAGAAAGTATTGTTTATCGACCGCGACGGCACACTGATTATCGAACCTCCCGACGAGCAGATCGACTCGCTCGAAAAGCTCGAATACTACCCGGGCGTTATCGTTCCGATGGCTGCCATCGCCGCTGCCGATAGCTTCGAGCTCGTCATGGTAACCAACCAGGATGGCCTGGGAACCGAGCGCTTCCCCGAGGACACATTCTGGCCTGCCCACAACAAGATGATGAAGACCCTGGCAAACGAGAACATCGTCTTTACAAAAGTGTTTATCGACCGGTCGTTCCCACACGAGAACCTGCCCACACGCAAGCCCGGCACCGCCATGCTGACGGATTTCTTTTCCGACGCATACGATCTGCCAGGATCTTATGTGATCGGCGACCGCCTCACCGACGTGATCCTCGCCCGCAACCTCAACGCCAGGGCTATCCTGATCAACAACGGAAGCCTGAAAGAGAAGCTGGAAGAGCAGGGCCTCGCGCCGTGGTGCGCCCTGGTAACCACAAGCTGGGAAGAGATCCGTACATTCCTCCTCAAACCTGCCCGCAAAGCGCTCGTACAGCGAACAACTAAAGAAACCGACATACTGGTCGACATCAACCTCGACGGCAACGGCCACTCGGCTATCAGCACCGGCCTCGGCTTCTTCGATCACATGCTGGATCAACTGGCACGACACGGCAATATCGATATCCGTATCGAGGTGAAGGGAGACCTTCATATCGACGAGCATCATACGATAGAAGATACCGCGCTGGCCCTGGGCGAAGCGTTCCTCAAGGCGCTCGATAACAAGCGCGGCATTGAACGATACGGCTACTGCCTGCCTATGGACGACTGCCTGGCGCAGGTTGCTATAGACTTCGGCGGACGCCCCTGGCTCGTATGGGATGCCCCTTTCCAACGTGAGAAGATAGGCGACATGCCGACCGAAATGTTCCTGCATTTCTTCAAATCATTTTCCGATACCGCCAAATGCAACCTCAACGTAAAAGCGGAGGGCACCAACGAGCATCATAAAATCGAAGCCATCTTCAAAGCGTTTGCAAAGGCCATCAAAATGGCCGTAAAACGCGAAGGCAATCAGCTGCCCAGCACAAAAGGAGTTCTATAGAAACAGAGACAACATGAACCTCGCCATAATCAAATACAACGCCGGCAACATTCAGTCCGTGTCCTTCGCGCTGGAGCGCCTCGGCATAAGCTTCACCATCACCGACAACGCCGAAGAGATCCGGAAAGCCGACAAGGTGATCTTTCCCGGCGTAGGCGAAGCCAGCACCACCATGCAATACCTGCGCGACAAAAAGCTGGACAAAGTAATTACCAGTCTGCGTCAGCCCGTGCTCGGCATCTGCCTCGGTATGCAGCTGATGTGCCGCCACTCGGAAGAGAACAACACCGATTGTCTCGGCATCTTCGATGAATCCGTAAAGCGGTTTATCCCTGAAGGCGATAAAAAGGTGCCGCACATGGGTTGGAACAAGCTGCGCACCACACAGCCCTGGCTCGATCCCGGTCTTGACGATCAGTATGTATACTTCGTACACAGCTATTATGTCCCGGTAAATCCGTTCACGGTAGCCATCACGGAATATACTGTGCCGTTCAGCGCCGCGCTCAGACGGGACAATTTCTTTGCTGTACAGTTTCACCCGGAAAAATCAGCAGCAGCCGGCGAGCGCGTATTGAAAAATTTCTTTACCCAATCCTGACCTACATGCGAATCATACCCGCAATAGATATAATCGACGGCAAGTGTGTCCGTCTCTCCCAGGGAGATTATGACCAGAAGAAAATATATCACGAGAATCCGGCAGAAGTAGCGCGTTCCTTCGCCGATGCCGGCCTCAGATACCTCCACCTCGTGGACCTGGACGGCGCCAAGGCCGGCAAGGTAATCAACTGGCAGGTAGTGGAAGACATTACCAGGCATACAGCTATACAAATAGACTTCGGCGGCGGCATCAAGACGCGGCAGGAAATAGAACGCCTGTTCACACTGGGAGTAAAACAAGTGAACCTCGGCAGCATAGCCGTAAAGCAACCAGAGCTGGTGCAGGAATGGATAGCAGACTTCGGGCCGGAGAAGATCATTCTCAGCGCCGATGCCAAAAACGAGAAGGTAGCGATCGCCGGCTGGCAGGAAGACTCCAGCATTTCGCTTTCTGATTTTATCGCCGGTTACATATCCAGGGGTATACAGTATATTACCTGTACCGACATCAGCACCGACGGAATGCTCGCCGGCCCGAACACAGACTTATATATAAAACTACTCCGGCAGTTCCCGGGCATCAGGCTCATCGCCAGCGGCGGCGTAAGCTCGTATGAAGACCTGGAGACTCTGAAGAAAACAGGCGTCGACGGTGTTATCGTCGGCAAGGCCATTTATGAAGGCCGTGTAACACTCGCTGAACTGAATAACCTCTCTTAAAGCCCCATGCTGACCAAACGAATTATACCCTGTCTCGATATAAAAGACGGACGGACCGTAAAGGGCGTCAACTTTGTAAACATCCGCGATGCGGGAGACCCTGTCGAGCTTGGTGCGCGCTATGCGCAGCAAGGCGCCGACGAGCTGGTGTTCCTGGACATCTCGGCAACAAACGAGCAGCGCAAAACCTTTGCCTCACTGGTCAAAGCTATCGCGCGGCACATCAACATTCCCTTTACAGTAGGCGGTGGCATCAGCAGCGTGGCCGATGTTGCTCCCCTGCTCGAAGCGGGCGCTGATAAAGTAAGTATAAATTCCGCCGCGGTAAGAAATCCAGGGCTCATTGACGAGCTCTCCAAAGCGTTCGGGGCACAATGTATCGTACTGGCAATCGACGCGCGGACGGTAAACGGACAATGGACCGTGCACACACACGGCGGAAAGAACCCGACGGAGAAAGAGCTGCTGACGTGGGCACGCGAGGGACAGGAACGCGGAGCCGGCGAAATTCTTTTTACCAGCATGGATCACGACGGGACAAAAAGCGGCTTCGCACTTACGCCATTACGCGAGCTGAATAAACGCCTGGAAATACCTGTGATCGCTTCAGGAGGCGCCGGTAACATGAGCCACTTCAGCGACGCCTTTACCGAAGGGCACGCCGATGCAGCCCTGGCAGCAAGCATATTCCACTTCGGCGAGGTCAGTGTGCCCGAGCTAAAGAACTATTTGCGTAATCAACAAATCACCGTAAGGCTTTAACGTATGCGCTACTGTTTGTAACTTTATTGCATACCTTACCACAAACCATGAACGACCTGAACATCAACTTCTCTAAAATGAACGGTCTAGTTCCGTGCATCGTACAGGACGCGCGCACCCAGCGCACCCTTATGCTCGGATTTATGAACGAAGAAGCCTACAACAAGACGATACGCGAAAAGCGCGTAACCTTCTTCAGCCGCTCGAAGCAACGGCTCTGGACAAAAGGCGAAACGTCAGGAAACTACCTGGAGCTGGTCAACGTGCTGCTGGATTGCGATCAGGATACCCTTCTCGTAAAAGTCAATCCCAAAGGCCCGGCCTGCCACACCGGCGCCGACACCTGCTTCAATGAAAAGAACGACTCCTGGACGCTCGACTCGCTGGAGCAGCTTATCATAGACCGTAAGAACAATCCTAAAAAAGGATCGTACACCAACAGCCTCCTGGATTCCGGGATGAACAAAGTAGCCCAAAAGGTGGGTGAAGAGGCCGTAGAGCTCGTTATCGAAGCCAAAGACAACAATAAAGAGCTTTTCCTGGCCGAAGCCGCAGACCTGATGTATCATTACCTGGTGCTGCTGACGGCTAAAGGCTATTCCCTGGCAAACGTGCTGGACGTTCTGAAAAAACGACACGCCAAATAAAAAAAAGATCACCGCCGGGTGATCTTTTTCCGTTTTTAAACACATAGAGGTAAAGAGATACAAGTATGGTTTGTGAAATGGATAACATCGCCGAGGCGCCGCCAACCCAGGAAGAGCGCTTCAAAGAATTGTACGAACGCGCTTTTCCTGCAGTGGCCAGATTCGTCAACAAGATGAACGGCTCGTTTCAGGATGCGAAAGACATCTTCCACGATGCCATGATCATCTTCTACGAAAAAACAACCCAACAACCTTCCCTCACCTACCGGTCCGAAGAGGCTTATATCGTCGGCATAGCCAAACATCTCTGGCTTCTGCAATACAAGGCAGACCGCGACACCATAGCACTCGATGCCTTTGAAGCCACGTTATCCATACCCGCCGATTATTTTCTCTCACCGGACCAAAACAAGATCCTGCGTATACTGGAGCACGCCGGCAGGAAATGTATGAGCCTCCTGCAGGCGTTCTATTACGATAAAAAATCAATGCAGTCCATA
>Ga0247764_1000081_pt1 | contig 36720 bp, 36 predicted proteins | sample UWRJL051202B4_FD_179932 | JGI IMG/M metagenome (GOLD analysis project Ga0247764, IMG submission 179932) | Plant litter microbial communities from Arlington Agricultural Research Station in Wisconsin, United States - UWRJ-L051-202B-4 | ecosystem: Environmental > Terrestrial > Plant litter >...
CAGGGTCCCAGTTCCAATAACCACCGAAGTTGAGCGTTTCATATGCCCAGTAGCCACCCATGAGTATTCCGAGACCTAAAACAGCGCCCCCGAAAAGTGCCCAGGGCAATGCGGGCCGCACCCATTCGGTATATTTCTTCAGCCAAAGGCCTGCGAGGCAGAATGAGAAAGGCACAAGTGTGAGCGCGAAACCGAGGAACAATGTTGGCGGGTGAATAACCATCCAGTAATTCTGAAGCAGCGGGTTGAGGCCGTTGCCGTCTTTTGGTATGAAGTCTGGCTGGGCCTGGAAGATGGGAGCATTCTGCATGACATCCCGGAGAAGTATGAACGGCGAGCTGCCGATCTTAATCTCAAGACCAGGAATTACGACCCCGAGGATCATCGAAGCGAGGAAGGCCTGCACGAGGGCGAACAGCGTCATTACCGGGGCTTCCCAGAACTTGTTGGTATGGATGAGCACGATGCCCAGGAGCGCCTGCCAGAACATCCAGAGCAGAAAGCTTCCTTCCTGTCCGTTCCAGAAGGTGGAGATAAGGTAATGCGAGGGCAGTTTGCTGTCGGAGTGGCTATAAGCATAGTGATACTCGAAGTAATGGTTGGCGATGATGGCGAAGAGTGTTACACAGATGCCGATCACAGAGGCTGTGTGTATGTAGAAGCCAATCCTGCCGTTAGCCAGCCAGCCTTCTTTTTTGAGCGGATCAGCCGTGGTCGTGCCTTTGAAATAGGCAAAAGCGGTAATGAGTGCCGTTACAAACGAAGTGATAACAAAAAGGTGACCCAGGTCACCGATGAAATAATGCATGATGCTCCTTTTGTTTTAAAAATGCTTTCGATACCGGCGGTTAGGCTTGGCCGGGTGTGTAAAGGTGTAGGTTGAATGACGGGTATGTGCGCAGGCGTTAAAGAGAAAAAGGTCGTTTTTCAGACCTTTACGCTTTTCTCCTGGTATTTAGAGGGACACTTCAACAGTATTTTGCTGGCGTGGAATTCATCGCCGGCATAGCTGCCAACCACGACTACTTTTTCGGATTTGGTAAAATCGGGGGGAACAGGTTCGTTGTATTGAACCTTTTGCTCTTTGCCGCTCTCATCGATCATGACAAAAGAGAACGACACTTTGTCAGCACCTTCTTCGATGCCGATTACATGGCCCTGGCTATCCTTTTTAAGCTCGCCTACCACGTGAATGTCTTTTTTGCTACCGGTCAGCGCCATGTTTTTGGCCTCGCCGAAGCCTACGTAGGTGCTGGCATCGCCAGCAGTAGATACGATCACGCCGATTGCCACGGCAATTACGATAATGATGATTATGTGTGATTTCTTCATAGAACTCGCCCTTCGGATTCGGTTGCAAAATTAGCCACAAAAGGGGAGAAGTGCAGGGATTTTTATAAAATCCCCGGCCTGTTATTCAGGCTGCCTGTGAGTTATTTACGCGGCAGTCGTTCTTCCAGGTTTTTGACCTTTTTGTCGAGCAGGAACAGGTAGAGGATAAGGCCGGTCAGCACGATGAGGATGATGCCTACGACCACGTAAATTTTGCCATTGGAGCGCATTACATCAGCCATTTCCACGTCCGGGGTCTGGGCGAAGGTAGCCAGGGAGCAAAGGGCCAAAAGGAGGGTAAAGAGAACTTTATAGCTTTTCATCTTCGAGTTCGTTGATTTTGTCTTCAATGGTTTTGAGTTTGATGCGGAGGTTGGCGATCCAGTAGCCCACGAGGGCCCAACCGATTATCGCGGGATAGAGCACGAGGCGCATGCGGCTGTCGAGATCGTACATGTTGAAGCCGGGATTGCCGCCGTTTCCAGGGTGCATCGAGCTGGTCATACGCGGTATGATAAAGATCAGAGGTATCATGGCCGCAAATGCGAATATGTTGTAAACGGCACTGAGGCGGGCGCGCTGCTCCTCGTTTTCGAGCGAACCCCGAAGCACAAAGTACGCCAGGTACACGAGTACGGCGATGGCCGCGCCATTCTGCTTGGGGTCGCCGTGCCAGGGCGAACCCCAGGTATAGTTGGCCCAAAGCATGCCGGTGAAGATTCCAAGAAGGCCGAATGCGAGTCCGACGTGCGCATATTGTGATGCTTTATGGTCGAATCCAGCTGACGGCTTGTTTAAGTAGCGAATCGCATAGTAGAACGACATGCCAAACAGAAACACCATACCGAACCACATCGGTACGTGAAAGTAAGTTGCCCTGACGGTTTCGTTTACGATGTTAAGACGAGGTACTTCTGAAAGCATACCTGTGATGTGCAGGTAGAAGAGGAGCAGTACGGCCAGTATTTTATATGGAAGCTTCATGCGTTTAGCGGTGTTGACCAGCATTCAGGCGAGGGCCTTTTTAGCTGCGCCAAATATACGGGAAGAGCAAATATGCGAGTGCGGTGAGGATGCAATTTATTGCCAGGAGGTTGATCAGCTCGTCCATGCTGGCAGAGCGGTCTATGCCATCCAGGGCATTTTTAGTGAGTTTGATAGCCATGAGCAGTATGGCCAGGATAACCGGGAAGCTCAGTACAGCCATAAGGATGTTGCTATTGCCGGCTTTGGAGGCAATTCCGGATATGAGGCTAAGCGCCGCCGCGAATCCTGCCGATGTGAGCAGAAGTGTAAGCAGAAAGATGGTTTTATCCTGTATGGGGTTATGGATAAAGATCGAGAACAGCGCATATCCTGCCAGAGAAAGCACAAGACACAATAACGTGTTATAGATAATCTTGGAGAGTATTATCGCTTGCGGGCTCGCTACGCTGTAGTAATATATAGCCATCCCTTTCTTCTCGCCGATAAAGCTTTTGGCTACGCTGTTGATCACGGAGAAAAGTATCGTAAGCCAGAAAAGGGCGGACCAGGTGGCCTCCGATATGCTGTTCTGCCGGAGGCTAAACGTGAGGTAACAGATGAATATGAGACTGAACAGGTACAAACCAATACCGGCAATAACCGTTTTACGGCGTAGCTCGAGCGTGAGCTCTTTCTTCAACAGTTCAGTGATCGACGCAACTATCAATGCGTTTCCTGGTAAGTGTTATAATAGCCTATAAAGAATTTCACGAACAGCAGGAGCGACAGTATAACAAATCCCAGGAGGAGGCCGATGAGCGCTACAATGATCTTATTGAGCTTGGCATCTATTGTCAACGATTCGAAACCTTTGACCAGGTGTATGCTTCCGCTTTCCTCGAGTTTTATTTCATATTCGGTTTTTTCTTTGTACAGTGCTACCGTTGCTTTATAGAGCTCTGAAGGGTCAAGGAAATTTGCCTGTGCGTGGCTGTCTACGTTGTTTTTTACGGTTTCCATCGCCGCGATCTCGGTGTTGATCTTCATGATCATGGCACTGTAGAATTGCTCGCGTTCTCTGCGATGACGCATCACCGGTTCGCTTTCGTTTATAAACTTTACGATGAGGCCTTCCAGTGGGGGTAAAATGTTTTTCTGGCTTACAACGGCGGTCACTTGTAGATACACGTTTCCATCGGACGGCGTCGTGCCGTTAGCTTTAATTACCTCGTATCGAAGTTTCTTAATATGTGTGGCTATCTCAGGGGTGATACCAGGAAATTCATCATCGACCTTGTTCAGTTCGTTAAAGAGGAACTCGCACTCGCGTTCGGAGAGCAGGGAAGTTTCGATGAGCATTCCCGATTGAAAGGCATTTTTCGATTGATAGGAAAAAAGGAAGGCAGCTATAAGTCCAGCAAGTGGCAGGAGGATGGTCAAAATAAGATTCTTGCGAAGTGCGTCAAGAAACCTGGCGCCGAGTTCCAATAGATTGATCTCCCCTGCGTTAACGTTTTTTTCCATAAGAATGCAATTTTAGAGAAATTACAGGGGAATTATTTACTCCAGACTAAATTATTTAGTTTTGCAATCCTTTAAAAAGGAGAAATTTAATTGACATATGGTTGATAGTAAAATCGTCTTAGTGACGGGAGCAGCCGGATTTATCGGCTTTCACCTCACGCAAAAGCTTGTAAGTCAAGGCTATGAAGTTGTAGGAATTGATAATTTAAACGATTACTATGATCCGCGGCTAAAGCATTCGCGGCTTGATATACTTAAAACTTTAAAGGGTTTTACGTTTCGGGAGCTTGATCTCGGCAACAAGAAGGGTATAGACGATCTTTTCCGGGAATATGGCTTTCCATATGTCGTGAACCTGGCTGCACAGGCGGGGGTACGTTACTCGCTGGTTAACCCGTATGCTTACCTGGAGGCCAACCTGCACGGATTTTTGAATATTCTGGAGGCGTGCCGTCACTTCAAGACAAAACACCTGGTTTATGCATCGTCGAGTTCTGTTTATGGGGCCAACAAGAAGATGCCTTTCTCTATTCATGACAATGTAGACCACCCGTTGTCGTTGTATGCCGCATCGAAGAAAGCGAATGAATTGATGGCGCACACGTATTCGTCGCTTTATAATATCCCGACTACCGGTCTGCGGTTCTTTACTGTATATGGTCCTTACGGTCGCCCGGACATGGCGCTCTTCATTTTTACAAAGGCGATAATGGAGAATAAGCCTATAGATGTATTCAATAATGGCAAAATGCGTCGCGATTTTACGTATGTCGATGATATCGTGGAATCTATTTCCCGTTTGATCCCGAAAATTGCCCAGCCTAATCCCGCCTGGACAGGTATGAAGCCGGATCCTGCTACCAGCTTTGCTCCCTACCGTGTTTTCAACATTGGAAATAATAGTCCTGTTGAGCTTCTTCAATTCATCGAAGCGATTGAGAAAAAGCTCGGTAAAACCGCTGTCAAGAACTTCCTGCCGCTGCAGGACGGCGACGTGCCGGAGACATACGCCGATGTGGATGATCTGATGCGGGAGGTGGATTTCAAGCCGGCCACACGCATCGAAGACGGCATTGGTAGGTTTATTGACTGGTACCTCGAATATTACAAACAATAAAGATGGAAAAGATCGGAGTTATTGGCCTTGGTTATGTGGGATTGCCGCTAGCCGTAGAGTTTGGTAAAAAGATAGATGTTGTAGGTTTCGATATCAATAAAGAACGGATCGACGAGCTTGTAAAGGGCTTCGACCGTACACGTGAGGTTGAATCTGAGGAATTGAAGGCTTCTACGAAACTTCAGTATTCAAGCGACATCAACTCGCTGAAGGATGTTAATTACTTTATTATCACAGTACCTACACCGGTTGACGAATTCAAGACGCCCGATCTGCGTCCTCTTCAAAGCGCCAGCAAGACTGTAGGAAGCGTGTTGAAGAAGGGCGACATCGTAATATATGAATCTACCGTTTATCCGGGCTGTACGGAAGAGGTTTGCGTTCCCGTACTGGAGAAAATCAGCGGCCTGAAGTTCAACGTCGATTTCTTCTGTGGTTATTCACCTGAGCGTATTAACCCCGGTGACAAGCTTCACCGCGTGACAACCATTAAGAAGGTTACCAGCGGAAGCACTCCTGAAATCGCCGAGAAGGTCGATCAACTTTATCGTAAGATCATTACGGCAGGGACACACAAGGCATCGTCGCTGAAGGTGGCGGAAGCTGCCAAGGTGATCGAGAACTCACAACGCGATATAAATATTGCTTTCGTTAACGAGCTTGCGCTGATCTTCGAGCGTATCGGCATCGATACGCACGAAGTTCTGGAAGCTGCAGGTACGAAATGGAACTTCCTGCCGTTCAAGCCAGGTTTGGTAGGTGGACACTGCATCGGTGTAGATCCTTACTATCTTACGTACAAGGCTGACAGCATGGGCTACCATCCGCAGGTTATCCTGTCAGGGAGAAGGATCAACGACAACATGGGGGTGTTCATTGCCAACAGCATCATCAAGCGTATGGCTCAGCACGAGTTGCCGATCAACAAAGCTAATGTGCTAATGCTCGGTATTACTTTCAAGGAGAATTGCCCCGATATACGCAACAGCCGTGTAGTAGACGTTATCCGTGAGCTGGAGAGCTTCGGCACCTCTATCGATGTTTACGATCCTCAGGCCGATGCAAAGGAGGTCGAGCACGAATACAATCTGTCGCTTGTTGCCAAGCCTAATAAGAAATACCATGCGGTCGTACTGGCTGTCAGCCACGACGAGTTCCGTACGCTGGATCTCAAGTCTTTGTGCCATGAGAACGCGGTGATATATGATGTAAAGGGTTTCTACGACAAGGCAAACGTAACCGCGCGACTCTAACAGAGGGGATGGAAAAGATCAAAATGGTGGATCTGCATAATCAGTATCTACGGATCAAACCGGAGATTGATGCTGCTATTCAACAGGTTTTAGATTCCACCGCTTTTATACAGGGACCGCCTGTGGCTGCTTTTGCCAGCGCTTTGAGCAAATATCTCGGGGGCATTCATGTTATTCCCTGTGCTAATGGAACAGATGCGCTGCAGATAGCCATGATGGCTTTGGGTTTGAAACCCGGCGACGAGGTTATCCTGCCTGTCCATACGTACGTCGCTACGGCGGAAGTTATAGCACTTCTGGGACTGGTTCCGGTTTTTGCAGAGGTAGATGCGCGGACGTTCAACCTGGATCCATCCGGGCTGGAGGCGCTTATCACATCACGTACGGTAGCTATTGTGCCTGTACATCTGTATGGTCAATGTGCGGACATGGAAGCGATTCTTGCGATTGCCAAAAAGCATTCCCTACACGTTATCGAAGACAGTGCTCAGGCTTTGGGCGCTGCCTATACTTTTGAAGATGGTACAATAAGGAAGGCCGGTACGATGGGCACGATTGGGTGCACTTCGTTTTTTCCTTCGAAGAACCTGGGGTGTTATGGTGATGGTGGTGCGCTGTTTACTCACGACGCTGCACTTGCCGAAACAATCCGTATAGTGGCTAACCATGGTCAGCGTGTAAAATATCAGCACGACCTGGTTGGAGTTAATAGTCGGTTAGACACATTGCAGGCGGCCATTCTGGAGGTTAAGCTGAAGTATCTCGACGATTATACACGGAGACGGAATGCTGTCGCCGCACATTACGACAAAGCGCTGGCGAACATGAACGTGCGCGGTATTACTGTGCCTTACCGCGTGGCCAATTCCACACATGCGTTTCATCAATACACCATACAGGTGGAAGCTAATCGCGATGCGTTTAAAAATTACCTTGAAGCAAAAGGTGTTCCTACGATGATCTATTACCCAATCCCTCTTCATTTACAACAGGCGTACCTGCGTAATGGGTTTGGGCGCGGATCGTTCGCGATAACAGAGCGTCTTTCGGAGACGGTATTATCGCTTCCGATCGATACAGAGATACAGCGGGAGCAACTTGATTACATAACCGAGGTTATTACAGGCTATTTTAGTCAATAATATTTGTTCAAAACTTATGGGACCGAAACAGTACTATGCCCATCCAACGGCTGTGGTCGATGAGGGTAGCGAGATCGGTGTCGATGTGAAGATCTGGCACTTTTCGCACATTATGCCTCAATGTAAAATTGGTAATGGCTGTAATATAGGGCAGAATGTAGTTGTGTCTCCGGGCGTGATACTCGGGAGAAATGTCAAGGTTCAGAATAACGTTTCGATCTATACAGGTGTCCATTGTGAAGATGATGTTTTTCTTGGGCCATCGATGGTTTTTACCAACGTTATTAATCCGAGGAGCGCCATAAACCGTAAGCAGGAGTATGCTGCTACCCTTGTAAAGCGTGGGGCCACGATTGGGGCGAACGCTACTGTGGTTTGCGGTCATGAAATCGGAGAGTACGCATTTATCGGTGCCGGAGCTGTTATCACGAAAGATGTGCCTGCCTATGCGTTGGTTATGGGTAACCCGGCGCGCCAAACTGGTTGGATGAGTGAGTTTGGTCATAAGCTGATCTTTGGCAAGGACGGTATAGCGGTTTGCAAGGAAAGCGGCGAGCGTTACAAGTTAGAGGGCGGAAGGGTGTCAAAGCTAAATATATGAAGAGGTTTGCGTTGATCGGAGCTGCGGGATTTATTGCCCCCCGCCATATGAAAGCAATCAGGGAAACAGGTAACGATCTTGTTGCCGCGCTGGATAAACATGATAATGTGGGCGTGCTGGATTCTTATTTTCCCGATACTCATTTCTTTACCGAGTTTGAGCGCTTTGACCGACACCTGGATAAGTTAAAGCGTAGTGGTAACAAAATAGACTACGTTTCTATCTGTTCGCCTAATTATCTGCACGATTCACATATACGATACGTGCTGCGTTACGGCGCGGACGCCATTTGCGAGAAGCCGCTGGCGCTTAATCCGTGGAACCTGGACGCGTTGGAGGAGATTGAGAAGGAGACCGGCAAAAAGGTCTTTACTATACTACAGCTCAGACTGCACCCGAGTATTATTGCTTTGCGTAGCAAGATCCAGTCAGGGCCCGTAGACACTATCTATGACATAGACCTGCGTTACGTTACATCACGTGGAAACTGGTACCACTCCAGCTGGAAAGGCGATGAGTCTAAATCCGGTGGTGTAGTAACGAATATCGGTATACATTTTTTTGACATGCTGATCTGGATTTTTGGCGCTGTCAGAGATGTATCGGTATCGGTATTTGAGGAAGATCATGCGGCAGGTACATTGACATTGGAGCACGCGCGGGTTAACTGGTTTTTGAGCGTGAACTATAATCATGTGCCTGAGGCCGTGCGTGAGGCAGGCAAGCGTACCTATCGCTCTTTGCGTCTTGGTGATGAGGAGCTGGAGTTCAGCGAAGGGTTTACAGATCTGCACACGGCGAGCTATAGCGAGGTCCTAAAAGGCTATGGCTTTGGCGTGCAGGAAGCACGCCCATCGGTAGAGCTAACACACGCGATACGCAATTCACAGAAATAATTTAAGCTTTTTACACCCAGGCTACAGTGATTCTATTTTTAAAACAGCTGAAGGAAAACCGGATTGTAAAGAATCTGTTTGCCCTGGGTTTTTTTCAGTTGACCAATTATATATTGCCGGTTTTATTTGTGCCATATCTGGTGCGGGTAATTGGCGTGGAGCGGTTTGGCGTGGTTTCGTTCAGCCAGGCTATCATGCTATTTCTGGCGGTTATTACGGACTACGGTTTCAATCTTACATCCACACGCGAGGTGTCACTCAGTCGCTCGGATAATCAGCGGCTATCGGCTATTTACAGTGTTACCCTGGTTGCGAAAATGCTTTTATGCGTTCTCACCTTTATAGCGCTGGTTGTTGCGGTGCTATTGATTCCGAAGTTGCGCGAACATATGATACTGCACCTGCTGGGCTTCTTTATGGTTATTGGCCAGGTGCTGTTTCCGGTGTGGTTGTTCCAGGGTATGGAAAAGATGAAGTTCATTACCTATTTGAATTTCATAGCCAAGACCATCACCCTGGTGTGTGTTCTCCTTTTTGTAAAAACGGAGGCCGATTATATTCTTGTTCTGCCGGGTTACGCTATCGGCACTATACTGGCGTCTCTTGTTGCCTTTGTGATCATTAAACGGAATTTTGGTATTTCTTTTGTTTTGCCCGCTATGCACCGGGTGTGGGAGAGTTTGCATTCGGGCGTGCTTATATTTTTATCGAACCTCAGTCTTACACTTTATAACTCAACCATTATTATTATTCTCGGTGCCTTTACCAACGATACTGTGGTGGGTTATTATAGTATTGCGGACAAGATCATGCAGGTGCCGCGACAGGTTCTGGGTGTTTTCTCGCAGGCTATTTATCCGCATGTGTGTCAGTTGAGCGCGTCGGGGTGGAGCGCGATGAAGAGGTTATGGAATAAGGTAATGCCGTTGATGCTGGCGGGTGTTTTTGTATTTTGCGCGGCATTGGTCACCTTTGCAGAGTTCCTGGTAGTCCTTGTGGCCGGCGAGCCGTTGAAAGAAGTTATTCTTCTGGTGAAGTTGCTGGCTTTTGTGCCTTTTGTCGTGGCTTTCAATATCTCATCGTATCTCTCGCTCCTGGCGTTCGATCAGAAACTTCGAATACTGCGCGTGATGTTGTTTGCTTCGGTTATGAATATTTTATTGAATATAATTTTAAGTTATTATTTTGAAGCTGTAGGATCGGCTGTGGCGCTTCTGATTACGGAAGTGATCATAGCGTCGGGCTTATACGCGACTCTGAAACAATATACCACAACCATTCAAACACCGCAACACCATGGAGATGTACAAGGATAAGAAGCAATCCTATTATTCGAACGTTCGTTATGAGATGCTTTCCCTGATACCGACTAAAGCCGGGATACGGGTCTTAGAGATCGGTGCCGGCGGCGGCAATACATTAGTAGCATTCAAAGAGAGCCATCCCGATGCAGAAGTTAGCGGCATAGAGCTAAACCCTATTGCCGGGTCAAATCAGGACAGCGCGTTGATCCGCAAGTTTGTTTTTGGCAATATCGAAACTATGGACATTCCGTTTGATGAAGAATATTTTGATGTTGTGCTGTGCGGCGACGTGCTGGAACATCTTATAGACCCCTGGAAGGCCATTGATAAGATACAGAAGCTGTTGAAGCCGGGTGGCGTTCTGATAGCCAGCATACCTAACATACGCCACTACTCCGCGTTCTTCAAGATTTTTCTGAGGGGTAACTTTACCTATACGGAGCATGGCCTCTTCGACCGGACGCACTTCCGTTTCTTCTGCAAGCGTGATATGGTTGCCATGCTTTCAACACCAAAGCTTACTGTGCAGTCTGCTAATCCGATCTTCAGGTTATTGCGGATCAAAAAGCTACAGATACTTGATGCACTCACGTTCGGGTTGTTTCGTGAATTCTTAAGCTTACAGTATATTCTGGTAGCCAAGCGGTCAGTCTGATATATGCGGCCCGAAGTATATATAGTGCTCGTTAATTTCAACGGGCATGCAGATACGCAGGAATGTATCACTTCAATATTGAAGTCACGTTTTGTCCGTTACCAGATCATCGTTGTCGATAACTCGACGTCACCGGCCTCCCTGGACGCACTGATAAGCTGGGGCCGACAGTCTGCACTTGATTTCAGCGTGTTACATGAGCGCGATCTGCCTCAGTCTGCACAGCCGAGTGAACGGGTTGTGTTTATCAGGGCATTGGAAAACAGAGGATTTGCAGCGGCCAATAACGTTGCCTTGCGTTGGGTTGCGCGATTTGGCGACTATAGATATGCGTGGCTTCTCAACAACGATTGTACTATTGAGCCCGACACACTGTCGGCGTTAATTCAGAGCGCTGCTGCTGACGCAGGGGTAGGAATATGGGGTAGTAAGCTTTTGATGTATTATCGCCCGGATGTTTTACAGGGCGTCGGTGGTTTGTATAACCCGTGGTTCGGACTGGTGCGTGAAATTGGCGCCGGTGAGCCAGATCGCGGACAGTGGGACTCTATAAGCTTTCACCTGGATTATGTTATCGGTGCATCGATGTTTGTTACGCGCGGTTTTATGGATGAAGTTGGTCTTATGGAGGAGGATTATTTCCTCTATTACGAAGAGCTGGACTGGAATTTGCGCGGCAAAGAGAAAGACTGGCGTATTGGTTACTGCAGTGCCGCCAGGGTATATCACAAGATGGGCGCCAGTATCAATGGACCAGAAAAAAAGGGTAACTCGGAACTTGCGGACTTTTATTCGGTCCGTAACCGTATCCTGGTAACAAGGCGATTTTTCCCCTATGCCTTGAGCACGTTATACCCCTCGTTTTTAAAATTCATACTTAATCGCATTCGTTTAAAGCAATTTGGAAGGATAGGCATGCTATTCAGAATTATGCTTCACCCCCGGAAGCACTATGTGTTCAAGGGGCACAAGGCCTGAACTTAGTCCTTTGGGAAAGCCACTTTATCCCAGTCGATATTTGGTGCCAGTGAAATCTTCTCCATGTGTGTTGCAACGGAGGGCATAGGCTGCCAGAGCTTATACTTTTTGCCGAGCACGATCTGAGATCCTGTTTTGAGCCAACTCAGCACGAGTATCTTGGTTATAAAGCGGTCTGTCAAAAGATACTTTATCAATGTGCCTATATTCAGTATGTTGAACTTCGTAATGGCAAACCACAGACTGCTATCCCAGTTGCCGTGACAATAGCTGCGAAATGCGGACTCTGTTTTTTTCAGGATGGTTTTGGTGGTCAGAAATGTGAGGCAGGTTGAAGCCGATGTTCTCCAATGGAAATTGCCGTGTATCGCTATCTCGTATTTATTGCGGGTATGGATGGGCAAGTCATACGAGTCGAGGTGGTCGTAAGGTGTGACAAAGTGTACGTTCTTCTGATCAAGCATGGATATAGCCGCCTCCATGGCGTTGTCTCGGTATACATAGTCGTCTTCCGCGAAGTATACTTTTTCGGCAATGTTTTGGTTAAGCAGCAAGTCGATCTGTTTGCCAAACGTAGGGAGGTTCCCGATGCCCGGATAGTGTATGAATTCGATGTCTTCTTTAGCAAAATATTTCAGGATCATTTGCTCATACTCGGGCGGGCAATTGTCGAGCAAGAAGAATACTTTTGCCCTGGTGGCGGCCAGAGATCTTTTGAAGGTACGAACACCAACTTCAGCCAGTGCCAGTTTGTTATCAGGGTAGACAAAAGGTATTTTCGATACTTTGGGGTAAATTCTATAGGCAACGGCCAGGTCGTATGGACTAGATGTCATGATTTTGGAAAATGGCGGTAAGATTGCGAATCGACGGAGTTAAATTATTTCCGCAATTTGATACTTTTGTGCCAATAAAACATAGGCTAGCGTAAAAATGACACGGACTGATTTAATGGTTACCGGCTTATGAGACTGAGTTTCTCCTTGCCCAGCGCCAGTCAGGTGATTTTGGCGATATTTTTTATTCTGCTGGGAACGTCTTTCAATTTTGCTACCATTGAAGGCAAGAACCTTGTTTTTATCGGTTTCTCCATCGTGGGTATCGCCGTTCTTTTACTGGTAAATAGTGGTTTCCCTCTCACAGTAAGCCGGATAGTTCTCCTCATATTCGCGGTACTTTGTGTCAGTTTTCTTATCAATTTTCGACGGGCCGAAGACATGTCGTTTTTGTATTCGGTCTTTTTTATTGTCACATTTTATATCTACACGTCTTTTTTCAAGGCCCGGATCGATGCGAGCCAGTTCGTGACGATCATACAGGTGCTCTTATTGTATTACCTGGTTGTTTTGGTTGCGGGGCAGATATATGTAGCGCTGGGATTGTTTTCGGGTAGTGGCATTAAATCCGGACTGATACACGGGGCCTTGGGTACGCTGTACGAGGCAGATCGCGGCTTCCGTTATTATTCGCTGTCCACAGAACCTTCATATGCGGCCTTTATTGTGATTTCCCTGTTGTATGCATACCTGAGTGTAAGTCCTAACGGTCGGGTTTTTAACAAGCATAGCCTTTTTGTTTGGGGCATAAGCCTGTACCAGCTGGTTTCTTTCCAGAGCGGTTATGGCGTGATCCTGTTTTTTATGTTACTTTTCTTCAGGGTGAGCCTTCGCAACGCTATCATCCTGGTTATAATTGCAGTCTCGGTTGTAACACTGGCGTTAGTTACCAAGCAGCCGGCAGCTGAACGTGTGATTATGATCTTATCGCAGGTCGGCCCGAGCAATATTGAACATATACGGTCGATAGACTATAGCGCTTCTTTCCGGATACTGCCGATGTATTATTATTTGCGGGACATTTCATTGTTGGATTATCATTTTTACTTAGGATATGGGGCAGGCACTTCAAGTGCGTATCTCGTACCTATTCTTTTCAAAACGGCGGAGATCGATACTTACGAGGGAGGTTTCCTCCCGCAATTTCTGTATGATTACGGTATTTTGCTCGGTGTGTGTTTTGCGCTTTTCCTGAAGCGTGAGGTATTGCGCCGCGTTATTTCGTTTGAACTGCTGGTAGTCTTGCTGATGCTTACCAACGCAAATTTCAATACGCAACTGTTCTGGTTTGTTTTACTGGTACTCACTTTACGGAAGTACTATCTTGAAAGCCAGACGGAGACTGCGCGGGCGGGTACGAACGATACCGGTAGGCTGCCATTGTCTACAGGTATAGCATAAGCTTGTGTTTTTAAATTCGCCGGTTTACGGTCTGTTTTTTTATGAAGAAGATACGATTGTTTGTTGAAGCACATTGGTTTGAAGATCCATATCAAAGTATGTGCACGTTCTTGAGAGGACTGTATACAGAGCTTTTGGAGGATGATCGCTTCGAGTTGTACATGGCTGCTGCCGATGTCGAGCACTTACGTTCAACATTTTACAATACTGACCGTGTTATATTTCTGCCGTACACTTCGCACTCCAAATATTACCGGTTAGCGATTGATATTCCGCGCCTGATCCGTCGTTATAAAATAGATGTGGCACACTATCAGTATACATCGCCATTGTATAAGAACACTCGTGAGATTGTGACGATACATGATATTCTGTTCAATGATTTTCCGGAACAGTTTCCGTGGACGTACCGCATGAGCAAGGACTTTTTGTTCAAGCGCTCCGCCCGGCGTGCAGACCTGGTTACCACGGTTTCGCAGTATTCGTACGAGGCTATCGTGCGTCATTATAACATAAGTCGTACAAAGATGCGGGTTGTGCCTAACGGCGTAAGTCAGGATTTCTTCAACGACGATGTGATCGGTAATCTGCCTGATGTGCAGCGGCGTTATGGATTGGGTAATTACATTCTGTACGTAAGCCGTGTAGAGCCTCGCAAGAATCACCTGGCGCTGGTCAGGGCATATGTGGAGAGCAAACTGGGGGAACGCGGTATTAAACTTGTACTGATAGGACGTACGGATATTATCGTTAAGGAGTTGGAAGAGTATATTGCGAGCCTGAGCGCGGAATTACAAGCTCAAATTGTGAGGCTTAAGAATATCGATCTGCCAAGCCTGATCAGCTTCTATAAACATGCGTCGTTAAGTGTATACCCATCAGTGGCTGAAGGCTTTGGAATACCTCCCTTGGAGGCTGCGGCTGTAGCGACGAAGGTGCTCTGCTCAAACGCCACGGCAATGTCCGATTTTAGATTTTTCGGCAACGACCTGTTTGATCCCAGGGATATTCCCGGGCTGGCACAGAAAATGCAGGAGGCGTTTGCTTCTGATGATATGGCCCGACGTGAAGAGATAGCGCAAGTCGTCCGGAATACTTACTCGTGGAAAAATATCGCTTCCGATTTTGCCGGTCACGTGGTTACATTGTTTCGCTAGGCTGTCGTGTTTCTGATGGTTGGCGGATTATGCCTACTCTATTGAGCAGGGCAAACGCCAGAAAGAAGAATGCGATCCCTTTGTTAACATTCAGAATGGCTTCAGTCATGCCAAAGAGCGTGAAGATAAAAAGGAGGCATAGCAGCGTTTGGTTCTTTTGGGAAATCGCCAATATTGTCATACTCGCCAACATGACAAGTAGATAAAGTGTGCCAATGATGCCCAATTCCAGAAGCGTTTCCAAAAATGTGTTGTGTAAATTATAATTTTTGTAGCCGGCTTCGATTAGCCCGTAATGGCTATACGCATTATTCAGGTATGCGGTCTGATCGCCAGGGCCAACCCCGAAGAGCAGTATATTGTCTGTGCGCATTTGCTTTAGTGCGATTTTCCAAAACGACAAACGTATGGTGGGACCGGTGAAGTCATTATGTTTTATCGTGTAGTCATCGTTCCATATTCCAGACAGGTTGGATTGCATTGCGTTCCGAATGCGCTCTCTGGTAATAGGAAAATATTGGATCAGAAGCACGATAAGGGAGGCAGCCGCAACCAGTGCTGAGATCTTCCAGAAGGCATGTATATGGGTGAGCCGTGAATACAACATATATAAGGTAAGCCCAATAAAGACTGCCAGCGCTGTTTTGGAGGACAATAAAATGAGTAGTACGAACGTAATGGTTATTGCGGCCAGATCGTGATACAGGTTTTGCTTTGGCCATGGGCGGTCGAAAATGAACAGGGAGAACGCGAACAGCACATAGATGGAGAGGTAGATTGGGCTTATGCCAAATGGAAGCAGGATATCGCTGTTCGAGAATTCAGTATAATAGAATACGCGATTGTCACTACCGTGCGTGTAGCGCCACAACGCGAACAGATACAGAAGGAAGCAAACGGATAGAGTAATGATAATAACTGAACGGGCTATGTGCATCCAGTATCGGGAAAAAGATTGCCGATCAATGCATGCAATAACAATGGGAAGGGCCAGCATCGGGATTTTCTTCTCAAGTTCTTTATAACCATTGTAAGGAGCATCGGAGTAGATCATCGCCACAATATGTAACACATAAAAGCCAGCGAGCAGCAGAAATATCCAGTGCATTCGTTTTACGGAAAAATTCTTGCGATCTTCCGTAAAGAGCCAGAACGAGACCAGGAGGATAAAGGCAACGTTGCTGGTCTTGACAGGTAGGAAAAATCCGAGCACAAAGAAAATGAGCAGGATGAGTTGGATGCGTTCTTTATTTTGATTTGTTGTGTCCTTTTTATCCAAAATCAAGCTCATCTTTCTATATTTTTGCTAAAGTATTATAATTTGCCCCAAATTTAAAAAGTTGAAAATTGCAATCTTAGGAACCAAAGGAATCCCTAATCAATATGGGGGATTTGAGCAATTTGCTGAATATTTGTCTATCGGGCTGGCTCAGCGCGGCCACGACTTAACGGTATATGCGCCGCACTTTCACTCATATCAGGAGAAGCTGCTGGCAGGAGTAAAGATCAAGCATGTGTATTGTCCGGAGAAATCGATCGGCGGTGCAGCGCATTTTATCTATGATTATCTGTGTCTGCGAGATGCGGCCGGCGAGAATTTTGATATTATTTATGAGGCCGGCTACGCCAGTTGTGCTCTTTTTATCCGGTTCTTTAAGGGTAAGCGCTTTACGCACCGTATTATCACCAACATGGATGGTATGGAGTGGAAGCGCAGCAAGTGGAACTCTTGGGTTCAATACATTACGAAAAAATCAGAGCAAATCGCTGTGCGTCAGTCTGATTATCTCGTTGCAGACAACCTGGGCATCAAACAATACATTCAGGACACATATAAGACAGACTCGGTATATCTTCCGTATGGCGCTGATACAGTCGATCACTATGATGCTGCTATCCCTGAGCGTTACTCTCTTAAAGCTGGAGAGTATTTTCTGGTTATTGCCAGACTGGAGCCGGAGAACAATGTTGAGACCGTTATCAAGGCCTATCATGCCTCCAAGCAAAACATACCACTGGTCATTATAGGTGGACTTGGCACAAAGCATGCAAAGGAGCTTGTGAAGTATTCAGCTGTCAATCCCAACATCATTTTCCTCGGGGGAGTTTATGACATCACGGCATTGAATAGCCTTCGCCATTTTTGCAAGGCCTATTTGCATGGCCACTCCGTTGGTGGTACGAATCCGTCGCTGCTGGAGGCTATGGCATGTGAGAGCTTCATCATTGCGCATGGCAATGAGTTTAATCGTGATGTGCTGCAGGGCAATGCGCTGTTCTTTATGGACGAGCAGCAGCTGCTAAGCGAGTTTCTTTCGCTGGATGCGACCCTGGCTGAGCACAAGGCAAAATTTACAGCGAACAACCTGGATCAGATCCGCACGAAATACGACTGGAATAAGGTTGTTGATCTTCATGAAGTGTTCTTCAAATCTATCGTGGAGCGCCGCGGGTAGCGGATTTCCGCTCATATAATTTTGCATAGGCTTCGTTGAACTCAATCTGTTTTACGAATACGAATTGCTCGTCAAGTTGTTTCTGTTGTTCTGTGGAAAGACCTTCGTCGGGATAGCGTGTGTGGACCAGGATCCACACGGCGTCGGCTTTGTTCATCAGTCCTGTAAAGTCGCAGAAACGCTGGTCTTCCGGCAGGTGTTGATCGTAATGCAGCGTCTTAAAATAATACGCGTTATACCAGGCGAGCTTGCCAAATATTACCTGATTGTCGCGGCTTTCCCGCATGATCTGTACGGCGGCGTCACGCCAATATTCGTATGGCCTATCATACATCTTTTTTAAAAAGGCCATGTTTATGAACAGGGCCAGGATCCATGTGGTAAGAATGGCAGTTTTTAGAACATTGTTCCTGATGGTCAGAAAGCCGGTGCCGATCATCAGAAAAAGTGCCGGCAGTGTTATGACGCTGTACTTGAACGTTAGCAGAGGTATACGCAGCACGGAGTACAGCAATGGGATCAGGAAGCCGATGCCGAGCCAGCCGATGATGATGAATTGTTCAATACTGAAGTCTTTTGCACGAATGTCACTCACGACCTTTCTCAGATACAGAAAGCCTAGCGCTGTTACAATAAGGCAGGTGACAATATCTTTGAAATATACCCATATAAATACGATCGGAAAGTAAAAGGGCACGGGTTGTACGTGAAACTCCGTAATCTGCAGGTCTGCAAAGATCATCGGCAACCAGTGTGATATCGAGAGTGCTGCGACCGCACCTGATATGAGTCCACTGACAATGAGCTTCGTGGTGCGTTTGTACCATATAAGGATACCAATGAAGATGATGCATTGCGAGGCAAAAACTACAAGTCCAAAGTAATGCGTGTTGAGCAGCAGGCCTGTAAAGATTGCATAGGCGACGAAATTACGCCACCCATTTTCGCGAACACTCCGGAGAAAAAATAAATACGATAAAGAAGAAAACAGGAATACGATGGGATAGAATCGTATTTCGCGAGAGAAGTCTATGTGGAAGTAATTGAATGTGGTGATAAACGCGGTGATCAGGCCGAGACGCTCATCTTTATATTCTTTACCCAGGAAGAAGGCACCGGCTATTCCGGCTATGCCAAAGAGGGCAGTAAGGAGTCTGCCATAGAAGTCATTGAATGGCAGGAGACGCAGCCATTTGTTGAGCATAAAAAATAATACAGGCGGCTGATCAGATTTGGCATACTCGTATACTTCCCGCAGCGTTTTATCCGGGTCCGCGCCATTCATGCTGTGGAGTTCGTCGAGCCAGAGGCCCATGGCCGTGATCTTGTAAAGTCGCAATGCGGCACCAATGATCATGAGCGTCAGTAAGAGATAAGCGGTTCTTACCTGGACGTTCCTACCGAAGAGATTAAGATGTACGGTATGCAACATATGAGGTTACTTTGACGTGAAGGCCAATAATCGGTCGATGACATAATCTGCTTGCGCGGTGGTCATTTCTGCATAAAGTGGCAGGCGCACGAGGCATTCACCATATCGTTCAGCTTGGGGTAGAGACACTATGTTTTGTGTTTCGCGCGTTATAAATGGACTTGTGTGTAGTGGTATATAATGAAAAATAGCCTGTATGTCGTACTCTTTAAGATGAGCAATAAGGGCATCGCGCATGGCGGCATCTTTCGTGACGAGATAGAAGATGTGTGCATTGTTTGTAGCGAAAGTGTCTGTATGGGGAATCTCAAAACAAGTGTTGTTTCCCTGCAGGCCGTTGTAATACTGTTGCCATACCTTCTTGCGCATATTCTGGATGTCGTCCAGTCGTTCAAGCTGCGCATATAGAAAGGCGGCGGTGATTTCCGACGGTAGAAAAGACGATCCAATATCCACCCAGTTGTATTTGTCTACTTCGCCGCGAAAGAATGCGGAGCGATTTGTGCCTTTTTCCCAAATGATCTCGGCGCGGTCCATGAAACGCGCATCGTTTATTGCAAGCATGCCGCCTTCACCGGCGATAATGTTCTTGGTTTCGTGGAATGAGAATGCTGCGAAGTGGCCGATAGAGCCGAGCGGCCTGTCATTGTAGAATGAGTCGATAGCCTGCGCGGCATCTTCTACTACAAACAGATCGTGCTTTAGGGCTATAGCCATGATGCGGTCCATATCGCAGGCCATGCCGGCATAATGTACCACTACAATGGCCACGGTGCGTGGTGTGATCAAGGTCTGTATAGAGTCGGGGTCGATGTTGGGGTTTTTGTTGTTGCTATCGGCAAAGACGACATGGGCTCCGCGCAGCACAAATGCGTTGGCTGTGGATACGAATGTATAAGACGGCATGATAACCTCGTCGCCAGGCTGAATGTTTATCAATAGCGCGATCATTTCGAGCGCGGCAGTGGCCGATTGCGTGAGCAATGTTTTTTTTAAGCCATAACGTGTCTTAAAAAACTCGTGGCTCTTTTTGGTAAAGTACCCATTTCCGGAAAGTTTTTCCCGCCGCACGGCCTCGCGCATGTTTTCCATTTCCTGGCCGGTGAGGTAGGGCTTGTTAAAGCCTATCATGGTCTGTGTTCGTTGTTTGGGAGATTATATTGTCTTCTTGCGCACCAGTATGGTAAAATCATATTGGTCATAGTCGTGTAACAGCGCTACGTTCCGTGAAAAGTTACGTTTACAGTAATCGAAGAAGAAAAGCGGGTCGGCATAATACAGATGCGGCTGCATATATTCTTTATCCGAATACCCGGTGAGCAGATTGAATCCAAAGCCCAGGCGGCTGTGTGTATTCATTTCAGTGATTGTAGAAATAACATGCGAGCGCATCTCGTCATCGCTGAACCCGTATTTGAGGTTGAAGATTCCACTGGCCATGCTATAGTCCGCAGTCGCGATCTCGCGGGCATCGTTTATTTTCGTAAGCTTTACTTCGGGCACAGGCAGCCTTCTTGCGGCTTCTTCGAGCATGCTATCGAGAACGTCGTAGCCATAATATGTAGCCGGTTTGTAGCTTTGAGTCAGCAGATAGTTATACAAAGCAGCAATGCCGCAGCCTACGTCGTTAATCGTAAAGCCCTCGGGATTGCCAATTACCTTTACGAGCTGCTGAAACCGAACCATCTGGGCGTGTTCATCCTTCCAGCCTACGCCTACGGCGGTAGCGCCGTAAGTATGCATACGGTTTGTGTAATACTCAACTACCTCTTCGCTGGTGTGGATGCGCTTAATTTCGGTAGACATTTTTTATAACCGCGAGCGGTCTGTTTTTAATTTCGAGGAATATTTTAGAAAGGTACAAGCCAAAGATGCCAAGCATGAGCAGGATCATGCCGCCTACTAACCAGACGCTGGCCAGTATACTGGCCCATCCTTCGACATCCACATCAAACACCAGCTTCTTATAAACGATCACGGCGATGTTTACCATGGCTACGAGAAACGAGAAAAAGCCCAGAAAGAATGTGATGTACAGTGGCCGGTGGCTGAACGATGTTATAATTTCCACGGCACGGCGCACCTTTTTCCGAAAGGTGAAGGTGGAGGTGCCTTTATCGCTCTTGGAAACGGTTAGAGCTTTCTGGTTAAAGCCTGCCAGTACAAATATGCCCCACAGATCCAGTTCCTTTTCCTCGTAGCGAAGCACTGCGTTTACATAGGGTCGGGACATTACCCTGGCCGTGAGCGTATCGGCGGGATAATCGATAGATGATACCATCGATAGTGTTTTATAGAACAAGCTGCCACTGACGCGCTCAAACCAGCCGCCCTTACGCCGCGCTTGTACGCCGTAAACCACGTCCACGTCTTTTTGCTCGCGTAAGGTCTTCCAGAAATCTTTGAGTAGTTCGGGCTGCTCTTCGAGGTCGCAGTCTATCAGAAATACATAATCGCCGGTTGCGTTTTGCAGCCCGGTCATAATGGCACGTTGATGTCCGAAGTTTCGGGAGAGCTCAATGATATTGATACGGCTGTCACTCTTTTGGAGGTCGAGCACTACGTTGAGCGAATCGTCGGGAGAACCATCGTCAACAAAAACAAATTCATAGTCAACACCGAGTTCCTGTACGGTGTTTCGTGCCCTGGTATAGAACTCGTACAAATAATTGCGCGAGTAGTAAAGGGTTGTAACAATACTTAGCGTCATAGGTTTTTCCGCGGTTTATAGGTTTAGATTGGGAGATTACAAACCGCGTGATGTGAAATTCGTTGGGTTAGGTCATGGCATGTATGTTTGTCTGCGGCCATTTCATATACCGTGGCGCATCCGGTCCTGTGTTAAACAAGAGATCTACTATGCTTACACCGTGTTCAAAGGGTGGATAAGGTTGGTAGTATTCAGGGTAATTTCCGTAATCCATCCATTCTACGCGAATATTTTCCTGAAGGAACAGGTCTTCTTGTAAATAATTTTTTGCTGCTGGTCCCGACAGGTAACTTGTGGCGCCGGTCTGTTTGCACAAGCTGACCAGGCGCTCCGTAGGGTCGCCGGAGAGCTGATAGTCTACCGAGCTGGATATTTTGGTTTTTATACCCAATAAGCTACAGATTATTTTGAGTAGTGATGTGTTGATTTCCGAGAGAAAATTTGAATTTACAGTATTGTAGAAGTCTTCAAGCCGTGGGGCATACTCTTTGAACCCCGGTGCTTTGCCATAATTTGTTTTGAGGGTGTGCCAGTGCTTGATATTCCACTTGCGGTCGCTTACTTGGGTTTCGGATATTTTCTGGCCGAGATGTCGATGATAAGCCGGGATTGTGATCCATTGCAGCCCGTTGCGGGTTTTTATCTTATTGCGATTACGCCAATCGTTTTTGGTGTACTGCACCTCATCGTATATTATGAACTCGTCGACAAGTCCTATCATGTCGAAATATCCCTTCCATGGGACGTAGTTCGACTGAATAATCGCTAGTCGTGTCATCCTCAAATTTGGATAGTGATCATTTTTATGGGGATGCAATATGTAGATAAGTATTTTTCGGCCATAGACACGCCAGATATATTTTTGGTTGGAACTCCGGGTATATTTCGTGGCTGGGAGTAGCTAAATTTTCGGAAGGCGTATAAAATATTGACCAATTCACTATTTTTATGCACTTTTTGTGATTTATGGCTATTCAGCTCGCAGCAGCTATTACATCTTTTGTTATTGCGTTCCTCATCGTCCCGGTGATAATAAAATATTCATTGCGGAAGAACCTGGTAGATATACCGGGAAGGAGAAAAATCCATAAGAAGGTTACCCCGTCTATGGGCGGTATAGCCATTTTTATTGGTTTCTTTATCTCATCGCTCATCTGGATCGATATCCAGGGCTGGGGCTCCATCAAGTTTATTCTGGTGGCCCTGTTTGTTATATTCTTTATCGGCGTGCGGGACGACCTTGTTCCTCTGAGACCGATGATCAAGCTGATCGGTCAGATCATGTCAGCTTCGCTTGTCATTTTCCTGTTCGATCTGCGGATCAAGTCCTTCTATGGTATTTTCGGTATCCATGAGCTGCCGTTGCTGGTAAGCTATGTCATCACCTATTTCACCATCATTGTGATTACCAATTCGTTCAATCTTATTGACGGGCTTGACGGACTGGCTGGTACTATTTCGATCGTGGCATTACTTGCCTTCGGCGTATGGTTCTTTTTAGTAGATGACCAGATCTTTTCAATCTTATCATTTGCCATGCTGGGCGCCATTTTCGCGTTCCTGATCTTTAACTGGGAGCCATCGGAAGTCTTTATGGGCGATACAGGCGCGCTCGTCATCGGTATGATGCTGGCCATTCTGGTTATCCATTTTATCGACCTGAACTACAGCCTTCCGGAAACTCTTTCCTATAAGTTCAATGCTTCGGTGGGAACGGCGGCATGTTTTATCATTATCCCATTGGTCGATACGCTACGGATCGTTATCCTCCGCTTATCGAAGGGACAATCGCCGTTCAAGCCAGATAAGAGTCACGTACACCACGCCATTATGCGTCTTGGCATGACGCACAGCCAGACTACGCTCATTTTGGGCGGAATCCAGATGATTTACATTATTCTTGCGGTCGTTTTCAGTGCTTACAAGGATTTTTACGTATTGCCAGGCGTGTTGTTGTTTTCAGTAGTATTAAGCGTGTTGCTGGACAGACTAATTATTAACCGGCTGTCGGTAAAGGAATCTGAGGAAGCCTGACCGGTTTTACGCGGTCAAAATTTGTAGTTTTTCGGATTATTACGAAGTTTTGAAAATGGAAGAACGTATTCAGTCCTTATTGCAGGAAGTGGAAGCTTACACGGCTGCCGACAAGCAGGGTGTAGAAGCTTTCCGGCTTAAATACAGCAGCCGTAAGGGCATATTGAGCGAGCTTTTCGAGGAGCTCAAGCTTGTGCCGGCAGAACAGAAAAAGCAAGCTGGTAAAACGCTGAATCAACTTAAGCAGGCTGTAGAGGCTAAATTGACGGCTCTGACAGAAGCAGTGGAGGCAAATCCGGCATCTGCTACGGATCTGGACCTTACCTTGCCGCCTGTGCCGAACAAGGTCGGCAACCTTCATCCGTTGCTCCTGACCAAATACCGTATCATAGAGATCTTCGAACGCCTCGGTTTTTCTGTTGCAGACGGACCGGAGGTGGAAGACGACTGGCATAACTTCTCGGCACTGAACTTCCCCGAGAATCACCCTGCCCGCGAAATGCAGGATACTTTCTTCGTTGAGAAAAAAGGTGTTTCGGGTGCCGAGCAGGATATGTTATTGCGTACGCACACCTCTAACGTGCAGATACGGCTTATGGAAAAGCAGAAGCCGCCGATTCGCTCGATTATGCCTGGCCGCGTGTATCGCAACGAGGCTATTTCGGCACGTGCGCACTGCTTCTTTCACCAGGTGGAAGGTCTTTATATAGACCGTAACGTGAGCTTTGCCGATCTGAAACAGACGATATATCACTTCGCGAAAGAAATGTACGGCAAGGATGTAAAGCTGCGTTTGCGGCCGTCGTTCTTTCCGTTTACTGAACCAAGCGCTGAAATAGATGTTACCTGCCTGATCTGTAAAGGAGCAGGTTGTGTGATCTGTAAACGAACCGGATGGGTTGAGATTGCTGGTGCCGGTATGGTGCATCCCAACGTTCTGCGCAGCAGCGGTATAGATCCGGAGGAATACACAGGTTTTGCATTCGGTATGGGTATCGAGCGTGTGACCCAGCTACGTTACCAGGTTAACGACCTGCGTTTGTATTCTGAAAACGATATTCGTTTCCTTCGTCAATTCAGCACAAGCAGCGTTGCCTGATGCCGATTGAGATCAAGCATATCGCGGTAATCGGTGCAGGCACCATGGGGCAGGGAATCGCCCAGGTTTGCGCCAGCGCGGGATATACGGTTATGCTGTACGATGTACAGCCCGATTTGCCGCAGACAGCGCTTTCTCAGATCCAGAAAAACCTGACTAACCTGGTCGATAAGGGTAAGCTGGATGCTTCCCGGCGCGACGAGGTTATGTCGCGCATTGAAATCGCCGGTGACTTCCGGCAACTGGAAGCCGATCTTGTTATCGAGGCCGTTATCGAAAAACTTGAAATAAAGCAGAAGATCTTTGCCGAACTGGAGAAGATCAATGCGATGGATTCTATTCTTGCCAGCAATACATCTTCCATTCCAATAACACAGATCGCCTCGGTGCTGCGCCGACCGGAACGTTTCGTGGGTCTGCATTTTTTTAACCCCGCGCCAGTCATGAAGCTGGTGGAGATCATCAAAGGTGTCGCTACGTCGGATGCTGTAGTGGATGCGTTGCGATCATTTTCGGAGCGGATCGGCAAGGTGGCGGTCATGGCGCAGGACTCTCCGGGTTTTATAGTCAACCGCGTGGCACGTCATTACTATGTGGAATCGCTGCGGCTGTTGGAAGAAGGAGCCGCCAGTGTCGAGACTATCGATAAGCTGATGCGGGAGTCGGGTTTCCGGATGGGGCCGTTCGAGTTGATGGACCTGATAGGTGTCGATACTAATTTTTCGGTTACGAAGTCGATGTACCATGCGTTTCACGAAGATTCGAAATTCAGACCCAGCCGTATTCAGCAACAGAAAGTTGATGCGGGACATCATGGCCGTAAAAGCGGGAAAGGCTTCTATGTCTATCCTTAATCCTGACCAGGGCCTGAAGCCGGCGCTTTCTTTTGCTGGCGCTATTCTTATCTTTTTATTCGGTTCTTTTACAATCGACAGGTCGTATCGTCCTGCTTCACAGGACCAGGTTATTAATTTGAATCTCCCGGCGTATCTTAAGCTGAAGTCCACAGGCGGTTATGTTTATATGGACGGCGGCCTACGCGGCATTATACTGTATCGGGCGGATGACGATGTTTATTATGCCTTTGATCGGGCGTGCCCCCATCATCCACGCACGGGCTGTGCGCAAATAACAGTCAATAGCTCAAATTTATATATGGAGGATAAGTGTTGCGGCTCTATTTTCGATTTCCGTGGGAGAGTTACCGGTGGTCCGTCCCGTGATGGTTTGCTGCGTTATGAAACTTACCTCGAGGGAAATATGTTAACCGTTAGCAGCCAGCAGGCGATGGATTAGATGAATTTTGTAACGTGCTCTATCGTGTTGTACAACAACAACCGGAAAATGGCGGCAAGAGCTATTGATAGTCTTTTGCGTGCCTCAGTGCCAAAAAAAATATACTTGCTGGACAATTCCGACACGGACAAATTGAGATTTCTCGCGGAGAGCAGTAATGAAATAGAGTACATCTGGTGTGGCTCGAACCTGGGATTCGGAAAAGCCCATAACATTGCCCTGCAGAAAGCGATTGACACGTCGCCGTACCACCTGATTCTTAACCCCGATGTATATTTCAATGAGGGCGTTGTAGAGGCGCTGGTGGCTTTTATGAATAATACTCCTGATGTTGGTCTTGTTATTCCGAAAGTGCTGGGCGCGGACAGGCGGCCTCAAAGTGTATGTAAACGGTTGCCCACTCCGTTAGACCTGATCATCAGGAGATCACAAATAAATATGTTGAATAAGATCTTTGCGAAACGCCTGGGACTGTATGAGATGAGGGATATAGACATGAGCAAAGGGGGTGTTGCGCCTTTCGTTTCCGGATGTTTTATGTTTCTGCGTACGGATGCGCTGAAGCAAGCGGGTTTGTTTGACGAACGTTTTTTTATGTACATGGAGGACACCGATCTCTCCAGGCGGATCCGGCGATACTTTAAGACCTACTATTTTCCGGATGTTGAGGTCGTTCATGAACATGCACGGGAATCGTATAAATTCGGAAAACAGCTCATTATACATTCGATGTCAGCTATTAAATATTTTACCAAGTGGGGCTGGATCTCCGATTCGGAAAGAGATGCGTTCAATGATCCTGGAAATTGACCTAATAGATGTTTTGCTGAAATAATGTCTCGCCCGCCCTGGAAGGGCAATGTGCCGGTTTGACTTATACTAGTTGAACTTCGTACGTTCAAAAAATTGCACCTTTACTTTATTCTCGAGCTCCATGGCTTTCGGAAAGAGTATGTCGTTTTCGATGCGGGCGTGTGTAATGAGGCTTTTTTCGAATCCTTTAAGCTCGCTATAGAGTACTTTTATGTGCAGCGGCGCTTTAGCGCCCAGGTTGTAGTCGCTGGTGATCTTCCGAATACCCTCCATCTCGTCATCGTGCACATCATGGTCCATGGCAAATTTGCGAACGGAGTTTTTCTCCAGCATGAAGTAAAGCTTGGAAAGATTGTGACGGCCTTTTATAGCGCGGTCCAGCGTAAGGATATAGCTGAACAGAGTATCTTCTTCCTCGTAGATGTGTGCGATAAAATCTTCGACAAACAGCGGAAACACGATCTTTAAATCGCGTTCTATTGTTGAGTAATCGTTGTGATTTGCCTTAAAGCTCTCGATGAGGCGGGCGATGTAAGGCAGCTTATGTTTGATAAAGAGATAATGCGAATGCTTGAGGTATTCGATGATGAGATCGATAGGGTACGAAACCAGCGGCAGTTCCGCTTCCTGGAGGTGTGTGGGCGACTCAAGCTCACGGATCACCTGCTCGATCTTAAGCCCTTTTTCACGGCAAACCTGCTCCAGGGTAAACTCGGAATACTCATAGAAACGGATCCCGAAATAAAAAAGCACATAGGCGTGGATGTAATTCTGATCCACGAGTTCTGCGATGCGCTTATTTTTGAGGGCCATTTTTTCCATGGGTTTGTAAAGATAAACGAAAAATCGAGCATAGTTCGTAAATTCTTCGTGAAGAAAAGCTGACGGAAATCAGCAAAATGGGGTATTTTGACGGTTTTCAGGCGTTATGGCCTGGAGAGGGGCCCAGACCTCGGTAACTATTAGGATCGGGAGATTTGTACTATGCGCCTCTCAACATTTATTTTGGCAGTCCGTTATAGATTTTATTTAATGTCGATATCATGAGTGAACAGCAAAATTCTAAATACCAGGTGAGACTTCCGCTGGTATTGTGCCTGGGGCTCGCGGCTGGCGTGTTTATAGGCGCCAGTCTCAACACCCGCAAACCGTCTACAGATGTGGGCCAGGACGTTCAGAAATTCCGGGAGGTACTTACGCAGATCAAAGATGAATACGTAGATACGGTAAATACCAGCAGGCTGGTAGACGAGGCTATTCAGGTTATCCTGAACAAGCTCGATCCGCACTCTTCCTATATACCGTCAACTGACCGCGTTTCTGCCAACGAAGACCTTCGTGGCAACTTTGACGGTATTGGCGTAGAGTTCAATATTTTTAACGATACGGTTGTGGTTGTTGCTCCGCTTAGCGGCGGACCTTCCGAGGCTCTGGGAATACGGTCGGGTGATAAGATCATCCGCGTAGACGGTAAGAGCCTTGCCGGTATCAAGGTTACGTCGCCAGACGTCATGAAGGCGCTGAAGGGCCCAAAGGGAACGGAGGTTAAAGTGCAGGTCCTTCGCGGCACAAAAGAGATCGAGTTCAAGATCATCCGTGATAAGATTCCGCAGTACTCTGTGGACGTGGCCTACATGATCGACAGCCAGACCGGTTATATCAAGGTGAATCGTTTTTCGGCCACCACCTATGATGAGTTTCACAAGTCGCTCACAAAACTGCAGGGCGAGGGCATGAAACGTTTGGTGCTCGACCTGCAGGGCAATCCGGGCGGTTATATGAACATGGCTATCGAAATGGCCGACGAGTTCCTGCCGGAGAAAAGAGTGATCGTTTCGCAGAAGGGTAAAGAGAAGAAGTACAACGCCGAGGCCCGCTCTACCGACCGTGGCGATTTTGAGAAAGGCGATCTGATCGTGCTGGTGAATGAAGGTAGCGCATCGGCTTCCGAAATCCTTGCGGGCGCTCTGCAAGATAACGACCGTGCGCTCGTGGTAGGCCGCCGCAGCTTTGGCAAAGGGCTTGTACAGTCGCCGTTCGACCTGAGCGATGGCTCTGAGCTTCGCCTTACGATAAGCCGTTATTATACGCCCAGCGGCCGCTCGATTCAGAAACCCTATGAAGACGAAGACGAGTATGCGCTGGATATCATAAGCCGCTATAACCACGGCGAGTTTTTCCATGCAGACAGCATCAAGTTCAACGACTCCCTGAAGTTCATCACCACAAATGGCCGTACAGTATATGGCGGCGGTGGTATCATGCCCGACTATTTTGTACCGCTGGATACCACGTTGAACAGCCACTACCTGAACGAGCTATACACCTCTACCGCTATCCAGGAATATACTTTTAACTATGCTGAAAATCACCGGGCACAATTAGAGAAGGAAGGCTTCCAGAAGTATGTGTCCAGCTTTACCGTTAACGATGCGATGATCGAAGAACTGGTGAGGGTAGGTTTGCGCAACAAAGTAAAGCCCGATTACAAAGAGCTGAAAGCCCGCAAGAACCTGTTCCAGGTTCATATCAAGGCGCAGATCGCGCGCAAGCTGTGGGGTAATGAAGGCTTCTACCCTGTGTTTAACGAAACCAATGAGGTGTTCCAGCAGGCGATCAAGCTTTTTGATCATGTGAAAGATCTTGACCGCACAAAGATGTGATTCGTTAGCGTGCTCCGAAATAATATTCAGAAATCCCGGTGTCTCTCCAGAGGCCGGGATTTTTTATTTGGTGTTTTTTGATTTTGCAGAAGAGCCTTCTGACGGGTACTAAAACATCTGTGGATTGGTTATTTTTGACTTAACCAATCAATTAACCCTTTCCATTATGTATTATCATCGACTGGGAGATATACCGCCCAAACGACATACGCAGTTCCGGCAGCCCGATGGCAGCCTGTATAAAGAAGAACTGGTAAGCTCCGAAGGCTTTTCGGGTATATATTCCAACCTCTACCATATCAACGCGCCTACGCGTATCAAGGCCGTGAAAGATCCTGTGAAGTATGGGCCGCGCCGGCTTGACGATTATGCGTTGCGGCAAACTCACCTTAATACGTCGCAAGTCAAAACCACGGGCGAGGATTACCTGGATGCGCGCAAGGTGCTTCTTATGAACAACGACTGCTCGATTTCCATCTGCTCGCCCCGTCAGCGTAAAATGGATTATTTTTATAAGAATGCCGAAGGCGACGAGGTGTTGTTCGTGCACGATGGTAATGGCGTGTTGCTATCGCAGTTCGGTAAGCTGGAGATACGCCAGGGCGACTATGTGGTCATACCACGCACGGTTATATACAAGCTGGAGTTTGAAGAAGGGCCGTTGCGTCTGCTTATCGTCGAATCGGCTTCGCCGGTAGAGACGGTGAGGCGCTATCGAAGCCAGTTGGGGCAATTGCTGGAGCACTCGCCATACTGCGAGCGCGATATACGTCCTCCGCATGAGCTGATTACGGATCGTAGTTCCGGCGACTTCGTGGTGATGATCAAGAAACAGGGTTACCTGCATCATTATGTTTATGAGCATAGCCCGCTCGATCTTGTCGGTTGGGACGGTTTCCTGTGGCCATACGCCTTTTCTATTCATGACTTCGAGCCGATTACCGGACGCATCCATCAGCCACCTCCGGTGCACCAGACGTTTCAGGCGCATAACTTTGTGATATGCTCATTTGTGCCTCGTCTGTTCGACTATCACCCTATGGCTATCCCTGCGCCTTATAATCACAGCAATATCGATAGCGACGAAGTGTTGTATTATGCGGAGGGTAATTTTATGAGCCGTCGTGGAATTTCCCGTGGTTCGTTTACGCTGCATCCGGGAGGCCTGCCGCACGGACCGCATCCGGGTACAGTCGAGAAGAGTATCGGCGCGAAGCAAACGGAGGAGCTGGCTGTTATGGTCGACACATTCCATCCGCTGCACCTTACGACGGATGCCCTGGAGTTTGTTGATAAGAATTATCCCATGAGCTGGACGGATTAGAAATCAGTGTGGTGTGAAGCTTGATTGTTTGAGCGAAGGTCTTCGCGAGTGTGCCTTGAGACCTCCCTGGTTTTTCGACCCCGTGTTGGGTCGAAAAACCGGCCTTCCTTGAAGGAGGGCGAGGCCCGCACACGCACAGAGCCAGTTGTTTGCACTGCTTAATGGGTATGCCGCCAAGTAATATGGGAAGCTTAACATAGAATTTCTCTTGTCAGGAGAACATAATATACTGGTGCATGTACCGATGGAAATTGACTATCTTGGAGGCATGGAAAAGTATTCACAGCGTTTGCAGATACGGTGGGCTGATATTGATGCCAACCGGCATTTGCGTCATTCGGTATATTATGATTTTGGGGCTACGCTTCGCATGAGTGTTCTGAGCGAGCTGGGGCTTAGTGTGCGTAAGCTGGAGGAGATCATGGTCGGACCGATCCTGTTTCGCGAAGAGGGTATATTTCGCCGCGAGATCGTGTTTGAAGATACCATTACGTTAGACGTGGAGTTATTCAAGGCTACGCCGGATTATTCACGTTGGAGCCTTCGTCACAATTTTATTAAGGATGACGGTACGCTTGCGGCCACGGTAACGGTAGATGGCGCCTGGATCGATATGGTAAAGCGTAAGCTCACGGTTCCGAACATATTTATCCACGATGTGTTCGAGAAGTTTCCGAAGGCTGCCGATTTCCAATTCTTTATGCCGGAGAAGAAAATTTCTACGGCTAATGATCAGAACGGCTAATCAGAATTTATAATCACGTCGGCAATTCAGACTTTTATCTGTAGATAAGTTAAGGGCTATCTTGTTTGAAGATAGCCCTTTTATAAGGCTATTCTCTAATAGAAGGCAAATCGTGAGGCAAAGCTTTCGACCACAATGTCAGGTTTGAATCGGTCTACTACGCTTTGATCATAGGCACACCAGATGTACAGCACTTCATAGAAATTTGTCGAAAAAAATGGAATAACCGCGCCGGTGTAAGAGTCGCGAAAAACCAAAACCCTAAGTTTGTTGCCGCATGAATCATTGCGATGCAGTGTCGTGCTCAGCCCAGGATACCCCTCGGTGGGTATCTTCGTTATGTGATAAGCTGCGCTATCTTTTTGAGAAAAATTTGGTCTTTGTTCGGTAAAGATTTCGGCTCCCGACATACCGAGTAGATTCAGCAGATCGCCCGTATTGGATGGTGTCCATTTTATGTAATACTCATCAATCGTTCGAACAGGTCTGGCATTGGGGAAATCCGAAGAGATTGTTTTCATCAACTCCTGATATCCGATAAATGCTCCATATTCGTTCCAATGCGTGTCGTTCTTTAAATATAACTGTATCTGTTTGTGGTTAAGCAGAGCCTTCCTTACGTCTACATACTTAACGGGCGATTTAGTTTGTTCAAAATATTCGTACAGTTGATCGAGCCTCGATGGCTGCTCAGTTGTCTGGAAATTAAAAGCGTCGGGAAGGTACTCCGGATAAATTATATGCTTGTCTGGCCAGGGGCAGAAATAAAATTTAATACCTTTTTCATTCAGCGTAGCATTTTTCTCTTCCAGGTCAGCGGCTACTTGCTTCAGACGTACGTCAGAAAACCGGTTCCAACGATTTATGTCAGAAAGGATATTGAACTTTTCTCCAGCCAAATATATCCAGTTATCTTTTCCGATAACAGCCTTGGTAGGGTCAATCGGCGCGTTGAACGTATTCGTTTTTATCTTTGCCCCCCAGCTTACTAACAGATTTCTGTAACCGAAATTATCGATGTAGTACTTTTCAAAAGCAACGGGATAATCAAATATCTTCTGCAGGCTAAGCTCTGGCTTTGCTGCGAGTGTTCTCATTTCTTTATTGGCGACGTCAACTTTTAGCCCTAACAAACTGTCAAACCATGGCGTTATCAGTATCAAAACAAATAAGCCTATAAATACATATTGAAAAATGGAGATTTTTAAATTCTTCATATACGTTAAAATCTGAAGTAAATAAAAGGGTTATAACTGTTTTGCGCTAACTCAATAAAGCAAAGCACTAATACCGAAAGATAGCCTATCGGCTGAATGATAACGGAAGCCGACTGAGGAATTTTGATTCGTTTGCTGACATAATCAAAAACAGGAGTAGAGAAAATGATTCCGCACAATAGAATAAATATGGAATAGTTGGTTACGTATATTAAAGGTAGGTGGCTGGTGCCTTCGCTGAGTCCAGCCATAGATCTTAAATATCTTAAGCTATAGATAAAATCTGGAGATCTAAAAAACACCCAACCGGTTACCACAACTAAAAGTGTATAGATGTGTCGAAGTATTTGTGGGATCTTTAGAAGCACTTTGCCCAATAGCACTCGTTCAATGATTAGGAATGCTCCGTGGAACAATCCCCAAAAAATGAAATTCCAGCTTGCTCCGTGCCAGAGCCCGGTTACGAAGAAAACGAATAAAAGATTTCGGTATGTTTTAAATTTTCCTTCTTTACTTCCGCCGAGCGGAATATATAAATAGTCTCTAAACCAGGTGGAGAGTGAGATATGCCACCGCCGCCAGAACTCTTGTATGGATTGAGATATGTATGGAAAATTGAAATTTTCCAGAAAGTCGAAACCAAACATCTTGCCGAGGCCGATGGCCATATCTGAGTATCCGCTAAAGTCGAAATATATTTGTAGGGTGTAGCAAATAATACCAAGCCAGGCGAGCGAGGGTGGTAAGGTGTTTGCATCCTGATCGAATGTTCCGTCTGCTATTAAGGCAAGTGTGTTCGCAATGAGTACTTTCTTACCTAAACCCTGAATAAAACGAATGATGCCTTCGGTAAATTTAGGAGGCGTTACTGTTCGATTGGTGATTGCCGGTGCTACATCGTGATAGCGCAAGATCGGGCCTGCAACGAGTTGCGGAAATAGTGATATATATAGCCCAAGTTTTAACGGGTTCTTCTCTACCGGTACTTCGTTCCTCCTTAAATCTACCAGATATGAGATGCTGTGGAAGGTATAAAAAGAAATTCCGATGGGAAGGAGTATACTCTCGTTTTTTATAAAAGTAAATAAATGAAAAGCCTGTAGACTGGAGATGAAGAAATTAAAGTACTTAAAGTAAATGAGCAATCCCAAATTGATGGCTACTGCTAAAGTCATAATCATATTCTGAGTCAGTAGCGATTTAGACCTTGTCCTGTCTATGGCTAACCCTGCAAAATAGTTTACGGTAATCGAGAAGATCATAACCCCCACAAGCCGGGGTTCTCCCCACATATAAAAGAAGATACTTGCAATAAGCAAAAACGCGTTTCTCAGCGATTGAGAGAGCAAGAAGTAGATAAAAAGGACAATCGGAAGGAATATGGTTAAAAAGACCAGTGAACTGAATACCATACAGTAGTAGAATAAGTCTTAAATATAAGTTTTAAACAGAATCGGTTCGGGTGTTAGCCAATTCCTCTTTGACACAGCGATATGACGTTTAGTTGGACCATTGCTATAAAATGGTTATAAAAGCGCATCTGATGTATGTCGGCCGTTATGCCAGAAAAAAAGCCTGAGGTTACTCAGGCTTTTTTTAATATCCATTGTTCAATGGTGCCAGGATAATGGTCATACTCCAGTTGATGAACCTTTTTGGCGATGTCTTCTGGTGTATCGTGTGTGGCTACAGGGCAGCGCATCTGGGCGATAATGCGGCCTTCGTCGTAATGCTCGTTTACCAGGTGTATGGTTATGCCGGTTTCGGTTTCGTTCATGGCTCTTACGGCTTCATGAACTTTGGCTCCGTACATGCCCTTGCCGCCGAATTTAGGCAGCAGTGCGGGGTGGATATTGATAATGCGGTCGGGAAAGGCTTCGGTGAGATATTGTGGAACGAGCCACAGGAAGCCCGCCAGTACGATGTGTGTTATCTTTTCTTCAGCCAGCCAATCGAGAATAAGGGAAGTCTCTCTGAATTCCAGCCGATTAAAAATACGGGTGGCAACGCCGAATTTTTCGGCCCGTTTCAGGGCGTAAGCTTCGGGGTTATTACTGAGGAGCAGGGCAACTTTTATCGTGTCGTGATGCTCGAAGTATTGCATGATCGCTTCGGCGTTGGTGCCGTTGCCTGAAGCGAAAATGGCAACTTTAAAAATCTTGTTCTGCATTCGGTCGCAAAGAAAACAGAAAATCCAGATCAGATAAAGGCCATGCTCAAAATACCCAGCAGCATTATGAGCTTACAGAAGGTGCTCAGGCGGGCAAAATCGCGTTTGGTATCGGCGCGTATCAGGCGGTACAGCAGGATCAGCAGCGGGATGAACAGGAAAATCACGTAGTAATAAAACAGTAGCGCTGCGTAGTATTGGTTCAACGCAGCCACGGTAATGGCAAACAGCAGCAGCACGCCGTAGATCACGAACTTGGTTTTTCGCAGGCCCCATACGATCGGCAATGTTCTGCAGCCGAACGTGTGGTCGCCTTTCAGGTCTTCCATGTCTTTAATGATCTCGCGCACCAGTGTCATGAAGAATGCAAATGCTGCATAGATCAGGATAAGGGAGTTGCCAGTGCGATAGTATACATCTACGATCATAATGGACAGGCCTGTCATGAGGGCCACGGTGAGATTGCCCACAAACGCCAGACGCTTGAGGTTGTTGGAGTATAGCCATAACAGGAATGCCGATACTACATTTATTGCGGCGATCTTCCACGATATATACAGGCCGATCATGCATCCGAGTATCGATAATACGCTATGGAAAAGTATGGCATGACGGCGGGTTATACTTTTGCCGATCACCACGCGTTCGGGTTTGTTGATGTAGTCGATCTTTACATCATAATAATCGTTTATGGCATATCCGCCGGCAGCGATCAGTATGGTGGCCAGCGAGAGGAGAAACAGGCGCATGTCTGTAAGTGTGTGCTTCCCGACCAGGAATATGGCGGTGAAATACTGAGCAAGCCCGATTATGACCAGATTACCAAAACGGGTTAGCCTGAACAACGACTGGATAAGCTGACGTTTGCGCTGTAGTTTTTTTGCCATTACGGGTTATTACGGTAAAAATACCGTTCTGGCCGAAATTACCGAGCTTGTTTTTTCAGGTTGCGTATTTAGTCTTTTGGCGCGGGTACCGCCGCTAATGAGGGTTTGCGCTTTATGATATAGGTTGTAATGACAAATGAGACAGCGCCACAGACGATGAGGATCAGAGTCTGCCAGGCGTGGAAGATGAATGTAAAGCCGACAGCGTCATTTCGGGTTACGCCGTACAGCAGTATCAGCCCCTGAGGCACAAGAAAGTGATACGAACCGGTTCCTCCGGGTAACGGAGCGGCCATAGCGATCGAGCCAATGGCGAACAGGCACATTACAGCGCCAAAGCCGAGTGAGCTGGTAGCCGGAAACGCCTGCAATACGGCGTAGCTCGTCAGAAAATACAGCGACCAGATCAGTATCGAATAGAATATGAAGAGCATTTTGTTTTTCAGCACAAATACCGACAACAGGCCTCCTTTGAAGCCGTTCCAGGTTTTTATAATGAAGCTCCGGATGCGCTCGTTGCGCGTGAAAACAATATAAAATATGATCGCGAATACCACGCAGGCTATAAGAAGGTATACCAGGAGCGTAAGCTTGCTGGCATAGCCCGATGTACTGAACGGCAGCGTATCGATAAAGCCAAAAAGCTTTTGTGATTCTACAATGAAAGAAATGCCGATCAGTATAAGCAGGCATATAACGTCAACGATACGCT
>Ga0247764_1000082_pt1 | contig 36400 bp, 30 predicted proteins | sample UWRJL051202B4_FD_179932 | JGI IMG/M metagenome (GOLD analysis project Ga0247764, IMG submission 179932) | Plant litter microbial communities from Arlington Agricultural Research Station in Wisconsin, United States - UWRJ-L051-202B-4 | ecosystem: Environmental > Terrestrial > Plant litter >...
TCGCCGAAGTTTTTGCGCTTGATGCTCCCGCAGGAGTGCAGCAATATCTTGTTGATAATACAAAGGCTGAGCCGTTGGCTCCGTTGGCAACGCCTGTTTCTCTAACCGAAGCCAACTTTGGTAAAGTGAAAAAGGTGTATATTTATACTACGCAGGACAACGCGGTTAGTTTTAATGCCCAAAAGGCAATGGTTAAAAACACACCAGTAAGTAAGGAGTTCACAATCACCAGCAGCCATACAGCATTTATAGCGTCTGCTCCTGTACTTGCCGAAGATATTCTTAAGAGCATTAAGTAATTTGGCAGGAATTAGTTTTTAGGATATAAAATACAAAAAACTCACTGAATGAATTTGCAGTGAGTTTTTTGTATTCTTAACAACCCAAAATACGCCTTATGATCGAGATCAATTCATTGAAAGCCGTTATATGTTCCGCAACAGGAATGGATGGTGAAACCTTCGATCTTTCCGCGCCCTACTGGCAATTAAAAAGTTACAAAAAGGGTGAGTTGTATAACGAGTACAAGAACGTCTGCAAACACCTTGCGTTCATCCTTAATGGCGTGTTCCGGATATATCATGTACACGAAGAAACAGCCGAGGAAAAAACAATGCTCTTCTTTACTGAAAAGCAGTTTGTGACTTCGCTCAAAAGCTTTTTGAACCAGACGCCATGTGATTATTATACCGCCTCCGTCACGGATTCAACGGTGCTGTATATTCATGTCGATAATCTCAATAAATTATACGCGCAATCCCATGGTTGGGAAAGGTTCGGCAGAGTAGTTGCAGAGCATGCCTTCAATGATGTCATGTCAAACACAGAAGGGTTTCTTTTCAAAAGCGCAGAACAGCGGTATCTCGAAATGATGGAAAAACATCCGGACATTCACAATTCGGCACCGCTCTATCATATCGCGTCCTATTTGGGTATCCAAGCACCATCTTTAAGCAGGATCAGAAAAAGAATGGCAGGAAGGTGAGTTAGTGACTAACTAACACTTTTATTATCATACTTTCTTCACCCGGAATTACAACGATTATAACGATCAAACAGTCTCCACAATAGTGGTCATGGCGTAGCTCGTCCCAGAATGTAGCTAAACCGCTTCAGGCAGTTATTCCGGCTGCCTGTTTTAGCGCCAGTAAACGGCTGCGTTATTTTGTATCACACCTTCCAACTTTTGTATAAGCTCCAGGCCCGGCACCCGGCCTAATTTTACATTATAAAATTTAAACAATTAAAGACATGCAAATGAATTCAAACGCGGGTAGCACAGTATTTACTCACGAAACAGTTCCGACTCAATACATAGATGTAAAAGGTACCAAGTTCGCTTATCGTTCATTCGGCAAGCAGGGTGGTATACCTATCATTTTCCTGCAACACTTTACCGGCACTATGGATAATTGGGATCCTGCGGTTACAAACGGCCTTGCAAAAAATCACCACGTTATTCTGTTCAACAATAAAGGCGTGAGCACCAGCAGCGGCAAAACTCCTGACTCTGTTTCTGAAATGGCGAAGGATGCTGTTGATTTTATTAAGGCGCTCGGGTACAGCAAGGTTGATCTACTCGGCTTTTCACTGGGTGGCTTTATAGCTCAGGATATTGCCGCTAACAATCCGACCCTGGTAAGAAAGATAGTATTGGCAGGAACAGGTCCGATAGGCTCCGAAGGTATTACGAAATTGGAGTCTGTAATCACTGAAGGGTATAAAGATGGTCCAGAAAATGTTTTGATAAATCTGTTTTTCACAAAGTCGGAAGAAAGCATAAACGCAGGAAAGGCTTTTATGAAAAGACTTCAACTAAGGACAAGCGACAGAGATATACCAAGCAGTAATGAAACCATTGGTGCGCAAGCCAAGGCGATCATAACGTTAGGTTATCAAAAGGATGATGGCCACCAACAGCTTTTAGCCATTAAACAACCTGTGTTAATCGTCAACGGAACCTCCGATCTTATCGTGCCGTCTATCAACTCGTATGTGTTATCGCAACACATTACCGATTCCCAACTCATCATCTGGAGCAATTCAGGTCATGGTGGATTGTTTCAGTACCATGAAGACTTTGTAAGCGAAGTTGAGGTCTTTCTGGCCAAGTAGTTCAAGTATAAATAAGTAACGAATAATAAAATTAATTAAATGAAAAGCTCATTCATAGCTATACTCACCATACTGCTTTCAGCAAATGTGGTATTAAAGGCACAAACAAAATCATATACTCACGAAACCGCTCCGACACAGTATGTTGACGTAAAGGGTAGCAAGTTTGCGTATCGTTCATTCGGGAAGCAAGGTGGTGTGCCTCTCGTGTTTCTGCAACACTTTACGGGCACCATGGATAATTGGGATCCAGCATTGACAAATGCCCTGGCAAAGAATCACCATGTTGTTCTGTTCAACAACAAAGGTGTGAGTACCAGCGGTGGCAAAACCCCCGAATCTGTTTCTGAAATGGCTAAGGACGCAGTCGATTTTATCACGGCGCTGGGCTACGGTCAGGTTGATCTACTTGGTTTCTCGCTGGGTGGTTTTATAGCTCAGGATATTGCTGTCAATAATCCGTCGCTGGTGAGGAAGATCGTATTAGCAGGAACGGGCCCGATCGGCTCGGAAGGTATTACCAAGCTAGAGTCAGTAATCAATGAAGGGTATAAAGATGGTCCTGAAAATGCACTGATCAACCTGTTCTTTACTAAGTCGGAATCAGGGGTAAACGCAGGGAAGGCTTTCATGAAAAGACTTCAGCTAAGAACGACCGGCCGGGACACACCGGCCAGCAATGAAACCATAGGTGCTCAGGCGAAAGCTATTATTACGTTCGGCTATCAAAAAGATGATGATCATAAGCAGCTTTTAGCAATCAAACAGCCTGTTTTGATCGTCAATGGAACGTCTGATCTTATTGTGCCATCCATTAACTCGTATGTACTTTCACAATACATTCCTGATTCCAAACTTATTATCTGGAGCGATGCCGGCCATGGTGCACTATTTCAGTACCATGAAGATTTTGTAAGGGAAGTGGATCTCTTTTTAGGGCAGGCAAAAAACAAATAAACATTAAAAGGCAGCGCAAATGCCATCCGGCCATTGCGCTGCCCTGACGACCTTGGTTTTTTTCATTATCTTAAGAAGATCAAAAATTATGAAGCATTTTAAATCCATAAGCGAGCTGCATAATACGAATGGATATGCGCGACCTGAAAACCCATTGCTGAGTCTGGTTACGTGTCAGGATTTAAAAACCTGCGCCATTGGGAACAGTGAGTTTACAGGCGATTTTTACATGATAGCGCTCAAGAAGATCAAATCGGGTAATTTTTTATATGGCAAAACAAAATATGATTTTGATAATGGCTCCATGGCATTTGTAAAACCACGGCAGATTATCGAGATCAACAACATTGAATTGACTGAGCAGGCGTTTATTATCTTTTTCCACGAAGACTACTTATTGAAGCATAATCTTCACGCGGAGATAAAGAAATACGGCTATTTCGACTATGAAGTAAACGAAGCATTGCATTTATCACCCCGGGAGGAAGAAGTCATCTGGGATTTATTTCATAAGATACAATCGGAATACAATAACAACCAGGATGAATACAGTAAAGATATTATCGTGTCTTATATCGATTCTATTTTGAAAAATGCCCAGCGGTTTTACAAGCGTCAATTTCTAAACCGTACGGTATACTCGGGCACTATTATTTCCAGGTTTTCCGAGGTTTTGAAAACATACTTTGAAAGCGGCGACCTGGAAAGAAAGGGATTGCCAACTGTAAACTATATGGCCACGGCATTAGCGATCTCCTCAAGGTACCTGAGCGATTTACTAAAACAAGAAACCGGGAAGACAGCATTGGAGCACATCCATATTTTTCTGATAGACGAAGCGAAAAATATGCTGATGAGCACCAACTATACCATTGCGGAAACGGCGTATCATCTGGGTTTTGAGAATCCGCCTTATTTCACACGATTATTCAAAAAAGAAGTTGGTCTTACTCCCATTGAATACAAAGATAAGTTTCTGAATTAATCTCTCTTCTGATGGCCAGTTACCTCGGGCTGAGTGCCTGCTGCCCCACCCTTCCTTTCCATTGATAAGGCATGACCCATGAAAAAAGCCCGATGGACACTACATAGAACGGATATATGAACTGCAACGCGAGGAACGCGGTGAAGCGGAAGGGCAATCCGAGGAAACGGGTTATTGCGTAGAGATATCCCGCTTCCACGATCATACGCCAGATCAATACGAACAGCATGACAACCGGCGCCCCTGCTATAACGAACAACGGTAGAGTTATAAAGGCCAGCTGCACGAGGAGTATATATATCGCCAGCAGCTTTGTGGATAGCGATGAGTTGTGCTTCCACTTACCGGCCCAGCGCAGGCGCTGATGTGTAAAGTCTTTTATTGTTGGTTGTGTATCTGTGGTTACGATTGCCTTCGGTATACTGACGAACACGAGGCTTTGGGGATAGCGGGCGATGATCTTGCGCATAAGGAACTCATCGTCGCCGGAAGGGATATGCAGGTTATCGGTATAGCCTCCGACTTCGAGGAATGCGGCTTTGCGGAACGCCAGGTTGGCGCCGTTGCAGAATGTGGGGCGGCCTTGCTGAAATGTAGCGGCCGCGGCCCCCGTTAACGAGGCGAACTCAAGCTGCTGGAGCGTGGAAAAGAATGTATGGTTTGCGCGCATGCGCACGGGGCCGAATGCCATCTGTACCTCCGTATGCTGAAAGTAGCGAGCAAGTGTACTAAGCCAGGCCGCTCCCACCCGGCAGTCTGCATCGGTGGTGACGATCACTTCGCCACGGGCGGCGATGATGCCGGTGGCGAGTGCTTGTTTCTTACCGGTTTGTGTGTTGGTAAGGAGCCTGAAGCGGATGTCGCCGGCAGCCCATTCGTGGACAACGGCGGCGGTGCTGTCGTCGGAGTGATCGTCGACGATGAGGACTTCGAAATCGGGGTAATCCTGACGGGCGAGGTCTTGCAGCAGGGCTGGCAGCGTGTGCTGCTCATTGCGGGCGGCAATAACTACCGAAATGGATGGCTTCGGTGTTTCTTCGCGGCGGGGAACACCGTGCACGACGGCCGCATTCCAGGAGCTTGTAAAACGGATAACGACGATGCTGTACGACAACAGGAGCAGGATAAGTGCGTAAACCATGGCCGCAATTTCACTATTTTAATAATGCTGCCTACCTTGAGGCCGTGGGAAAAATTGAACGGGAAAAGATCATCCTCGGGCTCGATCCGGGTACGAATATCATGGGTTATGGCCTTATTTCGGTTCGTCAGCCTAAGTTGCACCTCATCCAGTACGGCGTTATCCACCTCAGTAAATACGAAGGGCACGAGTTACGCCTGGCCAAGATCTTTGACCGTGTCCTCTCCCTGGTAGACGAGTACGCACCCGACGAGGTAGCGCTGGAAGCCCCTTTCTTTGGTAAGAACGTTCAATCGATGCTGAAGCTGGGGCGCGCGCAGGGCGTGGCGATGGCAGCGGCATTGTTTCGCGAGGTGCCGATCACTGAATATGCGCCAAAGAAGGTGAAGCAATCGGTTACCGGTAATGGTAATGCCTCCAAAGAACAGGTAGCACAGATGCTGATGACGCTGTTTACGATCAAGGAGATGCCGAAGCTGCTGGATGCCACGGATGCGCTGGCGGTAGCAGTGTGTCATCATTTTCAGAGCGGGCCGATAAACCAGGCAAAGGCTACAGCGAAGAAGGCGGCGAAGAAGACTTCAAAGAAATCATCCGGGTCGTCGTGGGAGTCGTTTTTGAAGCAGAATCCGGATCGTGTGAAATAGGGGGTTGTTGTTTTGGTGTTTTGATCGGTTGAGGAATGTGCTTAGCTAGTGTGCCCCGATCACCCCTCTGGTTGTCTCGCCCCGAGTGCCTCGGGGCTCGAACAACCGGCCCCCCTTAAAGGGGGGCGAGGCCCGCCATCGCACACGCACAGAGCAAGACATTTTGGTTTATAAACAGAATTCATGTAATAATCTTGCGCCAGCTAAATGCATGGCGGCTGAATCTATATAATTAAGGTTTGATTTTGATGACGGTACCTTGTGCCAGCCACGTATTCATGATTAATTGTTCTGAGGAAGCCGGGTGAAGGGTGGTGTTCTGATGACGGTTGGTGCGGGCGTTGGTCGGCAGTCCGAAGACTGCCCACATGGTCAGGCACAAGTCATCGCTTACGCTAAAGACTTGCGCCAGCTAAACGCCCTGAGGCAAAACCCATATAATAAGGTTTGACTTTGATGAAGGTACATTGCGTCAGCTAAATACCAACTTTCGTTGAGGGTCAGTCATCCCGATAGCTATCGGGAAAACATGATGGGCACCCCGAGTACTCGGGGCAAACTTGCGCCAAATCCGGGCTTGCGCCAGCTAAACACCTTAGGGCAAAATCTATATGGTTAAGACTTGACTTTTATGACAGTACCTTGCGCCAGCTATGGGTACTCGGGACGGGGCACGGTAGGAATACGCACCCCAATTCTTCCTTGTAAATCGAACATTTAGTGTTCGATTTACAAGGAAGAATTGCTTCTGGCGCACAGCCTTCCTGTAGAACAATTGCCTTCGGATTATGATCATAAATAAGCTGTTACACCACTAAAAAGCGTGTATTTCATGCTAATTTTAAGTAACTAGCGGCCAAAACCGGTTAGAATCAGATTATGAACCTGTCGCAACGCGCATCGAAGAAGCTTTCGGATCTTTATCATACACATTTATCGCCTGTACTGGCGGGTAGCAAAGGCCGTAAAGTGGAATGTCCGTTCTGCGGGTGGCAGGGACCGGAGTTTTTGCCGAATGGGTTGCCTGAGCGGCGGAATTCGCGGTGCCCGAAGTGTGATTCGCTGGAGCGCCACCGGTTGTATTATCTGTATTTGCAGCAGGTGATCCCGGCTAATAAGCCCGTGAAGGTGCTTCACTTTGCACCGGAGAAGATTCTGACACGCCTGTTCCGCTCGTATACCAACATCGATTACCTGAGCGCGGATCTGAACCCGGCGAAGGCTATGGTGAAGCAGGATATTACGGGGACAACTTTCGACGATAACTCTTTCGACATTATTTTCTGCGCGCACGTGCTGGAGCATATTCCAGACGATATTAAGGCTATGCGCGAGCTGCGCCGAATACTGAAGCCCGATGGCTTTGCCATTTTACAAGTACCGATAAAGGACCATTTCAACGGGCGGGATATTACCACGACTTACGAAGACTTCAGCATTACCGATCCCAAGGAACGCGAACGCGCTTTCGGTCAGTTTGATCACGTCCGTGTATATGGCCGTGACTTCAAGGATCGTTTGGAAAAGGCCGGCTTTACGGTGCGCCCTGACAAGTTCCTGGAAACCCTGGGACCTGAGAAGGTAAAACGTTATGCTGTTTTGCCGCAGGACGAAACTGCTACCGAAACGGAAGGCTGGATCTACTTCTGTACCAAGTAAAATTTACTACTTACCCGAAAGCCGGTTGTATACTACTAGCAGCGTCTGGCTTTCGTGCTCCCAGTTATAGGTTTGCATGACCAGCTCCTGGCCGCGTTTGCCCATCGCTTCCGCTTCGTCGGGATGTGTGAACAGCCATACGATGGCATCGGCTATCGCTTGTATATCCATAGGATCGACCAGCAGCCCGCACTTCGCTTCCTCGATAAATGCCGCGGACTCTCCTTCCCGCGAGGCGATCACCGGTAATCCCGCCGCCATAAACTCGAACATCTTTACCGGGTAGTTGGTCTTATAGCGCTCGATGGGATTGGGGATGATTATTCCGACCTTCGCGTCGTACATCAACTCTACCAACAGTTCGAACTGCACCCACTGGCGGAAGTCTATACGGTATCGCGTCAACACATCTTTCTCCAGCGACACCGGCGCGAACTGCCCACCCAGCACAAAATCGAACGACACTTTCTTCTCCGCTTCCTTCGCCGCATCCAGCATCTGGAACAGGCCGCGCACGGCGCTCAGTGTACCGATATAGATCAGCGCATCACGTCGCTCTTTATATGGAAGCGCTTTGGCATACGTACGGAATGGACCTGCCAGCGAGAAGTTCCTCACGAGCGACGTCTTCTGCGGCGGGAAATATTTAGCGATCACAGGCTCGGCTACGATGATGGCGTCGAACCATTTGCCACAGAGCTTTTCCAGCCAGTAGTAAAATACAGCATAGGGCTTCTTCGCAAACTTTGGCAGCCAGTGCTGATAGCTTATCTGTAACGGCGTGTCTTCGTGCGCATCGTACACTACCGTACGACCGAACAGCTTCAGGAACACTCCGGCCATCAGTATATCCGAATCGTGTATACAGAAGATGGAGCGCCCGGGCTGACGCAGGGCTTTCCAGAATATATTCCAGGGATTTATTACCAGCTTGGCAAATCCGCCTTTGGTTACGCGTACGGGATTTATGGTTACACCGTCGCGTTGCTCGGGTTTGGCGTGGGGCAGGATGATGGAGACGGTGTATCCGGCGGCTACCAGCGTTCGGGCTTCTTTGATGAAGATGCGAGTGTCGAAAGCGGAGTGGCCGTTGGCTAACATGACTACGGGCCGTACTGGTGTTTGCTGATTCTGCACGAAAAGATTTTAAACCACAAAAATGGACAGGATTTTAAGATTTTAGGATGGGCAGGATTAATTAATTTGATTGGGGGTTGCCATTGGAAGAGGTGCTTTTAATGGTCTGTTAGGTTAGTGTGATGGGCATTTAAATGCATTTTATCCTGCCCATCCTAAAATCTTAAAATCCTTGTCAAAATTCGCTTTCTTTGCCCCTTAATCTGTGCGTAAAAGACCGTTTGGGTTGATATATGCACGTCGTGGAACTATAGAAATGAAGAATTCAGAGCTTTGGGCGCCTACTAAATATGAGCTTAAGAACGGCAAGCTGCGCGGGTCACGGAATCCGAAGCATTTGGGCGTTTCTTCGCGGCTCATGACGGACATTACGGCTACTTTTTATCAGAAATACCTGCCTTTACATGCGCGGGGGCGACTGGCTGACCTGGGATGTGGCTTTGTGCCGTTTTATATGATCTACCGGGACCTGATTACCGAGAGTCTCTGTGTGGACTGGCCGAACTCGGCGCATAAGAACGATTTTCTGGATATTACCTGTGATCTTAATAAACCATGGCCTATCCCCGATCAGTCGGTGGATACGATCGTGATCTCGGAGGTGCTGGAGCATATTGCCAATCCGGAACTGGTGTGGCAGGAGATGGCCCGTATTCTGGCTCCCGGGGGAAAGATCTTATTGAGTGTTCCGTTCTTCTATAAAATTCACGAGGCTCCTTATGACTATTATCGCTATACCGAATTCGCGCTGCGTAACCTGGCGGAGAAGAACGGTCTGTCGGTAGCGGGCATCGAGTCGTTCGGTGGGCTGCCGGAGATATTTACCGACCTGATGGCGAAGAACCTGGTAAAGATCCCTGCTATAGGTACTCCGTTGGCTAAGGGTTTCCAGGCGTTTTGCCGTGCGTTTGTACGTACGGGCTGGGGCAAGCGCGTGTCTGCCAACACAGGCAAATTCTATCCGCTGGGGTATTTTATGATTGTCGATAAAATCAAGTAATGCCATGTTCGGACTACTGTTTCAATGTATCAGGGTATTCGGTCTGCCAGGCATCTCGGTTTATTTGAAGCTGAAGATGACAGGCCGCCGCATGGTGAGCGTGCCCGGTATTAAATATCCCATTATGCTGCGTGGCCGCAAGGCTGATAAGATCACGTTCAAGGAGATCTTTATGCGAAAGGAATATGCTATAGATCTTCCCGCGTCTGTAACGCCGGAGTTCATTATCGACGGTGGCGCGAACATCGGGTTTACGAGTATCTTCTTTGCTAACCGCTATCCAACGGCCCGCATACTGAGTATCGAGCCGGATGCCGATAACTTCGGGAGCCTTGTGGAGAATACCAAACCGTACCCGAACATAACGCCTGTACAGAGCGCGTTGTGGCACCGGCGCGAGGTGATTCACGTGGTGGACCGTGGCTATGGCGAGCGTGGGTTTATGATCGATCGCGATGCGGAAGGAACAACGCTGCAGGCCGCTTCTATTGCGGACCTGATGGAAGAATATAAGCTGCCACATATCGATATTCTGAAGATGGATATCGAAGGCAGCGAGAAGGAAGTTTTTGAGGAAGGCTACAGCTTCTGGCTGCCCCGCACGAAGTGCCTGGTTGTAGAGCTGCACGACCGCATGAAGCCGGGCTGCTCGAAGGCCCTGTTCAAAGCCCTGGTTCAGTACGACTTCTCAATGTCTATCCGCGGCGAGAACCTGATCTTTACAAACAACAATTTCGTGGGCTAGCGCTCCGGCCGGTATTTCTTATTGATCAGCTGCTGGAGCCATACTTCCAGTGTTATTGCACCCATGATCTGCTTCATATAGTTGCGTCTCCCCTTCAGGTGCGGCTCCAGGTAGAGCGTTACATAATTATTCTTTGTATACTGTGCGTACAGGGCCGTGCGCGGATCGAGCATGGTCTGTATCTCCCGGGCCGTCTGTGGTTCCTTGAGCCAGTTATATACATCGGTGTATGATGTCGGGATGCCGAGCTTGTATTTTACCGCGTAGATGGCCCAGTTCATCTTCTCCTGCATTCGCATGCGCAGCGATGGCGTTACCTGTATCGGCAAGCCCGAGTTGGCATCCGGGATGTGTTTGAAGAACTCCGGGTACCTCAGCAGCAGCGCCTGGTTATATATTTTGCTTTCGGCGCGATACTCGTCCGGCATTGAATACGCCAGGTCCATCAATTGCGCATCCATAAAGGGCAGTCGCTGCGGCACGGTTTTGTTAGCTTCTTCGGCGCCCATGCCGATCATACGCCGGCCGCGGTTATAAAACAGGTATGGGTCTACTTTATCGAGATCGAAAAAGGAATCATTCGGATCGCACAACGTATAATATTGTCCGTAATAGTGGCTCGCTATACCGGCATCGATCCGGCGGCTGAGGAACGACTTTCCTTTTTTACCCAGGTATGAGCCTCCGATAACAGCGTCGCCAAGGAATCCACTGAGGTTAACGTCGATGATCTTCGGTATTTCTTCCATCATATGCGAGTAGTGCATATGGTATGCATTCAGCATGCCGTCTGTTTTCCAGATACCGCTGAAGCGTTGGGGAAGCCAGTCGGGCACGTTCATGTCGTAATACACATGCTTTACTCCGGCGAGCTTTGCTACCCGTCTTGCGACCGTGACGTCAGGACTACCTTCAATACCGAACGTATAGGTAACCGGCTTCTGATCTTTTACAGCCGCGAGTATAGCCCGTGAATCCAGGCCACCGCTCAGCGCTACGCCAACGCCGTACGCGCCATATCCGCGCGATGTGTTTGCGCGGTGCAGCGACTCCGCCAATGCCTCGGCGGCTTCATTAAAAGATAACGATGTGCGCTTTATCTGCGACCACGACCAGTAGCGCGATGAGGTGAGCTTACCGGTATCCCAGCGATATGTATATATACTGGCCGGCGCGGTCAGCGCCACATGCTCCAGCCAGGTATGGTCGTTAAGGAAGTGCTCGAGCGCCATAAAGACGTCTACCATGTCGGAACGGATCTGCAGCGGCAGCATGGGGAAGTGGGCGAAGCATTTCACCTCTGGCGCCATCATCAGGTGATTGTTGCGATGGGCTATATAGAAAGGCCTGAGGCCATAACGGTCGGTGATGATCTGCAGCTGCTGCTTCTGCTGGTCGTGTATGATGGCAACATAGACGCCGTCTACGCGTGGCAACAGCGATTGCAGCGTATCGGTTGTGTAGTGGCGGAGCAGCAGGTTTGCAAAGGCCAGGTTTTGGCCGGGAGTATTGAGGGCGGCTTCATTATATACTTCGCCATCGATCCAGACGGTGATATCTCCCTGTTGTGCCTTGGTTACAGCGGGCTCGAGAAAGGGAAAGAACGACCGGGCCAGCAACAGCTCAGCGCTGTTGGCCAGGCCTCGCCAGGAGGTTTTGGCGGAGTAGATCGTATCCTGCACAGCGTCGGTTACCACCGTTTCTGTCGCTGTAAGCTTACTGCTGCATATCCCTACAAACCCAGACATACGTTTATCTCAAAATTTTTAGTGGATCCAATGTTTTCAATTCATTACGGTACGCAAACCACAACAGCCCCACCGTAACGAAGCCATACAGCACGTGTGTGATCAGCGGCATCTGCGCGCCGATAAGCGGTTCGGCCACCAATATCATCAACACGACGAGGAACGGTCCAATCATAAGCTTGAAGCTATTGAATGATACACGGTAATTCTCGCGGAGATAGTACCACAACAGGGCCACCTCTACGACAAAGGCCAGCAGGGACGCGGCGATAACACCGTAGAGCTGCCACCCGGGGATCAGCCACGCCATAAACCCGATCTTAACCAGGTTGACGATAAAGCTCAGCACCGTGATACGGCGCATCTTTTTGAGCACGCTGAAAGGCAGCACAAAGTACACGCGCATAGCCTTGAACACATAGAGCACCGCTACATATGGTATATATTTCACGGCCTCGGCATAACCTGTTTTATGTACGAACAGATTTATTCCCGGCGGCACCACCAGTATGGTAGCGCATATGGCCAGCAGTATCACCGATGCCACACCGTAATAATAACGGTTTATCTCCACCGAAGAACCTTTCACACCGTCCCTGTTGAGGAGCTTCACCACCTGCGGGTTCACCGAGGCGTTGAGGCCGTTGAGCAGCAGGTCTACAGGCACGAGACATTTGACTGCGATATCGTAGATCCCTACCGACGACAGGGCGGTAAGCGGCATAAAGAACAGAATGAGGAAACGGTCCAGCGAGTTGATACCCCACTGCATGAGCTGGTATACGAATGTATAGGCGTTGAAGCTGGCTGACGTCATACGCCACGGGCTCTGGATGTGCACACCGTATTGCCGGAACACGCGTACCAGCACCCACACGGTCATGACACCGCCCGCCAGTAAACGCCCGCCCAACGGACCGATAAGCGTACCAGGAAAAAGTCTGAGACCTGCTACCGACGTTATCGCGATGATTACGAAGCACACCACGTTGGACCAGAGGAACGTTTCGGGCTTTTCGCGGATCTGGAGCAGGTTGCCGTGCACTTTGAAGATCGCCTGGACGATGCCGATACCCACGGCGATGAGTCCGTACGGATAGAAGGAGATCGTGTCGGAGTTGGGGATAAGTTTGAACAGCAGGTGGCCGGATACGGAAAGAAGGGCGCCCACGCCGAGCGCCAACCCGATCATGAATACGAACGACGAGCTGATAAAGGTATTAAGGCGAGCAGGGTCGTTTTTAAGCTCATGGTAATGAATATACAGCGACGAGTCGAAGCTGTAGGTAGCAATGATCTGCACAAGGGCCGAGAACGCGAGGCACACTGAAAGCACTCCATACGCCTCGGTAGGCAGATACATCACGTAGAATGGGAGCAGGATAATAGCGCTGGCCATGGGCAGCGCGCCCGCCAGCGTGTAAATGAGTGAACTTTTAATAAACCGTTTACTGATCATGCCGTTTGTTGCCCTACCGCCAAAAAAGGTGTAAAAACCGGGTGCAAATAACACGTTTTATAGAATAACGGCCAATAAATAATATCTTGGCACCCGCATGTTACGCACTTTGATCCTCGCATCCCTTCTGCTCCTGGCGGCGCCGCTCGCGGCCCAGGACGCGCAGTGGATCAATTACTCGATCGCCAACGGCCTGCCCAGTAATGAGACCTACAGCATTTTCCAGGACAAGCAGGGCTTTCTGTGGTTCTGTACGGACAACGGCGTAAGCCGCTTCGACGGCGAGTCGTTTCAGACGTTCGGCGTACAGCAGGGGCTTACCGACCCTGTTATTTTCGGGATCTTCCAGGACTATAAGGACAGGCTTTGGTTTCGCACGTATTCGGGCAAGCTTTGCTATTACGAAAACGGCCGGATTCACCCCTACCCGTTCAATGATCGCATCAAGGAGGTTTCGAAAAACCTGGTGATCTACCGGATGTATGTAGACCAGCAGGACAATGTGTGGTTTGCCGGCAACTGGCGGGCGATCTTCCACATCAATAACCAGGGCAAGCTTCTGATCGATACGCTGAAGGGCGAGCCGGTGATATACAAATCTTTCGACAAGGACAATTATATAACCGGCATCGGCAGCTACCGGCCGTCGTCGTTCCTGATCGATGGAAAAGCTTTCCCGCTTTCGGTTTCCGACATCACGATGCAAAACCGCCTGGTGTTCGCGGAGCGACGCGACGGCAAGCTTATCCTGGGCGTGAACAATGACATATTCTCGTACGACGGTGTAAATCCGCCCAAGCTGGTGTACACAGGGCCCTACATGATCACCAACCTTTCTGTGGACTCGCACGACAACCTCTGGGTCGGTTATCTCTATAACGGTGTGGAATGCCTCGACGGGAAGTTCCGAAAAACACGGGATATTCCATTCCTGCGAAACAAGTCCGTAACCCAGACCTTACAGGATCATGAAGGCGGCTACTGGTTCGCCACGCTGGAGGATGGCATTTACTACGTGCCGAATATGAGCGTGCACGTCTACCCTACACTGGCCGGCAAAAAGATCACCTCCGTAGTGAAGACGCGTACCAACACGATCCTGGTCGGCGATCAGCTCGGATGGGTGCGCGCGTTCAAAACTCCCGGGGAGCAGGCCTGGGAATACAAATTTCCGACAACGGTTCTGAAGCTCTTCCAGGATCAGACCGACCAGGTCTGGGTGGCGCATAAATGGCTCGAGGTTTTCGACCAGGACTTTAAAAAGGTTCGCGATATATGGTCTACCAAAAGCGATTTCAGCGAAGATAAGGACGGCAACGTCTGGTGTATTGGCGGCGGTCGCTACCTGGGCAAGTTCAACCGCGATGGCGATATACTCATGCACCGGGCCGAAGATATTTACCGGTCCATCTATGTGCACGACAGCCTGCTCTTCCTGGCCAAACGCACCGGTGTGCTTGTACGATCGCTAAAGAACCTGAACAACATTATCGAGCTCCAGCAACTGCGCGACTACAAGATCGTCGATATACTCCCCGTGGCGCACGATATTGTGATGCTCTGCACAACCGGCAACGGCTTCGTGCTGCTGGACTGCAAGACCCTGGCCATACGCAAATTCGATATGGACAATCACTTCATGGCCAACTCCGTTTTCTCGACCTATCAGAACGATACCTCGCTATGGCTGGGGACGGAGAACGGGCTGGTGATCTCCAAGCTGAGCGATCTGCTTTCGAGCGATCCGAAGTTTCACGTGATCTCGCGTAAGACCGGTCTGAACGGAAACAAGATCAGCTATATCGAATCGATGGGCTCGTCTATATGGGCGTTTACGGAAAACGGGATCTCGGTTATTCCACAGTATGGCGCGCACATGATGAACAATCACCCGAATTTCTATCTGAAGGAGGTGATGACCAACAAGCGTGAGTCCGACACGGCTTCCTACAAATCGTTGTCGTACGATCAGAATACGATCAGTCTTTCGTTCGGCTTTATTTCATACAATAACAACGGCAACATCCTGACCCGCTTCCGGCTGTCGCCAAACGATCCGTGGACCTTTGCGTCGGGGCGTATCCTCGAGTTCTTCGCGCTCGCGCCCGGCTCGTACAACCTCTCGCTCGAGTATTCCATCGACAATGTTCACTGGTACACAGGGTTGAAGAACCTGGCCATCAACATACACTCACCCTGGTGGAAGACCTGGTATTACCAGGTGCCCATCGTGCTGGTGATTATCCTCTTCGGCTACTTCTACTTCCGCAACCAGCTCGCGCTGACCAGCGAAAAGCAACGCTACCTCGAGGTAATCAACCAACACCAGCATAAGCTGCTGCACACGGAGATCCAGACCACAGACCGCGAGCGCATGCGCATTGCCAAGGATCTGCACGATACTATCGGCACGAACCTGGTAGCCGTAAAGATGTTCGTAGGGCAATTACTTTCTAAACACCAGGAGCCTATGGCTACGGATGTTGAAGAGCAGCTACAGAATGTGATCCAGGAAACGAAGGAGATCATCTACAACCTCGCTCCTCCCGGCCTGGAGCGTTACGGGCTGTTTGTCATTGTAAAGAACTATGCCGAGAAGATGAACCGCGCTTCCGCCACATCGATACAAACCTCTACATATGGCGAGGACGTGTTCGACAAGGCGCTCAACCTGGTTATCCTGCGCGTGGTGCAAGAGCTCACCACCAACTCGCTGAAGCACTCGCATGCGATGCACATCAACATCTTTATCAATACTTTTGAAGACCGCATCAACATTATCTACGAGGACGACGGCATCGGCTTTATGTACAAGGAAAACTCACGGGGATTCGGTCTGCACAACATCGAGTCGCGCATTGAATCCGTAAGCGGGCTGATCCGGTTTGAATCGGGAGAATACGGGATCTCGTACAACATTGATATTCCTTACCAGCGTAAATAGGACGTGGATTTTGGGATGTCAGGATGGCCGGGATGAAATGCCCTTGGTGCTGAGGTGATGCGTAGTTTTAAACGGCTTTGGGTAAACGGCCTGGCAACTACGATCTCGTGGAGCCCAATCCACGGTTAGCAGGTACAAAAATGACACTTTCACAGCAACTAAAAAAAGCAAATACCGGGTGGTCATTACCCTGCATCGTATCCTCCGAAAGGAGTATACATAAAAGATACAGGGTTTATTTTCAGAATATTAAGTAAAAAATAACGTTAATTTCCATAACGATTGGCATCTTGCTTTCGTTACCTGCCATAAAAAGGTTAACCCTAATACTGAAAAGAAATTCGATATTTCGGATCAGTAGAAGCTAAACCTCACAATTTATAAACGCATCGACAAAGCATGGACCGCATCCGCACAGTACTGGTAGACGATCATCGATTATTTTCAGAGGGGTTGGAGCGCCTGCTTACCGAATCCGGCAAGTTCAGCATTATCCAGAAGTTTCACGACGGCAAGCGACTGCTCGAGTTTCTGCAAACCGAGACGCCCGACCTTTTGATACTGGACATCGAGATGCCGGCGCTTAACGGTCTGGATATACTTAAACGTCTTGTTCTTACCGGCATCAAGTCGAAGATCATATTTCTCAGTATGCACGACGACGCGATCTATGCCCGCGAAGCATACGGCCTGGGTGCATACGCGTTCCTCAACAAGTCGATGGAAAGCCAACTGCTGATCGATTCTCTGCTTGAAATACACCAGGGCAAAAAAGTATTTCCCGAAATAAGCCTCAAGGCCAGCCAGGACTCGCCCCTGTCAGAGCGCGAGCTTACCATACTCAAGCTCATTGCCCGCGGCCTTACGAGCGACGAGATCGCAGCACAGCTCAAGATCTCTCCGCTTACCGTAAAGGCTCACCGCAAGAATATGATCCAGAAGCTTAAGGCGAAGAACTCTTCCGAGCTTCTTGTGAAAGCATTTGAACGCGGTATATTGTAAACACCAGCTTAACGGCGGCCTTCTGAAAGGATACGCGCCAGGTCTTCGGTCAGTCTTCGGCGTGAGCAGCGGTCTATCGGTATGTGGCCAGCAGGCACAGGGTTGCGCCAGGCTGTAAACGTATCGAGAATGGCTGCCTTCATCGCTTCGCGGTTTGCACCGGTTATCATGCTGCCGGCTTTTGTTTCTTTCAGCAGCGCGGCGGCATCGCCATCTTCCGGACCGGAGCCCAGCACGGGCAGACCTGTAGCCAGGTATTCGAACAGCTTGCCGGGCATATATCCTTCTGCATCCTTATATCCTTCCAGCACTAACAGCAACGCGGCAGACTCGCTGTAACGCGCTATCAGCTCGCGGTGGGGCACCGATGCGGTAAAGGTGGTAACGCGCGCCAGGGCGGGAATACCTTCCACGAATGCGCGGAACGCCGGGTGTACTTCGCCTGTAAAGTCGACCGTTACGCGCTCCGCGAGATCGGTATTGGCGGCCATCACTTCCTGTAATGCCAGCATGAACGGGCGCGGGTCGCACTTCTCGTTTACGATGCCGACGTGGCGTATAATAAATGTATCGATACGTTTTACGCTGAAGCCGGCGAAGTCGTCTTCATCGTATCCATTGGTAACAAGATCTACTGCGCGGCCGGAGAGTGCTTCGAAGCGGCGTACATAGAACGGTGTTATGGTGATGACACGGTCGGCCGTGGTGATCACGCTCTTCTCCAGCGCCTGGTGCTTCCGGCGTGCGCCGGGGCCAACGCCCAGTGTATCGAGGAATCCCCACTCGCTCCAGGGATCGCGGAAGTCGGCTATCCAGGTAAGCTCCGGGTGCCTGCGCTTTAGCTTAAGGCCTATCAGGTGCATGCTGTGCGGCGGCCCGGTAGTAACGATCGTGTCGATATTATGTTCTTTAAGGTAGCCGCTCAGAAAACGTACCGAGGGCCGTACCCAGAATACGCGCGGGTCGGGTATCAGCATATTGCCCCGTATCCAAGTGCTGACGCGCTGAAACAGCGAGGGCTTGCGCGTTGTCTTACCCTCTACGAGGTCGGTAGGCTTTGCTGTCTTACGATTGCCGAACAGGCTGGATAATTTGAAGAACGCTTCGTAAGGTTCCCAGATGGGGTAGCGTATGATCTCTGCTTCCGCGGGAACATTACGCTCCAGCGAAGCATCGCGGATCGCGAACGAAGGATTCTCCGGCGTAAATACATAAGGCTTCCAACCGGCCTGCGGCAGATACTTTACAAACTTGAGCCAGCGCTGCACACCGCTGCCACCGCTTGGCGGCCAGTAGTACGCAACGATCAATACTTTCTGATCAGCAATAGACTTTTTATTCACAGCGCGAAGTAAAGGTTTTTCATGTATAAATCCCCCGGGAACTCTCGTGTTTCAGGGCTGTCCGTCGATATACGTCAACATGCCGGCTATATCGTTCGGCGCGAACCAGCGCATGGCCGCATCGCGCCTGAACCACGTGAGCTGCCGCTTGGCATACCGGCGCGAGTTGCGCTTCAGCAGGCGTATCGCTTCGTCGCGGTCATATTGCCCTTCCTTATACGCGAAGATCTCCTGGTAGCCCACCGTTTGTAGCGCCTGGTGTTGACGGTACGGATACAACGCTTCCGCTTCTTCAAACAGGCCGTGCGCGATCATCGCATCCATACGCTGGTCTATACGCGCATACAATATCTCGCGCGGCAGCTCCAACCCGATACGTACTACCTGGAACGGATGCTGTACCGTATTCTGTCCGCGGAACGAAGCGATGGACTGGCCGGTGCCTATACGTACTTCCAGCGCGCGCATAAGGCGGTGTGGGTTCTGCTGATCGATCACCTCATAGTGTTCCGGATCGAGCGTCTGCATACGTTCCTGCAGCCAGGACAAGCCGTGCTGCTCATACTCATGCACGAGGTTCTCCCGGATCTCTTCCGGCACATCCGGTATATCGTCAAATCCTTCCAGCACTGCCTTTACATACAACCCCGAGCCGCCGCAGAGGATCAGTGTATCATGCGTCTGAAAAAGGTTATGAATAAGCTCCAGCGCGTCGCGCCCGTATTGCGCGGCGTCGTATTCTTCGTGAATGGAATGGGAGTTGATAAAATGATGCGGCGCGGCGCTCATCTCTGTTTCGTCAGGCTTGGCCGTACCTATCGTTAACTCTCTGAAAATCTGGCGTGAATCGGCGGAGATGATCTCTGCCTGATAGTGCTGCGCGAGCGTGATGGCGGTGGCGGTCTTTCCAACGGCTGTGGGGCCGACAACGACTACTAATTTCTTTTTATCCCAAGCGGGTGTCATGGGGGGCAAAATACGAACAAATTGTCTGAACCCCGTCCCGAAAGCTATCGGACGGGGCACGGCAGGATTTGTAAGATTTTAGGATGGGCACGATGAATGCGTGTAACTGCGATTTTTCGTAGATTGCGGGTTAACAAGAGGACCATTCGTTATGATCAAGTATACGACACAGTTTTTGCTGAAATTAGAGGATATGATTGCGGAGTCGGACTATACGCTTCGCTATGAGAAGGGGAATTTTAAAGCAGGCTTCTGTGTACTGAAGGACCAGAAGATCATGATCATCAACAAGTTCTTTACCACCGAGGGCAAGATCAACGCCCTGCTGGAGATCCTGAAGGGTGTAACGCTGACGCCGGTGAAATTCACCGAAAAGAGCGTCAAGCTGTACGACGACCTGATCGCGAATCAGCATATTCAGCAACCCGCGCAGGCACAATCAACGGAAGAACAGCCAGCCGCTGAGCAATCCTCTGAAGAACAGGCAACTGCCGGGGAACCTGCTGCGGAGCAGCCCTCTGAAGAACAGTCGTCGGCTGAGCAACCTTCTACAGAACAACCCGCCGAAGAACAGCCGTCTGCCGGGGAACCTTCTACCGAACAACCTTCTACCGCGGCCTAATCAGTGAGTTAACGTTACGCCGCATGATCGCTATAACATTTTTAGGAACCGGTACTTCACAGGGCGTGCCCGTAATCGGGTGTGGATGCCCCGTATGCCGCTCGCTGGACTACCGTGATAAACGGCTGCGCACAGCTGTACACATCAATGCAGATGGCCTAAGCCTTTGTATCGATACCGGCCCTGACTTTCGCCAGCAGATGCTGCGTGAGAATATAAACCACCTGGACGCCGTGCTCTTCACCCACGCCCACAAGGACCATACGGCCGGGCTGGACGACGTACGCGCCTATAACTTCATGCAGCAAACCGATATGCCGGTCTATGGCACCACGCCCACGCTGGATCAGCTCAAGGTGGAGTTCGCCTACGCCTTTGCCGAGGAATATTATCCCGGCATACCGCGCATAGCGCTCAACACGATAGACCACGAGCCCTTTACCATACGAGGTGTAACGATCACGCCGCTGCCGGTATGGCACCACAAGATGCCCGTACTCGGCTTCCGCGTCGGCGACTTCAGCTATATAACCGACGCCAATGCGATACCGCCTGAAACCATGGAGCGCCTGCGCGGCTCGAAGGTGCTTGTGCTCAACGCGCTCCAGCACGAACCGCACATCTCGCACTTCAGCCTGAGCGATGCCCTGGCCATAGCCCGCGAGGTAAACGCCGGTCAGACCTTCTTTACTCACATGAGCCACCGTCTCGGCCTTCACGCCGATATTGCCAAAACACTGCCGGACAACGTAGCATTGGCTTATGACGGACTGCAGGTGACAGTGTGAGCGTGAGGGGAAATACAGTGAGGGCGATAGAGGATTCGTTTTTTTAGATTATAAGGCCTGGTATTGGTGGTATTGGGGCAGAGTGAGTGTGAGAGCGGGGAAAATGCAGTGAGGGCGAGGATAATTTAATGCATAATAACTATTACTTTCTGTGTCAGCTGAGCGATGCGCTTCGCGCCCAACTTAAGGGCTGCGTGATATCCGAATGCTTTAGCCAGAGCAAGGACGAGTTGGTTGTACGTTTTGAGACTACGGGAAATTCGTTTTATATCAAGGCAAGTCTTGAAGCCTCTTTTGCTGCCCTCTCCTTCCCTGTAAATTTTCAGCGGGCGCGGAAGAACAGCGTGGACCTGTTTGCCGACCTGATCGGTCTGCACGTAACCGGCGTACGCCAGTTTAACAACGAACGAAGCTTTGCTATTCAACTGACGGAAGACACTTCGCTGCTCTTCAAGATGCACGGCAATCGCGCCAATGTGCTGGTGCTGAAGAACGACATCGTGATCAGCCTCTTCAAGAACAGCATTGCGACAGACCGTACGCTAGTGCCCGACTCGCTGGACCGCACAATAGACTGGAGCCAGGAGGCCTTTTTGCAACACCGGCAGAATCCGGGTTCGCTATACGTAACGTTTGGCAAGCTGGTATGGCAATATTTGAACGCGCAGTCGTTCGCCACACAACCGGTAGAGGAGCAATGGCTGCGGATACTTTCCGTACGCCAGGCACTGGAGACTCCGGAATTTTATGTAACCCTCATCAACAACGTGCCGGTACTAAGCCTGTTGTCAACCGGCAACATACTTCTTGAAACACAGGATCCGCTGCGCGCAGCTAACGAGTTCTACGCGCGCTTCACGCAAAACCAGGCGCTGCACCAGGAACGCTCTGCCGCCCTCTCCGGGCTGCGCAACCGACTGACCGCCTCGCAAGCTTACTACGACAAGAACTTTGCCCGCCTGGCCGAGCTGGAGCAAGACAACAACTATAAGAGCTGGGCCGACCTGATCATGGCGAATTTACATGCCATTACTACAGGTTCATTGCAAGTCACGGTCGATAACTTCTATAACTACAACCAGCCCATCAGCATCAAGCTGCGCAAGGACCTGAGCCCGCAGAAGAACGCCGAGCTATATTACCGTAAAGCCAAGAATCAGCACATCGAGATCAGACGTCTGCAGGAGCTGCTACAAAGCAAAGAGCAGGAGATCCAAAAGCTGAATGAGCAGATAACGGCCTTTACCGACGCCGAAAATCTCAAGCAGATCCGCAGCATGGCCGGCACCCTCAGCCCATCGACCCCCAAGAGCAAAGCCGATACGCTGCTTCCCTATCACGAGTTCGAATACCACGGCTACCGGATCTGGGTGGGCCGCAACGCTCAGAGCAACGATGTTTTAACTTTCAAACACGGCTACAAGGAAGACCTCTGGCTGCATGCCAAAGACGTAGCCGGGTCACACGTGCTGATCAAATATCAGGCAGGAAAAAAATTCCCGAAGGACGTCATCAACCGCGCCGCCGAGCTCGCAGCCTATAATTCCAAGCGAAAAACTGAGACATTATGTCCGGTTATCGTAACCCCCAGAAAATTTGTAAGAAAAAGAAAAGGCGATCCTGCGGGCGCTGTGGTGATTGATCGGGAGGACGTTGTAATGGTGGTGCCAAAACTGTCGGAACCCCGATAGTTATCGGGACACGGCAGGATTAATGGATCCCGATAGAGATCGGGACAAGTTGTAAGGATGGACAGGATAAATACATAATAAAAAGCCTCAAGTTTTGGCTTGAGGCTTTTTCTATTCAGGGATATCGTGATTACTTCACTACGTTGATCTTCAGGGTGTTTGTGCGGGCACGATCGAGGATCGGCATGCTGGCCAGGAAGATGAAGATATCTCCGGTCTGTACGTGGCCTTCACGCTTCAGGATCGCTTCTACGTCAGCAATGGTAGAGTCGGTAGAATCGGCCTTGTCGTAATGGTAAGCGCGGGTTCCCCATACGAGGTTCATCTTGTTGATAAGGGCATTGTTGCCGGTAAAGATGAAGATGTTGGCGTTAGGGCGGTGTGACGACGATTTGAAGGCTGTGTAGCCTGATGCCGTCATGCCTACGATGGCTTTAGCGCCTACGTCTTTGGCAAGCTTACAGGCGGCCAGCACGAGGCTGTCGTTGATGTACGTTGATTGCCTGGCATCTACGTCGCGGAAGCGGAAATAGATGTTGGGGCTCTTTTCTACCGAAGCGACGGTGCGCACCATGCTGCGGATTACTTCGAGGGGATATTTACCGGCGGCGGTTTCGGCAGAAAGCATTACAGCGTCTGCACCGTCCATTACGGCATTGGCTACGTCGTTGGTCTCTGCGCGTGTGGGGCGAGGGGCTTCGATCATGCTTTCCATCATCTGGGTAGCAACGATTACCGGCTTACCTGCGCGGTTACACTTGTCTACGAGCATCTTTTGTACCATCGGTACTTCTTCCAGCCAGATCTCAACACCCAGGTCACCACGGGCAACCATTACGGCGTCTGTCAGGGCGATGATCTCGTCTATATTGGTGAGGGCTTCGGGCTTCTCGATCTTGGCTACGATCCGGGCGTTAGACTTGCGTTGATCGAGGATCGTGCGCATGCTTTGGATATCTTCCGCCTTGCGTACGAACGAGAGGGCGATCCAGTCTATATCATTGGCGATACCGAACTCAAGATCGCGAAGATCTTTCTCGGTGAGTGAGGGGGCAGATACTTTGGTGAACGGCAGGTTTATACCTTTTTTGGGTTTCAGCGGTCCGCCGTATACTACTTCGGTTACCACTTCTACGCCGCCACGAACTTCTTTTACCTTAAGCTCAATTTTGCCATCGTCTACGAGAATCATATCACCGGGTTTCACATCGTTGGGCAGTCCCTTGTAGGACGTGCTGCAGATCTTGCTATTACCGAGCAACTCGTTAGTTGTGATAACAAGCTCCTGGCCGCGTTCGATCACGACATTCGGTTCCATATCATTCACACGGATCTTCGGTCCCTGAAGATCCTGTAGCAAGCTTACTGTTGTGCCTAGCTCTTTGTTAATCTCACGAACGAACTGGACAACCTTGAGGTGGTCTTCGTGCGAGCCGTGGGAGAAATTGAGGCGAAAAACGTCGACGCCTTCCTTCACCAGAGCACGGAGCATGTCCTTATTATTCGAAGCAGGTCCTACGGTGGCAACAATTTTAGTCTTGTTGTACGATACTTTTTCTAGCATAAAGGTATTTAAGATAATTCGTATTGAATGCGGTTAAATTTAGGAGAAGTGCGCAAGGATCAGAAGATAAAGTTTGATTTTGATTTGAGGCCCTCTAACGGAATGGGGGTAATCAGTTGAACGGCGGGAATAGATTTTATCAAATCAATCAGCTGATGATGGGTATAATGCTCTTCCATGGCAGCCAAAATTATAAAATCGAAATGAGGAAATTCAGGGATTAAAAAATACTTTCCGGGCTCATTTTCAAAAGATTTGTTTTTAAAGAGTTTCAAACGATTGATCTGGCGCTCGTGGGCATAAAAAGAAAAGTTCTTTTCGCCGCCATTTTTGAAGCCGACCACAAGGTCCTGCTGCTTGACCAGCTGGATGCCCAATGTATTGTTCAACTCCCATGCAAGCTTATATCCTTTGGCACCTGAGGCTATTCCAAGGAGGTCAAAGTTGTATTCATACTCTATAATAAGCTTGCTTTTCTTCATTTTCAACTCAAAAAGGAAGTTCCGGCCCTTTTGTCACAAGATCAAAAAAGTTTGCCAATATTGTCGCAAATCTCTTTCTTTGCACTGATTTTTAAATCACTAAACTGTAAAAACATGTCTGAAATTGCACAAAAAGTAAAACAGATCATCATCGAGAAACTTGGCGTTGAAGAGTCTGAGGTTACTCCTGAAGCTAGCTTCACCAACGATCTTGGCGCTGATTCGCTTGACACCGTGGAACTTATCATGGAGTTCGAGAAGGAATTCAACATCTCTATTCCTGACGACCAGGCTGAAAATATCTCGACTGTTGGCCAGGCTATTTCTTACCTGGAGCAAAACGTGAAGAAATAATTGCTAACTGCCTTAATACAACCACACCCCATTGAACATGATATTGAAACGAGTAGTCGTTACAGGACTTGGTGCACTCACTCCCATCGGCAATACACTACCTGCCTTTTGGGAAGGTTTGAAGAATGGTAAAAGCGGAGCTGCTCCTATAACGCGTTTCGATGCTACACACTTTAAGACTAAGTTCGCATGCGAAGTGAAGAACTTCGACATTGGCAATTTCATGGATCGCAAGGAGGCCCGCAAAATGGACCCCTTCGCGCAATATGCTATGGTGGCCGTGGATGAGGCTATACAAGATGCCAACCTCCCGTTAGCTGATCTTAACCCCAACCGTATCGGTGTTATCTGGGGTTCAGGTATCGGGGGGTTGCTCACGTTTCAGGAAGAAGTAAAGTCGTACGCCAAAGGCGACGGCACACCACGATTCAATCCTTTCTTCATTCCAAAGATGATCCCCGATCTTTCGGCGGGTCATATCTCTATCAAATATGGCTTTCGCGGACCGAACTACGTAACCGTATCGGCCTGTGCATCATCTACTAACGCCATATATGACGCCTTTACGTACCTACGTCTTGGCAAAGCCGACATTATTGTCTCCGGTGGCTCGGAGGCCGCCGTCTGCGAAGCCGGTGTGGGTGGATTCAACTCCCTCAAAGCCCTGTCTGAGCGCAACGACTCGGCAGAAACCGCATCACGCCCCTACGACAAAACCCGCGATGGCTTTGTGCTCGGCGAAGGTGCCGGAGCCCTTATTCTTGAAGAATATGAGCACGCTAAGAAGCGCGGCGCCAAAATATATGGTGAGATCATCGGCGGCGGTATGTCTGCTGACGCTTACCACATTACAGCGCCTCACCCCGAAGGCGCCGGTATAATCCAGGTAATGTATAACGCCCTCGAAGACGCGGAAATACAACTTACCGACATCGATTATATCAATACCCACGGTACTTCAACACCTCTCGGCGACATCGGCGAGATCAAGGCTATACAGAAAGTATTTGGTGATCACGCCTACAAAGTGAACATCAGCTCTACAAAATCTATGACTGGCCACCTCCTGGGTGCAGCGGGCGCTATTGAAAGCATCGCCTGTCTGATGGCCATCAAAGACTCGATAATCCCCCCTACTATCAACCACTTTGAGGACGATCCGGAGCTCGATCCGAAGCTCAACATGACGTTCAACAAAGCGCAACAACGCAATGTAGACATCGCTTTGAGCAATACGTTTGGTTTTGGCGGGCACAACTTCTCGGTAATTTTCAAAAAAGTAAAAGACTGACCGAGCGTGTGTGTACGGACGCATCCAGCCCTTCCGGCGGTCTTTGTCTCGATTAACAGGAACAGAAGCACCGACTTTTACCGGATTTTCCTAAATTAGCAATGTTTAATACATATATATAAGCGCTTGGTTTGGAAAATCCTTAAGATTCCGAAAGGAAAAACGGCGAATGATGACAAGCTGGTGCGGGCGATACGCAACATCGCCGGCCTGAGCCCCTCAAACCTCGAGCTGTATAAGCTCGCCACCGTACACAGCTCTATCGCCAAAGAAAACGGTCGTGGCTTCAAAGAGTCTAACGAACGACTGGAATATCTCGGCGATGCCATACTCGGCGCAGCCGTGGCGGACTACCTGTTTAAAAAATTTCCCTTTAAATCCGAAGGCTTTCTTACCGAGATCCGCTCGCGTATTGTAAACCGCGAGGCATTGAACCTGTTAGCCCGCAAGATAGGCGTGGGCAACATCGTACAATACGATCAGAAGAATGCTCACCTCCAACAGGTGATACTCGGCAATACCCTCGAAGCAATCGTAGGCGCCATATACCTCGACAAAGGCTACCTACGCACCAAGAAGTTCGTCATAGACAAGCTCATAGCCCCCAACTACGACCTCGACGAGCTGGTAAACTCCAATTCCAACTACAAGAGCCGCATCATAGAATGGGCACAGCGCGAAGGCAAAGAAGTTCGGTTCGAAATCCTGAATGTTAAAAAGGGTAAAAACCACAAGGAATTCACGGCACAGGTTATTGTAGACAACGAACCTAAAGGTACCGGCTACGGCAACAGCAAGAAAAAAGCTGAACAAGACGCCGCGCTGAAAACTTGCGAGATGCTGGATTTGTTGAATGGTCAGTAACCCGCAGAAAAGTATCCGTGAAAAAACTAAAGATCGGTGGCGCCACGGTAAACCAGATACCGCTCGACTGGCAAAACAACACACACAACATCCTTGAAGCGATTGCAGAAGCACGCCGCCAGGGTATCCGCATCCTCTGCATGCCCGAGCTATGTCTCACCGGCTATGGCTGCGAAGACATGTTCCTCAGCGACTGGCTTCCCGCAAGCGCTTTACAGGAGCTTGAAGCGATCATCCCCCACTGCCACGACATCACGGTGGCAATCGGTCTGCCGATACGTATAAACAATATAATCTACAACGGCTCCTGCGTGATCAGCAATGGCGCCGTACTCGGCATTACGCTCAAACAAAACCTGGCCCGCGACGGCGTGCACTACGAACCCCGCTGGTTCGACGCGTGGTTGCCCGGTAAAGTAACGGAGGTACTGGTGAACAACGTACCCGTCCAAGCCGGCGATATTATCTACACCGTAGAAGGCATCACCTTCGGATTCGAAATATGTGAAGACGCGTGGCGCAAGAAAGACAGACCCGGCTACCGGCTGTCCGAACGCGGCGTAGACCTCATCATGAACCCCAGCGCGAGCCACTATGCCATGGGCAAGAGCCTGCTGCGCGAAGCCGAAGTGGTGATCGGCGGCTCCACTCTCTTCAACTGTGTATATCTGTTTGTAAACCTGTTGGGTAACGAAGCAGGCCGCATGATCTACGATGGAGACATCATCATCAGCCAACAGGATAAAATGCTGGGTGTAAGCAGACGTCTTTCATTCAAACCGTTTGTAGTGATGGGCTGCGAGGTAGACTTCGACACGCCCTCCGCAAGCCAGGTGCTGCCTCCTACCGATAATAAAGAGATCTACGAAGAGCTTACTCAAGCCGTATCACTCGCGCTCTTCGATTATTTGCGCAAAAGTAAATCAAAAGGGTTCGTACTGTCGCTCAGCGGCGGCGCGGACTCTTCATCGTGCGCGGTATTCGTAGCAGAAATGGTGAAGCGCGCGGCAGCCGAACGCGGGCTTGCCGAGGCATGTATGCTGCTGGGCATTGCACCGGCAAATACGTGGCAGGAAGCAGTAGGCCAACTGTTGACCTGTGCCTACCAGGGCACCGGCAACTCATCCAACGATACATTCATGGCGGCGAAGGAGCTTGCCGAATCTGTCGGCGCCGTATTCCACCACTGGACTATCGATGAGGAAGTACGCTCGTACAGCAACAAGATAGAACAAGCGATTGGCCGCAAGCTTACGTGGGAACAGGACGATATCACACTTCAGAATATACAGGCACGCTCGCGCTCACCCATCATCTGGATGCTGGCGAACGTACACAGGGCCGTGTTGCTCACGACATCCAACCGCAGCGAAGGCGACGTAGGCTATGCCACGATGGACGGCGACACAAGCGGAAGCCTTGCCCCTATAGCAGGCCTGAGCAAAACATTTATCTTAAAATGGCTGCAGTGGGCCGAACGTGCGCTGGGCCAAAGCGGTCTGCGCCGGGTGAACACATTGCAACCCACGGCCGAGCTTCGCCCCCTGGAACGCAACCAGACCGATGAGGCCGACCTGATGCCTTATCCCACCCTGGCCGAGATCGAGAAACACGCGATCCAGAACCGGAAGTCGCCGGTGGAAGTTTATTTTATCATGAAAGAAACACACCACCAGACCGACATACTGAAACGGCACATTACACGCTTCTTCCGGCTGTGGTCCGCCAACCAGTGGAAACGCGAACGCCTTGCGCCGGCCTTCCACCTGGATGACCTGAATGTAGACCCGCGTACGTGGTGCCGCTTCCCGATACTATCATCAGCATTCGCGGAAGAGCTGAAACAACTTGAAACACTGTGATAAACCTGGCGTAACATGCCCCCGATGGCTATCGGGGACCCATCTTTCGGCATTCATTTATTTATCTATATTTGCCCTGTATGGCTATATTCAGTTTCATTATCTGGAATGGCAGCCCTGAAATCTTTTCGGCTGGTTCATTCGCCCTCCGTTGGTACGGTTTGTTTTTCGCGCTTGGCTTCCTGATCACGCAGCAGATCCTCTACTACATGCATCGTAAAGAGGGCAAGCCCGAACGCGATGTGGATACGCTGACGATATATATGGTTATCGCCACCATTCTTGGCGCCCGCTTAGGCCATGTTATTTTCTATCAACCCGAGATCATCTGGGAAAATCCCGCTTCGATATTACTGCCTTTCGAGTTCAACCCGTTCCGCTTCACAGGTCTTCAGGGGCTGGCGAGCCACGGTGGCGCTATAGCCATTCTCTTTGCGCTGTGGCTGTACTCGAACCGTAGCATTACCTTTAAAAAGGCAGATGTTGACCTCCAAGGTAAAGCCGGCCAGGAAGGAAAAGTAAAAAAGAAAATTAAGCGCGGCATCTTCATCGAGAAACGCAAACGTCCCGGCCAGTCATATTTCCAGGTAGTAGACCGCATCGTTATACTGGTAGCCTTTACCGGCGCGCTAATCCGCCTGGGTAATTACTTCAACTCCGAGATCATCGGTTTACCCACCGACAATCCCTGGGGTGTGGTGTTCGTAAACCGCTTCACCGAGTCACTCGAAGATAAACGTGTAGATCGCGACGACATCGTGGAAGACGTAGTGTATAAGGCCAATGATTCGCTGCCCAGGGGTGGCAATGGCCGCATACCGCTGAACATCTATGTATTCTTCAAGAAGGGTGTTCCGGAGAAACAAGCCGAGGATTTTGCCAGCTACGAAGGCCGTCGCCTGCTGAGCAACCTCTCGCCCGAATATTTCGATTCCACACCGACCAACACCGCAATAAGCGCCGCAACGCAGGACGATGGCACGGTAACCGCACGCATCTCGACGTTCGGTATCGCACGCCACCCCGCACAGCTGTACGAGTCGTTTGCGTGTATAATCCTGTTCGTCCTCCTGTTCACGATCTGGACCCGCTACAAGCAGGATCTGCCCCCTGGCAGGCTGCTGGGCATCTTCCTGATCTGGTGTTTCGGATTGCGCATTGTTTTTGAATTCCTGAAGGAAAATCAGGTGGCGTTTGAAGACGAATTGCCGCTGAATATGGGCCAAATATTAAGTATTCCCCTCGTAATTGCGGGGATTATTATCTTAATGTTTTCGTATAGAAAAAAGCAGTCATAAAACTCAGGAATTAAGAAAAGTAACGTTAAACTTGTTAGACAGAGCAAGGTTTTAGTTTAACGTATGCTGGCAATTTTTCTTAGTTTGTTTAGTTTGTTTTCGTTGAGTACCGATGCCTCTGCCGATGTGCTGTTACAGGACACCGTTAAGAGGCATCCGCACCGACAAGCGGTGGCAGATACTTCTGCACGCCTTCTGACGATAAACCAGATCTACCTGGTAGGGAACCGCATTACACGCGACCGCATCATCCTGCGCGAGCTGTCGCTCAAACCTGGCGACCTGGTATCCACCGCAGATCTGGCGGCTATCCTGGAGCGCGACCAGAAGAAGCTTATCAATACCCGTCTTTTCAACACAGCCACTATACGCACACTGGAGCTTGAGCCCGGCAAAACAGACCTGCTGGTAGATCTGAACGAGCGCTGGTACACATTTCCCGCACCTATATTCGAACTGGCGGACCGCAACTTCAACGAGTGGTGGCAGAATTACCATCACGATCTCAAACGCGTAAACTATGGCCTGCGCCTGTACCAACACAACATGCGTGGACGAAACGAAACGCTGCGCTTCATCGCACAGTTCGGATTCATCCGTCGCTTCGACCTGTCATACCGGTTCCCATACATAGACCGCAAGCAGAAACAAGGTATCACCTTGAATGTAGATTTCTCGGAGACCAAGAACCTGGCCTACCGCACCGTGGATCATAAGCTGGAGTATATACAATCTTCGCACATTCTGAAGAATACGCGCGGCGCAAGCATCGGCTATACCTATCGCAAATCATTTTACGAGACACACGGCTTCGCCATCGAATACCGTGACAACCGCATATCCGACACCATAGCGTATCTCAACCCCAACTACCTGGGCCCTGAAGTAAAGCAGCAGAAGTTCGGTGCCGTATCGTACACCTTCACGTCAGACCACCGCGACTACATAGGCTACCCGTTAAAAGGCTACTTCCTGAACGGCTCCATATACCGCAGCGGTATCACCGCCAGCGACGACCTGAAGAAAACGGAGGTGAACATAAACATGGCCGGCTACCTGGACCTGAAGAAAGGTTTCTATTTATCCGATAACATCGTTACGTTCTGGAGCTCGCCATCGTCAGGCCTGCCCTACGCTAGCTACAGCGCCCTGGGCTACCGCAAGCAGCTCGTTCGCGGCTACGAAGTATATGTGATCGAAGGACCAAAGTTCTTCCTGAACAAAATGACCTTCAAGAAGCGCATCTTCTCGCATATCTATCACTGGAAGGACATGCCCATACCGCAGTTCCGCCACATACCCCTCGCCGTCTACCTCAAAACTTATAGCGACGTCGGCTACGTACAGGGCTATCCCAACTACACCATCAGCAGCCGCCTCGCCAACCGCTGGCTCGGCAGTGTCGGCGCCGGCATAGACATCGTAGGCTCCTACGACGCCGTCCTCCGCTTCGAATACACCTGCAACGCCGAAGGCCAACGCGGCTTCTTCTTCAACTTCAAAAAGGAGTTTTAATGTTGTCCCTGACATTATTTACGCACGCCTGGCTTTCGGTCTGATTCAAACAGTCCGGAAGTAAAAACGCCCTAAACAGGGCGTTTTTACAATGAAATTTATTGAGAGATTTGCGTTCAATCTTTTCTATTAACCTCCGACAACAAGTCTTTTGCAGGTACCGTCTTCACTTCTCCGTTGATCGAGATAACAAGTGATTCACCACGAGCTGCATTTTCTTCAACCAGCTTGCGTGTTGCTTCGTTCATTGCTCGCAATATGCTCTTGAAAAGCGGCGTTATTTCAGGTTTATCAATTTTCATATTTCTTGCCTTGCGTCAGGATAATATTCCAAATATAATCATTTGTGATAACATTCTCCTCTTTTTGCGTTCCTTCAGCAATAGACTCGATCGTCACATTCGTGCTGTTCACGATCATCCAGGTGTTCACCGCTGAAATGAACAAATTAATCAGATTGTAAATGCCACGATAATATCGGCGTTCGATAACATCGTCAGGAATATTATGTCCTCCCTTCATGACACGTATAGCCACCCTTTTCTTAGCGGTTTCAGGTGAATCTAACCAGATATATAATAAGGTGATTTTATATCCGAGGACCTTAGCCCTTTCTATCAATGATAAATAGCTTCTTGTTGCCAACGTTGTCTCTATCGCAAAATCAACCTTTCCTTTCAATAACTCTTCAATTCGCAGTAGCATCAATCTACTGGCTTCGATCGCTACACCCTCAGGATTAAAGGGTGAAAGGCCTGCTGCGATACTATCTGCATTGACAAATTCCCTGCAATTAAGCAAACCAGGCAAAATTGTAAAACTGGCGGTAGTTTTACCCGCACCGTTACATCCAGCGATTATATAAAGATTAGGCAACCCTCTCTAATTTCTTGTAAAATCGACAAACTCATTTTAATAAGCAAAACCATCCCCAAATCCCGATTCAACATTCCCATTCTCACGCAGTCTTTTCGTACCTTCACAAGGAAAAACCACCGCCGGTGAGCAACCTTCTCCCATTAACCACAATATCAAAAAAGAGCTTCCACCTCACCTTCCTCGCTCTCACGCTCACACTATTTTCCACCATCAGCACCACCGCTCAAACACCCTGCTGCACCCTCCAGGGAACTCTGCAAGACGCCACCACCTCCACCCCACTCACCGGTGCCACAGTATTCGTAGTAAACACCACGCGCGGCACCACCACCGATACCAACGGACATTATACCCTAGCGCTTGAGCGCGGCACCTATACGGTGATATATTCCTTCATCGGCTACTACAGCGATACCGTAACGCTTACCCTACAGCAGCCAGTAACACACGCCATAAAGCTGCGCCCCGTGCTGACCACGATACAGGAAGTAACCGTATCCGACGAACGCACTGCCGCCGAACGGCTCAACCAGACCGAGACAGGCCTCATCACCATACATCGCGAAGACATGGAGCACCTGCCCTACCTGCTGGGTGAGGCCGATCCTATACGACTTATACAACTGATGCCCGGCATCCAGTCTGCAGGCGAAGGAAGCACAGGCTTCTATGTCCGTGGCGGCGCGCTGGATCAGAACCTGATGATGCTGGACCACTCCACTGTGTATAACCCCAGCCACATGTTCGGCTTCTTCTCGATCTTCAATGGCAGCACACTGGACAACATCGATCTTTATAAAAGTGGTATACCCGCTTACTACGGTGGCAGGCTGTCGTCGGTAACCCGGGTAACCACGCGCAAGGGCAGTGCAGAAAAGCTGAAGGGTGAAGGCGCCGTCGGATTGATCGCCGCCAACGTACTGGTTGAGGGCCCGATAAAAAAGAACAAGGGCTCGTTTATGGTGGCCGCACGCCGTACCTATGTAGACCTCTTCGCCAAAGGTCTGCGCGAGCTTTCCATACTCAGGCAAAACATCAACTACTATTTCTACGACCTGAACGTAAACGCCGACTACTCGCTTTCACCACACGATCAGCTTAGCCTTCGCGGATACCTTGGCAAGGACCACTTTACCTACAACACCAGCAGCTTCAGCAACCGCATCGAATGGACGAACACAGCCGGCTCGCTCAGTTGGAAACACACGTGGGACAATGGTCTGTTCTCCGAGCTGGCCATCAATACATCTCTTTACGACATGAGTCTCGGCGCGGCCATCAGCTCCTACAACTTCTCCATCGCTTCCGACATCAAAGACCACGGCCTCACCTACCAGTTCAACCTCAAACGCGGAGCGCACGACCTCACATGGGGCGCTACCTATACACTCCACTCGGTAAGGCCAAACAATATAGCAGCGAACAGTTCCGAAGTCGAGCTGACGTTTACACCAAGCACCACGCTACACGGCGAAGAGGGTGCGCTGTACTTCAACGACAAGATCCAGATCGGCAGCCGCACAGAAGTAAGCGCCGGCATCCGCTACAGCGGCTACCGGCACACAGGATCTTTTACACGCTATATCGAAGACGAAAACTTCCAGGTGCTGGACACAGTACAATACAGCAAAGGCAAAACGATAAAAGCATACGCAAACCCCGAGCCCCGCGTAGCCATACGCTATAGCCTCACATCGAACTCAGCGCTAAAAGCTTCGTTCGACCGTACCTACCAGTATATGCACATGGCGCCGCTGTCGTCAGTATCGCTGCCGCTGGATATCTGGGTGCCCAGCTCGGCGGTAATCAGGCCACAATCCGCCAATCAATACTCGGCGGGCTATTATCGTAACTTCGACGAGCCGGCACTGGAGACATCGGTAGTGGGTTACTACAAAAGTATGGACCGGCAGATCGAATATCGCGAAGGCGTGATCATCGGCTACAGCAAAGGCTATAACTTCGACGACAACTTTGTATTCGGCAAAGGCACCTCGTACGGAATTGAGCTGCTGCTAAAAAAAACAAAAGGCCGCCTCAACGGCCAGGTAGCATACACACTATCAAAAACCACACGCACGTTTCCGGACCTTAACGACGGCAAGCCCTTTACCGCCAAGTACGACCGTCGCCACGACCTGTCGGTATTCGGCAATTTCACCTACAACAAACGCTGGACATTTTCCGGAGTATTCGTATTCGCTACCGGCAACGCCCTTAACCTGCCCGTGGCCCGCTATATAATACAGGGTAACGTGGTGAACGAATACGGCGAGCGCAATGCCTTCCGCATGCCCCCTTACCACCGGCTGGACCTGGCGGCTACCTATGTGGCCCGCAAAACCGAACGCTACGAAACAAGCTGGGTGTTCTCGATATATAATGTATACAGCCGCAGAAACCCCTATTACATATATTTCCAAACAGAAGGCGATCTGAACAAGTACGAGCTGAAGACCAGCATCAAGCAGGTTTCGCTCTTCCCCATATTGCCGGCTGTAACCTATCGTATAAAATTCTGACGCTATGAAAAGATTCTTATACATAGCCTTAGCCCTGCTCGCCGCCTGCTCACCAGAGCCGGACCTGGACGTTGTACCTTACGAGCAGAAGCTGGTAGTAGACGGCTCCATCGAAAGCAACGGCTATGCCCGCGTGTTCCTGAGCTACAGCTCATCCTACTTCGACGAGATCGATTCTACGAACATTCTCAAGCTCATCGTAGGCAATGCCAAAGTAACCGTGAGCGACGGCACAACCTCGGAAGTCCTCACGCTTCGCCGCGACAACAATTACTTTCCTCCCTATATCTACGAGAGCACGGAGATCATCGGCGAGGTCGGCAAAACCTATAAGCTTACCATAGACTATAAAGGCGAACGCTATACGGCTTCCACCACCATACCGCCACCCGTAAGCTTCGACCGCCTCTGGTTCGAAGACATAGCCGGCCGCGATTCCCTGGGCTTTCTCTATGGCTCCATCGCAGACGATCCGAACGTAGCAAACTACTACCGCATCTTCACCCAACGCATCGGCCAGGATACAAAGCTCATACCCGTATATCTTTCAGCCGTAAGCGACCAGTACTTCAACGGCAAAACGTTTACCTTCTCGATCCTCCGCGGCCCCGAAAGCTTCACCGACGTGGTAGACGACCTGTACTTCAAAAAGGGAGACTCCGTACGCGTAAAACTCTGCACCATGGACCAGCCCCACTACGACTTCTGGCGCACCCTCGAACGCGAGCTCTATGTAGTAGGAAACCCCTTCGCATCATCCGGCAACGACATCACCTCCAACATCGACGGCAAAAAAGCCCTGGGCGTCTGGGGTGGCTAC
>Ga0247764_1000084_pt1 | contig 36074 bp, 48 predicted proteins | sample UWRJL051202B4_FD_179932 | JGI IMG/M metagenome (GOLD analysis project Ga0247764, IMG submission 179932) | Plant litter microbial communities from Arlington Agricultural Research Station in Wisconsin, United States - UWRJ-L051-202B-4 | ecosystem: Environmental > Terrestrial > Plant litter >...
CTTGAATCTATTTCCACTCCCTGATCCGGGTTTTTACACAAAAACAACAATCTTTGCTCCCGCAAAAAACCGGACTTTCATGGATCCCATATACGCGCTTCCCCAGCTCCAGGCCTTTACACTGGAGATCTTTAAAAAAATAGGCTGCCCCGAGCCACAGGCCCAACTGGCCACCGAAGTATTACTTCAGGCCGACCTGCGCGGTATCGACTCACACGGCATTGCCCGCCTTTCCGGCTACGTGAGACTCTGGGAAGCAGCACGCGTAAACCCCAATCCTGACATTAAGATCGTACACGAAACACCCAGCACCGCCGTAGTCGATGGCGACAGCGGCCTCGGCCTTGTAGTAGCACCGAAGGCAATGGCCATTGCTATCGAAAAGGCACGCATTGCCGGCACAGGCTGGGTATCCGTACGAAACTCCAACCACTTCGGCATTGCCGGCTATCACGCGATGATGGCCCTGCAGCACGACATGATCGGTATGGCCATGACCAACGCCAGCCCGCTGGTAGCGCCTACATATTCCGTAGAGCGTTTACTCGGCACAAATCCGATAGCCGTAGCCGTGCCTGCACTGACGCAGCCTCCCTTCGTAGCCGATTTTGCCACCACCACGGCCGCCAACGGTAAGCTGGAAATACTCCAGCGCAAAAATGCGCAGGCGCCTATCGGCTGGATACAAACCAAAGACGGCGAACCGTCAACGGATCCTAACGAAACCAAAAGCGGCGGAGCGCTCATTCCGCTCGGCAGCGACCGCGAGCACGGCAGCCACAAAGGCTTCTGCCTCGGCGCGTGGGTCGATATATTCTCAGCAGTATTGTCAGGCGCTAATTATGGCCCCTGGGTACCACCATTCGTGGCGTTCCTTCAGCCGCCGGCAGACCCTGTAGGTAAAGGCATCGGCCACTTCTTTGGCGCCATGCGCGTAGATGCTTTCCGTCCCGCGCAGGAATTCAAAGAGCACATGGACAATTGGATCACCCGCTTCCGCAATGCAAAGACCATAACCGGCCAGGAGCGCGTGATCATTCCCGGCGATCCAGAGCGCGAGATCAGCGCCCTGCGCGTAAAAGAAGGCATACCGTTAAACCCCAAGGTTGTAGAAGACCTTCAGGCACTGGGTAAAAAGCTGGAAATAGAGTTCTGATTTAAAAACCGGCGGTAACACCGGCACGAAGAAGAAGCGGGGTGTTGTAAGGCGAGAATTCGCCAGGTTGCGGATCTGTATAACTCAGGTTATACAAAGCCATAAGATAAAAGCCTACCCGGCGCCCGATCGGCTGAAAGAAACCGCCGCCCACAAACACGCTGTTATACGTATCGCGATCCTTCTCGCCAAACGAGTTGATCATTTGATAATTCAGGTATTCGTATTCGGCGTGCAGGAAAAGCGGACCGTAAAAATTATAGCGGGTAAATATACTGGCACCGTAGTCGTTGGTGCTGAACTCGGGCTGAATCTGTTTGTACTTGGTATAACGATATTGAAAACCGACACCTGCCGCGACCTTGGGAGTGATTTTATAACCTACGATAGGCGACACCGAAACAAAGCTGTAATAGTTGCCAAAGCTCGCGCCCAGGCCACCACCGGTAAAGATCCGGTCGCGGAAGCTGGGCTTATCGCTCATTTCTTCATCTCCCCATTGGCCAAACGTTACAGCCACACTGGTCAGCAGCAAAAGCGAGGTCAGCAATACGGTCTTCATATAGAGAACAGTTAGTCTTTTTCCTGAACGATAAAGATGTCTTCCGATTCCTTCTTCATGAGATACTTCTCGCGGGCAAACTTCTCGATCGATTCCTTATCGCCAAAAAGCTCGTCGCGATCCTTCTTCACCTCTTCGATCTTCTCATTGTAATACTCATGCTCATTCTCCAGCGAATTGAGCTTCGCGCCCAGCCTGTAACGGGAGATCAGGTTGTTCGAATCCAGCGCGATCATCCACAGCAGAAAGATGGTAGCCGTCAGAATATAAAAATTGCGGAACGGCTTCGGTAATTTTTGGAGCATACAGTTTAAAAAGTATACGAAGATACGGAAAACCCTCTCTCATCACAAAACGCAAAAAAGCCCGGGCTTGTTGCCCGGGCTTTCCTAAAAACTCATTCCAATCAGATCGTCACTAGAATTTACGACCAGGAAAGTAAGCGATCTGATTTTGGCGCAAGTCTGTGACTTGTGCCCATCATGTTGGCAGTCTTAGACTGCCGTGGACGTATTAAAACTTACGACCAGGGAAGTAAGCCACTTCACCAAGCTCTTCCTCAATACGGATAAGCTGGTTGTATTTCGCCATCCGGTCAGAACGTGAAGCAGAACCGGTCTTGATCTGACCAGTGTTCAGCGCTACGGCCAGGTCGGCAATCGTGCTGTCTTCTGTTTCACCTGAGCGGTGAGACATTACGCTCTTATAAGCATTACGGTGTGCCAGGTTCACGGCATTGATCGTTTCAGTCAGTGAACCGATCTGGTTTACCTTAACCAGGATAGAGTTGGCAACACCCTTGTCGATACCTTCTTGTAAGCGGGTTACGTTTGTTACGAACAGATCGTCGCCAACCAGCTGTACTTTCTTGCCGATCTTGTCAGTCAGGCCTTTCCAGCCATTCCAGTCGTCTTCGGCCATACCGTCTTCGATAGAAATGATCGGGTATTTAGCAGCCCATGAAGCCCAGTAATCAACCATCTCGCCTGAGCTCAGTTTCTTGCCGTCAGACTTCTTGAAGATGTATGAATTGCTGGCTGCGTCATAGAACTCAGAGCTGGCAGCATCCATAGCAATGAAGATATCTTCGCCAGGTTTGAAACCAGCCTTCTCGATAGCTTGCAGTACGAGCTCGATAGCTTCTTCGTTAGAAGCGATGTTCGGAGCAAAGCCACCTTCGTCACCAACGTTGGTAGAGAGGTTCTTGTCGTGAAGTACCTTCTTCAGTGTGTGGAATACTTCAGTACCCATACGAAGCGCTTCAGAGAACGTGTCAGCCTTAACAGGCATAACCATAAATTCCTGGAAGTCGATCTTATTGTCAGCATGGCTGCCACCGTTCAGAATGTTCATCATCGGTACGGGCAGTGTGTAAGCGTTTACACCGCCGATGTAGCGATACAGGGGCAGGCCAGCTTCCATAGCAGCAGCCTTGGCAATAGCCAGTGATGTACCGAGGATTGCGTTAGCGCCCAGGTTTGCCTTGTTCGGAGAGCCGTCAAGCTCAAGCATTACCTTGTCTATCAGGGCCTGATCATATACAGAGAAACCTACGATCTCTTCGGCGATACGGCCGTTTACGTTCTCTACAGCTTTCAGTACACCTTTACCAACATATCTTTTCTTATCTCCATCCCGAAGCTCTACAGCTTCATGCGTCCCCGTGGATGCGCCCGACGGAACGGCTGCACGCCCGAAAGCGCCAGACTCAGTAACAACGTCAACTTCTACTGTAGGATTTCCACGGCTGTCGAGAATTTGCCGCGCATGAATGCTTTCAATTAAGCTCATAGTGATTATTAATTTATATGGTATAAGAAAAAACTAATTAAGCAGGCTTAGCGCGCTACAGCCTCCGACACATCTTCCCGGATCATCTCCAGGAACTGATCGAACAGGTAGCGTGAATCGTGCGGGCCCGGTGATGCTTCCGGGTGATACTGAACCGAGAACGCCTTCTTGTCTTTCAGACGGATACCCATGATCGTGTTATCGTTCAGGTGAACGTGCGTAACCTCTACGTTGGGATTCTGAGAGATCGACTGCTCCGTTACAGAGAAGCCGTGATTCTGGGATGTCATTTCACCTTTACCGGTAATCAGGTTCTTAACCGGGTGGTTAAGGCCGCGGTGACCGTGGTGCATTTTATAAGTATTCAAACCGCTGGCCAGCGCCAGGAGCTGGTGTCCCAGGCAGATGCCGAAAAGTGGCTTATCCGTAGCCAGCGATTTCTTAACGGTTTCGATAGCATAATCCATCGGAGCCGGATCGCCAGGTCCGTTGGAGATAAAGTATCCATGAGGTTCCCATGCCGCGATCTCCGCGAAAGGGGTCTTCGCCGGAAATACCTTGCAGTAGCAGCCCCGTGATGCCAGGTTCTCTACAATGCTCTTCTTGATACCCAGGTCCAGAACGGCAACCTTGATCGGCGATGCAGGATCACCTACGAAGTAAGGCTCTGTAACCGACACACGCGACGAAAGCTCCAGGCCATCCATCGAAGGTACGGTCTTGATGCGTTCACGCATTTCGTCAGGAGTAAGCTCGGACGAGATTATGGCGTTCATAGCACCGTGCTCGCGGATATAGCGCACAAGCATACGCGTATCGACGTCGGCAATCCCTACAACACCGGTCTTTTCCAGGTATTGCTGCAGGCTTTCCGTTGCCGAGCGCCGGCTGAACTCTTTCGCAAAGTCGTTCACAACCAGACCGGCGATCATAGGCCGTACTGATTCCTGTTCAGCGTCCATCGCACCATAGTTACCGATGTGCGCCGTAGTGTTTACGATGATCTGACCAAAATACGAGGGGTCCGTATAAATTTCCTGGTAACCCGTCATACCCGTATTGAAACAGATCTCGCCACCCGTGGTGCCGATCTTTCCAATCGCTGTACCTTCTACCAGAAGGCCGTCCGCAAGAAGTAAATAAGCTTTTTTATGCATTTCAAGTACAAAAATACGTCTTCAACTCAGCTTTCAAATATTACCGCACTTACAATTTGTGCCAACGTTTGCATGTCCCGACATAGAACCATCAACATCCTTACGTTTCTGAATCAACCTATACCCAATATCATTCGAACATGGCCATTAAGCAGTTGCAATCCCTTGGTCCCGAGTACTCGGGATGCGTGCGCCCCGATAGCTATCGGGGGGCCTCGCCCTCCTTCAAGGAGGGCCGACCCCGGGTACTCGGGGTCAGGGAGGTCCCGGAGCACCCTCTACAAGAACCTTCCCCAAAACATCAGAACACTACACGCTCCCGCCAATTTCAACTCCACAACCTATCAAATCTCACCAGGCATAAAAAAAGGGATTGAACTTTCATTCAATCCCTCTTTCATATATCTGACTGTCAAGCACTATTCCTCAGTCTTTTTCTTAGCGGGTGCTTTTCTAGTCTTCTTTTCTTTTGCTTCAGCTGCAGGAGCTTCAACTACTGTGGCATCTTCAACACCATCTGTAGCCTTCTTCTTCGTACGGCTACGACGGGTAGTAGCTTTCTTCGCAACTGCCTCCTTAGAGTACAGTGTGTTGTAGTCTACCAGCTCGATGAGGCACATTTCCGCATTGTCACCAATACGAACGTCGCCCATCTTGATGATGCGGGTGTATCCACCTGGACGGTCAGCAACCTTACCAGCGATTTCACCAAACAGGGTCTTTACCGACTCCTTGTTCTGCAGATAAGAGAATACCGTTCTGCGAGAGTGTGTTGTATCCTCCTTAGACTTAGTGATAAGGGGCTCAACATATTTACGTAACGCCTTAGCTTTTGCTACAGTCGTTGTGATTCGCTTGTTCAAAATCAGCGAAGACGCCATGTTTGAAAGTAACGCGCTTCGGTGGCTGGCTGTTCTGCCTAAATGATTGACCTTCTTTCCGTGTCTCATGATTCCTTAGTCTTCATCAAGTTTATACTTCGCGAGATCCATACCGAAAGTAAGGTTTTTCTCCGCTACAAGTTGTTCTAATTCTGCAAGTGATTTCTTACCGAAGTTTCTGAATTTCATCATGTCAGAAATTTCAAGCTGTACGAGGTCGCCCAGTGTTTTCACATCGGCAGCCTTCAAGCAGTTGTATGCACGTACAGAAAGATCGAGGTCGTGAAGAGGAGTCTTCAGCAGCTTGCGCATGTGAAGCATTTCTTCGTCAACTTGCTCAACTTCGGCATCCTTACCGGTTTCAAGCTCCATCGACTTGTCTGAGAACAGCGCGAAGTGCTTGATCAGGATGTAAGCAGCTCCTTCCAGAGCCTTCTCCGGGTGGATTGATCCATCCGTTTCGATGTCTATAACGAGTTTTTCGTAGTCGGTCTTCTGCTCAACGCGGGTATTCTCCACGCTGTACTTTACATTCTTGATCGGCGTAAAGATCGCGTCGATCGGAATGAAACCGAATACCTGTTCGCTCGGCTTGTTCTCTTCGGCAGGCAGGTAACCCCGGCCTTTCTCGATAGTAAGCTCGATCTCGAACTGTGATGCCTCGTCAATATTGCAGATCACGTGCTCAGGATTCAGGATCTCAAACGACGAAGTGAACTTCGCGATGTCACCAGCACGGAACTGCTTCTGTTTCTTTATGTTAACAGTGATCTTATTATCGAAATTATCAGCAACCTTTCTGAACCGAACCATTTTCAGGTTCAGAATGATCTCAGCTACATCCTCTACTACACCTTCGATGGTCGAAAACTCATGAAGTACACCCGGTATCTTGATCCCGGTAATTGCATATCCTTCCAGCGAGGACAATAGTATACGTCTCAGCGCGTTGCCGATCGTTACACCATATCCTTTTTCCAGAGGTTTGAATGTGAAAAGACCGTGAAAATCATCGGCTTTCTCCATTACAACCTTCTCTGGCATTTGAAATGCTAATATTGACATAGTAATGTAGATTAACTGTTAAAATTACTTCGAGTACAATTCAACGATCAGCTGCTCGTTGATGTTTTCGGGAATATCAGCCCGTGGAGGTAAGTTAACAATTTTACCGGCCATTTCGTGATTATCCCACTCGAGCCAGTTGTATTTTTTGGCTCCCTGAAGCGAAAGGCTGTCGGTAATAACCTCCAGTGACTTCGAACGTTCGCGAACGGATACCAGGTCCCCAGGCTTCAGTGTGAACGATGCAATGTTCACTACGTCGCCATTTACCAGGATGTGCTTGTGAAGCACGAGCTGACGCGCAGCACGACGTGTAGGAGCAATACCCAGACGGTATACAGTGTTATCCAAACGTGCTTCGAGCAGTTGCAGCAACACCTCACCGGTTACGCCCTTCTTACGTGAAGCTGTATCAAACAGCTTCGCGAACTGGCGCTCCAGCAAACCGTAAATGTATTTGGCCTTCTGCTTCTCAGACAGCTGAATTGCGTATTCAGACTGCTTGCGCTTCTTGCCACGGCCGTGCATTCCAGGTGCATAGTTCTTCTTCTGAAGAGCCTTGTTATCACCTAAGATCGGCTCGTTATATCGTCTTGAAATTCTTACTTTGGGGCCTGTGTATCTTGCCATTGTTCTTATTGTTCTGGTTCAAATTCCCCGATCCCGTTACCGGTATCCTGAATCTGCCTGCGTTAACAGGTAATATTTAAATTAAACTCTTCTTTTCTTCGGAGGACGGCATCCGTTGTGCGGAAGCGGCGTTACGTCGCGGATTGCTGTGATCTCGATACCTGAGTTCTGGATCGTACGGATCGCAGACTCACGGCCTGAACCAGGTCCTTTTACAAAAACCTCAACCTTGCGAAGACCAAGTTCAAAAGCCTTACCTGCGCACTCCTGAGCCGCTGTTTGAGCAGCGTATGGAGTGTTCTTCTTAGAACCTTTGAAACCCATCTTACCGGCAGACGCCCAGGAGATTACCTGACCCGTCGAATTAGTCATCGAGATGATGATATTGTTGAAGCTCGCACGGATGTGCGCATGTCCTACCGCCTCAACGTTTACAACTCTCTTTTTTGCTTTATCTTTTCTCTTATCAGCCGTTGCCATGATTAGTATTTTTAGAGATCAAGGATTAACCCTTAGTAGCCTTCTTCTTGTTCGCCACGGTCTTACGTTTTCCTTTACGCGTACGCGCATTGTTCTTCGTAGTTTGTCCGCGAACCGGAAGTCCCTTACGGTGACGAAGACCACGGTAGCATCCGATGTCCATCAATCGCTTAATGCTCATCTGAATCTCAGACTTCAGCACACCTTCGATCCGGAATTGCTCCGCGATGATCGCACGGATTGCATTCGACTCTTCGTCGTTCCATTCCTTTACCTTCTTATCCAGGCTTACGCCGGCTTGAGTAAGGATGTCTTGCGCTGAACGACGGCCTATACCGAATATATAGGTGAGGCTGATTTCGCCGCGCTTATTATCAGGGATATCTACACCTGCTATACGTGCCATAGTCTGTTAACCTTGTCTTTGTTTATACCTAGGATTCTTCTTGTTAATGACATACAGTTTGCCCTTGCGTCTGATGATCTTACAGTCAGCGCTGCGCTTCTTTATGGATGCTTTAACTTTCATCTCTTTAATTGTTCTACTTATATCTGAACACTATTCGTCCCTTTGTCAAATCGTATGGCGACATCTCAAGTCGCACACGGTCTCCAGGTAATATCCGGATGTAATTCATCCGCATCTTACCGGATATATGGGCCAATACCTCATGGCCGTTTTCCAGTTGTACCCGAAACATTGCGTTCGACAATGCTTCGCTTATAGTACCATCTTGCTCAATTGACTTTTGTTTCGCCACTTATAGCTATAATTTTCTTCTATATACTTGTGCGTCGTCAATATCTCCGTCCTATCCTCGTGCACCGCAACTGTATGCTCAAAGTGAGCCGAGGGTTTGTGGTCGGCCGTCCGTATTGTCCAGCCATCGTTCTCCTGAACCACCCGCTTTGTCCCCTGATTTATCATCGGTTCTATCGCGAATACCATCCCTGGCACTAGTTTAACTCCCTTACCCCGCTTTCCGTAATTCGGAACTTCAGGATCTTCGTGAAGTTTTTTACCAACTCCGTGTCCGATCAGCTCCCGAACCACTCCGTATCCAAAGCCCTCAACGTAGCTCTGTACGGCATGTCCGATATCTCCGGTGCGGTTACCCGCCTTCGCAGCTTCGATTCCCAGAAAAAGAGAATCATACGTGCGCTCCAGGAGAAGAAGCGTTTCAGCATTTACACCTTCCAATGGATATGTATAAGCCGAATCACTGTGGTAGCCTTTGAAGTATACTCCGCAATCCACAGATATAACATCCGTTTCGCGAAGCTCATACTTGCTTGGGAACCCGTGTACCACGACATCGTTTACCGATATGCATAGTGACGAGGGAAACCCGTTATAGTTCTTGAACGAAGGAGCTCCACCGTTATCCCGGATAAACTCTTCCGCCACCTTATCCAACTCAAGAGTCCTGACGCCAGGCTTTATCAACTTCGCTATCTCACCGTGAGCTTTTCCCAGTATCTGGGCGCTCTCCCGCATTATCACAAGCTCCTCTTCAGTCTTTAAGTGAACCATTCAGCGTTAGGCTGCAGCAAACTGAGAACGTCCTTTTACTCTGCCAGACTTCATCATACCTTCATAGTGTCTCATGAGCAGGTAGCTTTCGATCTGCTGGAGGGTATCGAGTACCACACCTACAAGGATCAGCAAAGACGTACCGCCAAAGAACTGTGCGAAGTTCTGACCTACACCGGCTTTCACTGCAAATGCGGGAAGCACTGCGATGATTGCCAGGAATATAGCGCCGGGCAGCGTAATTCTTGATAAAATCGTATCGATAAACTCTGAGGTCTGTTTACCAGGTTTAACACCGGGTATAAAACCACCGTTTCTCTTCAGGTTATCAGCTATATCGTTCGAGTTGATCGTGATCGCCGTGTAAAAGAACGTGAAGATCAGGATCAGCGAAGCAAACAGCACGCTGTATTGCCATGAGTACGGATCTGAAAATGTAGATCCAATGTACGCACCGATATCGCTGTCGTTCCATATCCCGGCCAAAAGCGCAGGTATGAACATCAGGGCCTGGGCAAAGATGATCGGCATTACGCCGGCTGAGTTAAGCTTCAGCGGGATGAAATCACGCTTACCGCCATACAGCTTATTGCCCACCATTTGCTTCGCATATTGGATCGGAATACGACGGGTTGCCTGTGTAAGTGCAATAACCGCTACCACTATTCCGAACAGGCCAAGTACTTCGATCAAAAAGAACAGGATACGGTCGGGAAATTTATCAGAAACTTCTGCGGCAATCGCCAGCGGGAGTCTCGATACGATACCGATCATGATCAGCATCGATATACCGTTTCCGATACCTTTATCTGTGATACGTTCACCAAGCCACATACAGAACATTGTTCCGGCTATGATCAGTACCATCGACGATACTGTAAACAGCGGGCCAGGTGTAAGGATCACGTTCGAGGGAATAGTACCTTTCAGGTAGCTGAATCCCTGGAACAACGTAATGAATATAGTCAGTACGCGTGTAAACTGATTGAGACGCTTCCGACCAGATTCACCTTCCTTTTGCAGCTTCTGGAAGTAAGGCACAGCAAACGTAAGCAGCTGTACGATAATAGAAGCCGAGATATAGGGCATAATACCAAGCGCGAAGATCGATGCGTTGTTGAACGATCCGCCAAGGAATGTATTGAGGTACCCGAGGATACCATCCTGATAACGGTTACGATCGAGATCGGCCGCGTTGATACCAGGCAATACAATGTATGACCCTATTCTGAAGACAATCAGAAATCCCATGGTGTTGAGAATTCTGACTCTCAGATCTTCAATAGAGAAGATGTTCTTTATGGTCTGAAAGAAACGTTTCATTTATTTAACGGTTGTGGCTGTTCCACCTACTTTTTCAATTGCTTGAGTAGCGGTAGCGCTGAACGAGTGCGCTTCTACGCTCACCTTAGACTTCAATTCGCCTCTTCCCAACACCTTCACCTTGTCCTTCTTACCTACGATTCCATTCTCTACAAGGAATTGAAGCGTAATGGTAGAAGCACTGGCTTTGGAAGCTAAACCTTCGAGTACATCGAGGTTAACGCCTTTGAAGTATACCTTCTTGTTGTTCTTGAAGCCGAACTTCGGCACACGGCGTTGGAGGGGCATCTGGCCACCTTCGAAACCGGCTTTAGCCGAATATCCTGATCTTGATTGTGCACCCTTGTGACCACGACCTGCAGTACTGCCGCCTGATCCCTGGCCACGGCCAAGACGCTTATTTGTTTTTGTAGAACCTTCAGCAGGTTTTAATGTATGCAGCTTCATGTCTTACAGTTCTTTTACAGTAATCAAATGCCCTACTTTTCTGATCATACCGGCAATCTGAGGAGTAAGCTCTACCTCTACTGTCTTGTTGATCCTGCCTAAGCCCAGTGACTGTATTGTACGCAGTTGGGTCTCAGGTCTTTTGATTGTGCTTCTCGTCTGCGTGATCTGTACTTTTGCCATGTCTCTTAGCCGTTAAATACTTTCGACAATGATACTCCGCGATTCTTCGCGATGCTGAACGCATCACGCATGCTCGTCAATGCTTTGAAGGTAGCCTTCACCACGTTGTGAGGGTTTGATGAACCCTTGGACTTAGCCAATACGTTGTGAACACCAGCACTTTCCAACACAGCGCGCATAGCACCACCTGCTATTACACCTGTACCAGGAGATGCAGGCTTCAGCAGCACGTGGCCACCACCGAACTTACCGATCGATTCATGAGGCACTGTACCTTTAATGATCGGAACTTTTACCAGATGCTTCTTGGCATCATCGATTCCTTTAGTTATGGCATCGGTAACTTCGTTCGCTTTACCCAATCCGTAACCTACTACACCGTTGCCATCACCTACGACGACAATTGCTGCAAAGCTGAATCGACGACCACCTTTCACCACCTTGGCCACACGCTCTATGGCTACGACACGCTCCTTAAGATCGATTTCGCTGGCCTTTACTGTGCTGATATTGCTTACTGACATATTTCAGTTCTTAGAATTTTAATCCACCTTCTCTGGCGCCTTCCGCCAAAGCCTTGATATTACCATGATACAGGTATCCGTTACGATCGAATACGATGCTTGATACGCCGGCTGCGGTTGCTTTCTCAGCAATCTTCTTGCCTACGTTCTTCGAGTTTTCGATGTTCAGCTTAGCCTTATCACCAAGTTCTGTAGTAGATGCCGACACAAGGGTTACACCCTTAAGGTCGTCGATGATCTGTACGTACAGACCACGGTTGCTTCTGAACACCGACAATCTCGGCCGCTCTGATGTTCCGCTGATTTTCTTACGAACACCGGCCTTGATTCTCGCTCTTCTCTCTAAATTCTTGCCTGCCATAGATTACTCTATTAACTATGATGCTTGTTATTTTCTTGATATTACTTAGCAGCAGCCTTACCAGCTTTTCTGCGTACATATTCACCTGTGAAGCGAACACCTTTACCTTTGTAAGGCTCAACTTTACGAAGCGACTTCAACTTAGCGGCTACTTGTCCAATCAGTTGCTTGTCAATACCTTCCAGGATGATAGTAGGGTTTTGACCCTTCTCCTGAACGGTTTGTACTTTCACTTCTGAAGGCACTGCCAGGAACACGTTGTGAGAGTAACCAAGGCTAAGCTCGAGCACGTTTGATTGTGCTGCTGCCTTATAACCTACACCCACAAGCTCCAGCTGATGACGGTAACCTTTCGATACACCTTCCACCATGTTGGCGATAAGTGCGCGGTACAGACCATGCAGCGACTTGTGGCGCTTCTGATCAGTAGGACGCTCCACCAGAACGGTGTTATTTTCACTTGTGATCGTAATATCAGGATCGACCGTCTGATACAACTCACCTTTGGGGCCCTTTACGGTTACCTTGTGATTTGCAAACGATACAGTAACTCCTGCGGGTACGTTTATGATTTTTTTACCTATACGTGACATGTGCGCTTCAGATTAATAAACGTAACACAATACTTCACCACCGACATTCATAGCACGTGCTTCTTTGTCTGTAATCACACCCTTAGAGGTAGAAAGGATAGCGACGCCCAGGCCGTTAAGTACGCGGGGCAATCTGCCAGTACCTGTGTATTGACGCAGACCTGGCGTACTCACACGCTCCAGGCTGGTAATCGCCGATTCCTTCGTCTCGGGATTGTACTTCAGTGCTATTTTAATTGTGCCCTGGAGTTTCTCCACATCCTCAAACTTATAGTTCAGGATATAACCTTTATCAAAAAGAACCTTTGTGATTTCTTTTTTCAGGTTAGAGGCAGGAATTTCAACCACGCGGTGGTTAGCCTTTATGGCGTTCCGCAACCGGGTCAAGTAGTCTGCTATAGGATCAGTCATTTTCTTCGTCCTTTATATTAAAAAGCAAGCCCGGAGTTTTAAAAAAACCGGGCTGCAAAGATACATAACAATTCTTGTTATCCAAACTGTTATCGGGTTTCGGAATTAAATCCCTCACGTTTTGAGGGCTCCGACCTTGATACTCAGCAACCTATAAAATATGTGGAATTACCAGCTTGCCTTCGTCAAACCAGGAATTTTGCCAGCTGAGGCCATTTCCCGGAAAACGTTACGACAAACACCGAATCTTCCGATATAACCTTTCGGACGACCGGTAAGCTTGCAACGCTTCTTCAAGCGAACCGGAGATGCATTCCGGGGAAGTTTATCCAATGCTGCATAGTCGCCAGCCTCTTTCAGGGCCTTACGCTTCGCAGCATACGTAGCAACCAGCTTTTCACGCTTGGTCTGTCTTGCTATTACTGATGTTTTAGCCATGCTATTTCTTAATTTTTATTCGCGAAAGGCATCCCGAATGCTTTCAGGAGCTCGAAGCTTTCTTCGTCAGTTTGAGCAGACGTTACGAACGTGATGTCCATACCGCTGATCTTGTTTACTTTTTCGATAGAGATCTCAGGGAAGATGATCTGCTCCTTGATACCCAGGGTATAGTTGCCATGACCATCGAATCCTTTATTAGCGATCCCTTTGAAGTCACGAACACGGGGCAGCGCGATGCTGATCAGACGGTCCATGAACTCATACATTTTTTCTCCGCGAAGTGTTACGCGAACGCCGATAGGCATGTTCTCACGCAGCTTGAAGTTAGAGATAGCTTTCTTAGACTTCGTGGATACAGATTTCTGACCACTGATCGTAGAGATCTCTTCGAGTGCTACGTCGATAAGTTTTTTATCAGTTACCGCGATACCCATACCTTTATTGATACAGATCTTTTCGATCTTGGGTACCTGCATGATAGACTGGTATTCGAATTTCTGCTTTAAGGCAGGGACAATCTCCTTCGTGTATTTGTCCTTTAGTCTGGGAGTAGCCATTATTTAATAATTTCTCCGGTTTTCTTTGAAAATCTCTGAAGCTTGCCCTTCTCGTCAAGTTTACGACCGGTACGGGTTGTCTTACCGGAAGCAGGATCGACAAGCTGCAGGTTGCTGATATGCAATGACGCTTCGATCTTCTTGATTCCTCCTTCAGGCTTACCAGCTGAAGGCTTCTCGTGCTTGGTGATGATGTTAACACCTTCTACCGTAGCGCGGCTTTTATCGGGAAATACTTGCAGCACCGTGCCACTTTTTCCTTTGTCATCACCAGCGATCACTTTTACAGTGTCACCTTTGCGGATGTGCAATTTCGTTTTTTGATTGTTCTTTTTCTCCATGGCTTAAATAACTTCAGGTGCCAGTGAAACAATTTTCATGAACTGTTTTTCACGGAGCTCACGTGCTACGGGACCGAAAATACGGGTACCCCGGGGCTCGTCCTGAGCATTGAGAAGAACAGCAGCATTATCTTCAAAACGGATATAAGATCCGTCTTTTCTTCTAACTTCTTTTGTCGTGCGTACCACGACGGCCTTCGTTACAGTTCCTTTTTTTACCTGGCTGCTTGGTAAAGCAGACTTCACGGTAACTACGATCTTGTCGCCAACAGAAGCATAACGTCTTCCGGTACCGCCAAGCACGTGCATACAGAGCACTTCTTTGGCTCCACTATTGTCCGCTACGGTAAGTCTGGATTCGGTGCGTATCATATTCTTTAAATTCTCTTGTCTACTTTCAGCTTTCTTTTCCGGCTCCCGGCATCTGCTGTCGGTAGCCTTAATCCTATCTATTCAGGATTTCCAGGTAAAGGGTGTCCTATTCTGACCAGGCGAACGCGAAGATTATTTCGCTTTCTCGATGATCTCGATAAGTCTCCAACGCTTGTCCTTGCTCAACGGACGGGTCTCCATGATACGTACTGTATCACCGATACCTGCCGTGTTCTCCTCGTCGTGAGCTTTGAACGTGGTTGTACGATTTATGAATTTTCCGTAGATCGGGTGCTTCACTTTTCTATCAACGGCTACGGTGATGGTCTTCTGCATTTTGTTGCTTACTACCTTGCCGATCCGTTCTTTACGTTCGTTCCTTTCTTCCGTAGGAATTATCTTGTCTTCCATAGTAGGAATTATTTTTGAAGTTCTTTAGCTCTCAATTCAGTACTCAGTTTAGCGACGAGTTTCCGCGTCTCTTTTATCTTCATCGGATTCTCGATTGACGAGATCTGATGCGCAAACTGTACTTTACGAAGCGCTTCTTTCTCGCTGGCGATCTTTTCCTTCAGCTCAGCTACGCCTAATGATTTAATCTCTGAATTCTTCATGACGATTATTGTTCTACGTAGTCAGGACGCACTGTAAACTTGGTCTTGATCGGAAGCTTACCTTCGGCAAGCTTCAACGCTTCCTTCGCTGTAGCGATGTTAACGCCACCTGCTTCGAACAGGATAGTACCCGGCTTGATAACCGCTACCCAATATTCTGGAGCACCTTTACCTTTACCCATCCGCACCTCTGCAGGTTTGCGTGTAACGGGTTTGTCAGGAAATATACGGATCCAAACCTGGCCTTCACGCTTCATCGCACGCGTTACCGCGATACGTGCAGCTTCAAGCTGGCGGGCTGTGATCCAGCCTCCTTCCAAGGCTTTCAAAGCAAAAGATCCGAAGGCTATCGAGTGCCCGCGTGTGGCCATACCTTTCACGCGGCCCTTTTGCATTTTTCTGAATTTCGTTCTTTTCGGCTGTAACATGGTTACCTCGCTTTAAAATTCCGTTAATACTTTAGATTATCTTCTTCCTCCGCGATTGTCACCACCGCCTCTGTTGGCACCGCCACCGCGATTATCACGGCCACCGCCGCTACCACCACGATTGTCACGGCCACCACCGCCGCCACCTCTGCGGTCATTACCGCCTCTTCCGCCACCACCGCGACGATCACCACCACGGTCATTGCGAGGTCCACGGTCGTTACCGCCCTGGCCACCTTGCTGTCCACCCTGGTTACCGCTTGCTGCACCTACGTTAGGCGACAGATCGCGCTTGCCGTAGATCTCACCTTTGAAGATCCATACTTTGATACCGATCTTACCGTATACAGTCTGAGCTTCAGACAGTGCATAGTCGATATCGGCACGCAGTGTGTGCAGAGGAATCCGGCCTTCTTTGTATTGTTCGGTACGTGCCATTTCAGCACCACCCAGACGACCAGATACTTTTATCTTGATACCTTCAGCACCTACACGCATCGCTGAAGCAATAGCTTGCTTCATGGCACGCTTGTAAGAGATACGGGCCTCGAGTTGCTGTCCGATAGACTCGCCTACCAGTTTGGAGTCGAGCTCAGGACGCTTAATCTCGAATATATTGATCTGAACATCCTTGTTCGTGATCTTCTTCAGCTCTTCCTTGATCTTATCAACTTCGCCACCACCTTTACCGATCACAACGCCGGGACGGGCTGTATGAATAGTAAGTGTAATGCGCTTCAGTGTACGTTCGATCACCACCTTAGCGATACCACCCTTAGGAATACGGGCCTGTACGTAGTTTCTGATCTTCTGATCTTCTACGAGTTTGTCAGAGAAGGTCTTTCCACCGTACCAGTTGGAATCCCAACCCCGTACGATACCTAAACGAAGACCTATTGGATTAATCTTTTGTCCCATTATTCCTTAGTTTCTTTAGCGGTGGTTACTACTTCAGAGCCTTTCTTGGCTAAGCTGTCCACAACCAGTGTTACGTGGTTTGAACGTTTTCTTATGCGGTGAGCACGTCCTTGCGGAGCGGGTCTCAGACGCTTCAGTATACGGCCACCGTCTACCCAGATGTCCTTCACATAGAGATCAGCTTCTTCAAGCTTCACGTCCTGATGTTTAGCTTCCCAGCTGGAGATCGCTGACAGAAGCAGCTTCTCAAGTTTAAAAGCACCTACTTTGGGCTCGTATTTCAATATATTCAACGCCCGGCTAACCCGTTCGCCACGGATCAGGTCGGCCACCAGACGCATCTTACGAGGCGATGATGGTACGTTTTTCAGTTTTGCTACTGAAGGGCCATTTTTGGCAATCTCCTTCTTGGCATCGCGCTTCTCGCGCTTAAGCACGGAGCGTTTAGTTTTTTTCGCTGCAGCTTCCATAGTTACTTGCTCTTATTGCCGGAATGTCCGCGGAAAGTACGGGTAGGTGCAAACTCGCCGAGTTTATGGCCTACCATGTTTTCTGTTACATACACAGGGATAAACTTGTTCCCGTTGTGTACTGCAAACGTGTTACCGATCAATTCCGGTGTCACTGTTGATCTTCTTGACCAGGTCTTGATTACAGACTTTTTCCCGGTCTTTTCCTGTGCTTCCACTTTTTTCAAGAGACGGAAGTCGCAGTAGGGTCCTTTCTTAATCGAGCGTCCCATTATTTTTTCCTCTTAGATATGATTAGACGATCTGAATACTTCTTCGGCGAACGAGTCTTCTTACCCTTCGTGTACAGGCCATTGCGTGAGCGAGGGTGACCTCCTGATGCACGACCTTCACCACCACCCATCGGGTGATCAACAGGGTTCATCGCTACTGCTCTTGTACGGGGACGGATACCTCTCCAACGGCTGCGACCGGCTTTACCAACGCTTTCGTTCATGTGATCGGCATTCGATGTAGTACCTACGGTAGCCATGCAAACGTCAAGAACGTTACGCATTTCACCTGAAGGCATCTTCAATGTAGCCATGCCGTTTTCACGAGCAAGAAGCTGCACGAAAGAACCTGCCGAGCGGGCTATTGCACCACCTTTACCAGGCTTGATTTCTACGTTATGTACGATTGTACCGAGAGGAATTTTTGCAAGTGGCAGAGCGTTGCCTACTTCAGGCGCTACGTCAGCACCGGATACAAGCGTCTGGCCTACTTTAAGACCTTCGGGTGATATGATATATGACTTCGATCCATCTACATAGTACAGCAGAGCGATACGTGCAGAACGTGTAGGATCGTATTCGATTGACTTAACTGTTGCAGGTACGCCAGTCTTGTTACGCTTGAAGTCGATCTCGCGAGACTTTTGCTTGTGGCCACCGCCGATATAACGCATGGTCATACGGCCTTTGCTGTTACGACCACCTGTCTTCTTTATCGTTTTTACCAGTGATTTCTCAGGCTTAGAAGCTGTGATATCATCAAACGACGGAGCGAGTCTGTGTCGCGTGCCTGCCGTTATTGGTTTTAATTTTTTCAACGCCATTGCTCAAAAATTATACGTTGCTATAAAAATCAATTACTTCACCTTCCGCTAATGTCACGATAGCTTTTTTGTAGCCCGGACGACGGCCTGACAGGATACCTGTTTTTGTGTAGCGGGTCTTTTTCTTACCCATCACAACCATAGTGTTTACTTTTTCAACGTTAACACCATATTGCTTCTCAACAGCCTGCTTGATCTCAACCTTATTAGCATCAGCATTTACGACGAAACCGTACTTGCCTTTTTCGTTCAGCGAGGAAACTTTCTCGGTGACCAATGGTCTCTTCAGGATACTCATTATGCTTTATTTAATAAGTTCTCAATTTTACTGATCGAGCTCTCTACAAAAATCACGTTGTCAGCATTCATCAGATCGTATGTGTTAACCTGATCTGCTGTTGTGATCTTAGCATTCTGGATGTTTCTACCGGAGAGAACTACATTTTTGTTTGCTTCAGGCAGGATTAGAAGCGTCTTCTTGTCGCTCAGTGAAAGAGCGTTCAGAAGCGACAGGTAATTCTTTGTCTTGGGAGCATCGAATGTGAAGTCTTCCAGGACAGCGATTGAATTATCTTTTGCCTTATATGACAGAGCTGACTTACGAGCCAGGTCTTTTACTTTCTTGTTCAGCTTGAACGAGTAGTCGCGGGGCACTGGACCGAATACACGTCCACCACCTTTGAACTGAGGGTTCTTGATGTTACCCGCACGAGCTCCACCAGTACCTTTTTGCTTCTTCAGCTTTTTAGATGAACCGCTGATTTCGTTACGCTGCTTTGACTTGGCAGTTCCTTGACGTTGGTTAGCCAGGTAGCTTTTAACGTCCAGGTAGATCGCGTGATCGTTCGGCTCGATACCGAAGATCTCGCTGGAAAGAGATACTTTTTTGCTGGTAGTCTCTCCGCTAGATTTTATTACTGCTACTTCCATTATTTCTGAAGGATTACAGTTGAATTCTTGGGACCGGGAACTGAGCCACTGATTACGATGACGTTCAGCTCAGGAATAATTTTCACAACTTTAAGGTTGCTCAGTTTTACGCGATCATTACCCATACGACCAGCGAGACGCTTGCCTTTAGGTACACGTGATGCGAACGATGCGTTACCCATTGAACCGGGTGCACGCAGACGGTTGTGCTGACCGTGAGTAGCTCCACCAACACCAGCGAAGTTGTGACGTTTCACAACACCTTGGAAACCACGACCCTTAGAAGTTCCGATAGCATCGATGAAGTCTCCTTCAACGAAGATATCCTGAACACGGATCTCTTTTCCAAGTTCCGCTACGTTGTCGAACTCGACAGCGAAGTCACGGAATTCAGCGAGCTTCTTCTTCGGCGTAGTGTTTGCCTTTTTGAAGTGGCCAATAGCCGCCTTGGTGGTATTTTTCTCTTTCTTCTCGCCATAAGCGAGCTGAACAGCACGGTATCCGTCTGTTTCTTCATTTTTCACCTGTGTTACTACACAGGGACCGGCTTCTATCACCGTGCAAGCGATGTTCTCGCCCTCAGGGCCGAATACGCTGGTCATTCCTATTTTCTTTCCTATAATTCCAGGCATGGCTGAACCTATTAATGCTTGTTTTTCAGGACTTTTTAGCAACTGTCTGCCCATCTGGGCTACTCTTATTGTAAAAAGGACTGCAAAGATAGGAACTAAGTTGGGCTTAGCAAATCCCACTTTCAAAATTTTCCAGAAAACTGCCTTTTAACCCCTTCATCTTAACGCATTTCACCCACTCGAACACTCAAAACCCATGATTTTCAGTTCTTTTTCCATCCACGCACACACACGTCAAACCCCGTAGAAAAGCCTAAAAAAGTGCCAACATTAAAATAAAACAAAGATAAAACTGCCATAAACCAAATTCCCTATCGCAATAACCCCCAAATCGCAATCGATCCGGGCCGCATCCGGGGAAACGGCAAATCAGTGAAAATTAATTTTCATCCGACCGTTAATCAGCTGTCGATGTCAAGTAAACTTACTCATACACTCCTCATACACTATCCATACTTGATCCGTACACTATCCGTACTTGATCTATACCCGGTCCTTCGCTTGTCACTCCGTTGTCACCCAGTTGTGAGTCAGTTGTGACTGCCTTGCCACGCGTTTGATATAGGCTTCATATAGGCTGTCCCTGGGAAAGATATAGGAAAGCCATAGGAAAGGCATAAGAAAGCGTGCGCCTTACCCCAATGACTTCGGCACAAATCAGACTGAACCTCCATTGAGCCTGAACTGAAGTAGAACTGAAGTAGAACAATTCCGAGCGGAAACAAAAATGAGGTATCATTGTACTTTATGAAGCCCCTTGCTATTCTGCTGCCGGTTTTAGTAATCCTTTTGATCCTCAACATCTCGCTGGGGAGCATTCTTATTCCTGTCGGGGAGATCGTGAGAATACTCATTGGCCAGGAACCAGCTGAAGCCGCGTGGAAAGATATCATTCTCGATTTCCGTCTTACCAAGGCATTAACCTGCATCCTGGCGGGCGGCGGGTTGGCGGTGAGCGGCCTGCAGATGCAGACACTGTTTCGTAATGCTCTGGCCGGACCGGATGTACTGGGGTTGAGCGCCGGGGCAAGCCTGGCGGTGGCGCTGATATTCCTGAGCCAGTCTATCGGGCTGGATATTCATTTCGCACCCAATCCGTGGATCGTGGTGCTGGCGGCGAGCGCGGGGGCGCTGGGCGTATTTGTCATTATGGTTACCGTAGCCCGGAAGCTTACCGACAACGTATCGCTGCTGATCATCGGGCTGATGATCGGGGCGGCGGCATCGTCGCTGGTGAGCGTGATGCAGTATACGAGCAACGCTGAAGAGCTGCAAACCTATATCATGTGGACATTCGGCAGCCTGGGAAAACTGGGATGGCCCGAAATACAAATACTGGCTATTGTACTGCTCGCAGGTACGGCTATTGCGCTGCGGCTGTCAAAGGCGCTCAATGCGTGGCTGCTGGGAGAATATTATGCGCAGAACCTCGGCACGAACATCCGGACCACGCGACGGCTGGCGATCCTGTCTGCCTGTATATTGACCGGAGCCGTAACGGCATTCTGCGGACCGATAGCCTTTGTGGGTTTGGCGGTGCCTCACCTGGTGAAGCTGGTCGTTAAAACGCACAATCATCGCGTTCTGATTCCTGCCGTGCTTTTGGGCGGCGCTATCTTGATGCTGGTGTGTGACAGCGTGACTCACCTACCTGGCTCTGCACAGACATTGCCTATCAATGCCATCACTGCGCTGGTCGGCGCCCCGGTAGTTATTTCCATCATTATCCGGTCGCGCCGGTTAAGCCAGTAACGTGTATGCCTGCTCCCACCCCATCATCACCGCATCAGGCTGTATCGCTGCCGAAACTCCGTACGGAAGGACTGAGCACAGGCTACGATGTTAGGCCGGACGCCACGCCGCTGTTTGCCGATCTTAACCTGACACTATACGCCGGGCAACTGGTATGCTTCATGGGACCAAACGGTGTAGGCAAGTCGACACTGATACGCACACTGGCGGGCTTGCGGCAGCCGCTCTCGGGGCGGGTAACCATCGTACCCCCAACCGGCACTGCATCGGTCAGCATTCCGCAGTCTATCGCGCTTGTGCTTACACAGCGCCTGTCGGCTACACACATGACGGGATATGAGCTTATCGCGTACGGCCGCTATCCTTACCTGGACTGGCGCGTTACATTACGCGAAGAGGATAAGCGAATAATCGACAAGGCTATTAAAGCCGTGAACATAAAACACCTGGCACATAAGAAGGTCTACGAGCTTAGCGACGGACAACTGCAGCTTGTACTGATCGCCAAAGCCCTCGCGCAGGATACACCGATCATCCTGCTGGACGAACCTACTGCGCACCTCGACCTCAACAACCGCGTAGAGATCATGCGCCTGCTGCAGCGCCTGGCTCACGATACCGGCAAGGCCATACTGATCGCCACCCACGAGCTCGACCTCGCCCTCCAAATGGCCGACTACATCTGGCTCGCCGGCCACAACCAGAACATCATTACCGGCATCCCCGAAGACCTCGTGCTCGATGGCACATTCGACAGAATATTTCAGTTCAAAGGATTTGACCTGCGTACAGGCAAAGTGCAGCACCATCCCCATCGCGATGTGCTTATAGCCGTAAAAGGCGAAGGCCACGAGTACCGCTGGACATGCAGTGCGCTGGAACGGTCGGGGTTTATTGTTAGTGACGTGGGCTCAGCCCATAGAATAGAAGTTCATACAGCGCCAACATTGTACTGGACTATAGATGGAGATAAGACATTTACCACGTTGGAGCCGGTGCTGTTGCAATTGTCAGAACAGGATTAATGGATGTAAGGATGCATAGGATGAATGCATTTAATGGCATTTATTTATCCTGTCTATCCTTACATCCATTAATCTTGTTCTGATTACCGCGACCCCAGCACAATAGCCCGCGCCGTATCCAGCACGGCGGCAGCTTCCTTCACATCTACCAGACCACGTGAGTGGCTCCAGGTGTTATAGATATACGTTGCAATCTCGGCAACTTCGAGATCCGTAAGCGCGGCGTTGCCGGGCATGATCTTGTTGAAGTGTTGGCCGCTTACGGTAAGCTCGCCCTGGTGGCCGAAGCGCATGAGGTGGATCACTTCGTTGAAGTGGTTGTCCATATAATCCGATGTATCTATCGGTGGATAGAGCAGACCGAGGCCGCTGCCGTCTACGCGGTGGCAGTTGCTACAGTGTTTGATATACAGCTCGGTGCCGGCGATGTAGTATTGCTTGAGCTTGTTGGAACCTTCGGGAACACCGCTGCCCTTGCTGTTTCCGGAGCAGGCTATGATAAGCGCCCCGGGAAATACGAAGGCAGCGGCATACAGAAGCTTGTGCAGCGTGCGGATTGAAACGTCCATTATAATGCGGCTGTCTCGTGCTCCAGCGCGCGGATGTCTTTGAGTAGGCGGTTTACGTCTTCTTCCTTGGTGCCGTCATACTTGCCGCGGATACGGCGCTGCTTGTCGATCAGCAGGAAGGCGCCGCTGTGGATGAAACCATCGGGCTCGGCTTTATCTTCCATCGCGGTAGCGAAATAACTGGTCTGCGCGATCTTGTAGATGTCGTCTTTGTTGCCGGTTACGAAGTGCCAGCGATCGCGTTTAACACCGAGGCGTTCGGCAAAGTCGTGCAGCAGGGCTACTGTGTCGTACTCGGGGTCGATGGTGTGCGAGAGCAGCAGTACGTTGGGATCGTTCTGGATAGAGTCGTATACGCGTAGCATCTGGGTTTTCATGATGGGGCAGATAGTGCGGCATGAGGTGAAGAAAAAATCTGCCACATAGATCTTACCGGCAAATGTTTCGTTCGTTACCACTACACTGTCCTGGTCAACAAAGGCGAATGTACCGATGGTGTGATATACAGTGTCACCGTTGTTCACTTCGCGCTCACCGAAGATGGGCAGCTTTGCCGCTTCTTCTTTCTTCTGGATACAGCTGCTGAGGGCGAAACCTGCCAGCATGGCCCAAACCGTTATCCACCCTGCTAATTTTTTACCTGTTATGGTCGTCATATATTCAGTTTTGTATGTATCGGATTTGTTTAGTCTTTGCGCAGCTTCTTGTATATGCGCATGCCTGCCATAATGAGGATCATAACCCCCAGCAAGCCCAGCAGGCCCCACACCATACTCAGCGAATCTTTCAGCACGATGAGGAATACGATGGCGATAAGGAACAGCGTAGACACTTCGTTCCACATGCGCATCTGCTGTGAAGTGTATTTTATTTCTCCGCGCTGCAGCTGGCGAAGGATAATATGTAAAGAGAAGTGATAGAGATACAGGAACAGCACGAGCGTGAGCTTCACATGCATAAAGCCGAGCTTCAGAAAGTCAGGTGAGTTGATGAGCATGGATGTGCCCATGATCAGTGTAACGATTGCCGAAGGCCACGTTATGGCATACCAGAGGCGGCCGGCCATCATATTCAGCTGTTTGGTAAGGATCGTACGTTCAGGTTCGGATTTAGCGTTCGCCTCGATTATATACACGAACAACCGCGGCATATAGAACAACCCGGCAAACCACGTTACGATAAAGATGATGTGAACCGCTTTGAGATACAGGTGTGTCATAAAAAAAGATCGATCAGTATCCCGGGCGATCGGGACTGGCGGGCACAAATTTATTGATAACTGCGTACAGTCACCGGCATGCCCGTAGATATTTCTTGCACATCCAGCGACACAAGGTTCTGCCCAAAGAGGATCTTATTATCACGTTTGCGGTATGTGGCCAATGTGCGCAGCGGCTCGGTGCCGCGCTCGGCGGTTTCCTGGTTTACCGTAGTGAGCACACAGCGCGCGCAGGGTTTTACGCCCACAAAGCGGTTTGTGCCTACTGTAAACTCGCGCCACGTGTCTTCTTCAAACGGATCGCCGCCGGAAAATACGAGATTAGGCCGGAAGCGGTTCATCGGCACGGGGCTTTCCAGGCGTGTATTGAGATCATCAAGCGACGACTGACCGATTATCAGCAGCGGATAGGCGTCCGCCAGGCCTACGTGCTCGTCGTTCACTTTATAGCGCGGATCTACCGGGCGGGCGTTCTCCTCGGGGAAGAACATCAGCTTGCAATCAAACCCTACCCTTTCGCTGAACCAGGACGAATGCTGAGTGCTTACTTCGCGGGCCAGCACCGTATCGTCCCATATCACCACATTTTCCTCCGGTCCATCTGCCAGCCCGAACGGTACGGTGAGCGATTCGCCTTTATAGGTTACCACAAGCCCGGCTTCATCGATACTGAGCCTGAACAATGCCATTACCGGGTGAACCCGCTGAGTGAGAAACTTCCCCTCTGTATCGGTCAGCATCCAGCGGCGGTCGTAGGTCAGGCCCTTGGGCTGTACCTTCCAGTTGGGCACGGATATGCCTCCCAGTGATTTGATGGGGTAAACCCAGATCTCGGTTAACACCAGTTTCTTCATAAGTATGCTAAGCTAACGAATCATAACGGATTGCATGCTCCACAGGATTCATGTTATAAAACAAAAGCCCGTTTGATAACTCAAACGGGCCTTGCTTACTGGTTTATGACTGTATTACATGCCGATGATCAGGGTCTGACCGGGACGTATGTTGTTATCATCAAGTTTATTCAGGCTGCGGATCTTTTCGACAGTAAGGCCGTCGAACTTACGTGAGATATTCCACAGAGTGTCGCCTTCCTGCACCGTATAGGTCTTGCTGTTGGAAGGCTGCGCTACAGCGGCAGATTTTGTTGTCTGTTTGGCTGAGGCCAGTACGGTAGCCGATCCTTTCGGTCCGCTGCCTTTGGCCCAGATGTTGAGACGCTGGCCGGCACGGATGTTATTATTATGGAGGTTATTCCACTTCCGGAGATCAGCCACTTTTACGCCGTGACGCATCGCTATCGAGCCGAGTACGTCGCCGCTTTTTACCTTATAGGTTATTCGGTCGCGGCCATAAGTGCTGCCTTCCGAGTTCTTGGCGAGCAGTTCAAGCTCCTTGCGGCCTACGCGCGAAACCGAGTCCAAGATGACCACGCGGTTACGGTCGAAGGCGGCTCTTGCTTCATGGGGTATGCGCAGCGCATATTCGCGGGGCATATCCGGCAGAGCATTGCGTAATACCGAAGGATTGAGGCGCTGCATATCTTCCAGGCAGGTGCCGGTAAGATTGGCAAACGTTTCGAAGTGTACGAACTTCTTCACGTGGATAGTGTCGTATGCTACGAGCATTTCATCGCCATCGTCAAGGAAGTTATGTTCGTCCAGGTAGTTCATTGCGTATGTTATCGCTACGAACTGGGGTACGTACGAGCGGGTTTCGCGCGGCAGGTTGGGATAGATTTCCCAGAATGTCCGCTTATATTCCGAGCGGCGGATGGCGCGCTTTACGTTGCCAGGGCCGGCATTGTATGCGGCGAGCGCCAGCTCCCAGTCGTTAAACATATGAAAGAGATCGCGCAGGTAGCGACAGGCGGCGTCAGTAGCCTTTTCGGGATCCATACGCTCGTCTATATACCAGTCGTTATGCAGGCCGTAATACTTACCGGTACCTGACATAAACTGCCAGAGACCTACCGCACGGGCGCGCGATACGGCACGGGGGTTAAGACCCGATTCTATTATAGATAGATACTTCAGCTCGTCCGGGAGGCCGTATTTAGCCAGGTATTTTTCAAAGAGTGGAAAATACAGGTTGCGGCGGCGCATTACCATGCGGGTATACTCGCGGTCGCGTACGGTGAAGTAGTTTATGAAGGCATGAATCTGCTCGTTATAGTGCATCGGGATCTGGGTCTCGATACACGCCAGACGATCCTGGATCAGAGACGGGCGATCATCGCCGGGAACATATTCCTGAGCGGAGGGTAATGCCAGGTAAAGTATATCGAGAGTGTCTTCTTTATAAAGCATCTCCTCTTCGGCCACGGCCACCTCCAGCGAATCAACCACTACAGAGTCCGGTTGGATCTGTTGTGCGTAGGAAACGATAGTTGAAAAAATAATGACTCCCGCAATGACAAGCGTCCTCATCTCAGTTCATTTTTATTAATGAGTCAGAAAAATGTAACAGTTTTGATTCCTCAAAATCATCCGCTATAAGCTGCAGCCCTATCGGCAAACCGGCGTTGTCTTTTCCGCAGGGTACAGCGATAGCAGGTACACCTGCTACGTTGGCCTGTACGGAGTAAAGATCTGCCAGGTACATCTCCAGGGGATTACCGGTGTGCTCACCCAGTTTGAACGCTGTAGTAGGCGTTATCGGCATTACTATAAAATCATACGCCTGAAGTATAGCTTTGGTCTTTTCGCGAATGATGCGACGGACCTTCTGTGCCTTTGTATAATATGCGTCGTAGTAGCTCGCGCTGAGTACAAATGTACCCAACAGTATACGGCGCTGTACTTCCTTACCAAACCCTTCCGAGCGGCTCTTCTTATAAAGTGAGTTCAGATCGGTTACGTTAGGGCTGCGGTAGCCATACCGAACGCCATCGTAACGCGACAGGTTAGAGCTTGCTTCGGCTGTCGCCAGGATATAATAGGTAGGCAATACATATTCCTGTAACGGGAAGTCGATCACCTCTACAGTATGTCCTGCTGCCTTGATCTGGTCGATCTTAGCCAATATGGATGAGCGGATCTCGGGTTGAAGCCCTTCAGAGCTTTCGATCTCGCGCACGTAGGCAACCTTGTATTTCTTCCCGTTGCTTTCCGCCAGGTCCTTGGTATAGGCCGGCACGGGTTTATGAGAAACCGTGCTATCGGTATCATCAGGACCGGCAATCACTTCGAGCACCGTGGCCACATCCTCCACCGACTTACCGAATATACCGATAGAGTCGAAGGACGATCCGTAGGCAACGAGGCCGAAACGTGATATACGCGAATAGGTAGGCTTCAATCCTACCACGCCACAAAACGCCGCGGGTTGACGCACAGAGCCGCCGGTGTCGGATCCCAGCGAGATCTGACACATATCTGCCTGCACGGCTACGGCCGATCCGCCTGACGAGCCGCCGGGTACACGGCTGGTGTCTGCGGCATTCAGCACGGGACCGAACGCCGAGTTTTCGTTGGAAGAACCCATCGCAAACTCATCGCAGTTCTGGCGGCCGATAATGATAGCATCTTCGTCAAGAAGACGCTGCACGGCAGTAGCATTGAATTGGGAGATAAAACCGTCGAGAATTTTGCTGCTGGCCTGGAGCGGGTGGTCCTGGTAAGCCAGAACGTCCTTCAAACCAACAACGAGACCGGCAAGCTTACCTGCTTGGCCGGTCTTAATTTTTTGATCTACAGCGGCTGCCCGGCTGAGCGCTTCATCCTCGTACACACTCAAAAAAGCATTGAGGTGCGCATTTTTCCGGATGTTTTCAAGATGATAACTTACCAGATCGCGGCATGTTATCGCGCCCCGCTGCAGATCGTGCTGTATCTCGCGAAATGTAGCGTACGTTTTCAATGTCTATTTTCCGTCTTCGATTTTACCAGCGTCTTCTACTTCCTTCTTCACGTCCTTCACCGCGTCCTTAAATTCCTTCACGCCACGGCCGAGACCTTTCATGAAATCAGGAATTTTTTTGGCGCCGAAGAATACCAGGACGAAAAGACCGATGAGAAGAATTTCCTGGAAACCAACCCCTTGTAAAAACAGCAATGTAGCTTTCATGGCTTTATTTTTTTATAGAATAGCAAAATTAGGGTAAAAAAAGGTAGGATCAAATCCCGCTTGCCTTCACGCCTCCCTCCTACCCGGCCCGTGACTAACTCTGGAACGGAAATCTCCGGGACATCACATGCTCCGGATCACCATTCAAACTACGCCAGCCTCCAATAATGTAAAATTACAGCTATTCTCCCCCGGGAAACCGCCCCTTTCGTCAACAATACATACATAACTAATATTAATCCAATTTTAATGAACGATGAAGAATTAAGCAGACACAACCGGCATTTGTCCGGGGTTGTCTACATATTTTTCAGCCACAATTCAGGATCAAGCGCAGTCATACTTTTGAAGATCTGAAAACGAAGTTCCGAGACGCCCTCTGCGTTGGAGAAGATCTTGCCGATCTCCTGGTTGGTGGTGACTTTCTGCCCTGGCCTCACAAATACTTCCTTGAGACCGGCATATACCGTCAGGTATTCACCGTGGTTTATAATAACGGTGCTGCCCAGCGTAGGGATAAAGGCCACGCGGCGAACCTCACCTTCGAAAATAGTCTTGACGCGCTCGTTCTCCTTGGTCTGGATGTTCACGCCGTTGTTCTGCAACATGATACCCTTTAATACAGGGTGAGCCTGGCGCCCAAACTTGAGTGATACGAACCCCGACGACACCGGCCAGGGAAACTTGTTCTTATTATCCTCAAATGACGACGACAACGCCGCCACGGCGTTTGCACTGGCGGCAGACTTCTCGCGGGCCGCTGCTGCACGGGCTATCTCTTCCTTTATCGCCTCGTCTATGAGGTTATCGAGTTTAGCAATAGCTTTCTTGGTTTCTTCCAGGTCTTTCTTGAGACGCTTCTCTTCCTTTTCCAGCGACTTTACCAAAACACTCTGCTTCTGCTTGAGGTCCGCCAGGTTTTCGTTCTCGCGCTCTTCTTCCGATAACAGCTGGCTTTTTTCGGTACGGCGCACTTCGATCTCGCGCACATGGCCCGACAGCTGATCCTGTACTTTGATGATCTGCTCGGCCTGGAGCTTGCGTGTTTCGGAATATTGATCCATATACCGCAGGCGCATGACCAGCTGATCGAATGATTTGGCAGAGAATAAGAAGGTAAGACGGGTTGTGCTGTTATTGGCCTTCTGCGCGGCAAAGAGCATCGAAGCGTATTCTTTCTTGAGCTTCACCAGGTCTTCTTCCAGCGCTACGATGATATCGTTGTTCTCACCGATCTCGGTATCGAGCAGGCGTACTTCACCACGAATGGAGCTCACCAGGTTTTCCTGTTCCTGCACGCTTTGTTTCAGCGCGGCAAGCTCTCCCAGCGAGTTCTTTTTCTTGGCCGATGTTTCGTCGATGATCTTATTGAGCTCATCGCGCTTCTCCAACGTCTGCTGCTTTTCCTTTTGCAGCTGGGCCTTATTCTTCTTTTGAGCAAGCGCGGGCAATGCACATACTACAGACACCAGCAATAGCAGCAGGCTACGCTTAACGGCGCACATAACGCTTCGGAATATTAAAGGGGAACTTGAGTTCTTTGTCACCCGATTCGGCTTTATTATACTCGAAGATAATGGTAGTGTTCAGCAACCCGGATACTGCCTTATAGAAGAGGTTGATGGTTCCGTTGTACGGGAACAATTTATCGCCAACAGGCTGAAAATTGGAATAGTTCAGCGTAAGTGAATTGCTGCTGTTTGCTTCTTTCATCTCCACTTTCTCGATCTTCGAGCTGGCGGCGTTCACATAATTCGATATATCTATGCCACCGGCATCCTGCTGTTTGAGCACGAAGAATGAAGGTTCCTGTGTAACCTGGTCGCCGGCCTTGCGATCCATGATCAGGTTGCCCAGCATGGCTTCCTGGATAACCTCGTAGGTGATGGGGAATTTATATCGTTTGGAAAGCTCGGCGTAGTCGAACACGAAGTATTCTTTATCGACGTTGCTTACGATCGTGATGGAGTCTTTGTTTATGAGTGCTTTGCCGCCCTGCACACCGATAACCGAAAATGTCATCCAGATAACGCTGTCTTTGCGAATGCGGATGTTGGCCTTCACCTCGCGTTCTTTATTCGCATCACGCAATATCATCCGCGCCTTTCCCTGGAAATATTCGAAATCTATCTCTTGAATGTTCAGTACAGCGGCAGGGTTGGTGGTGGTAAGAGGCGTAACTACTTTCTTGCTGCAGCCTATAAAAAATAATGGTAAGGCCAGAAGCAAGAACCGGATGCTTTTATTCATAGATCTTTCGGTTGGCTATTTTCTTGTTAAGTGTTTCACTGTTGGCATTCATTCCGCGGGCTTTTTCCCACTGCTGTACCGCGCCGTCTACATCTCCGGATTTATAGAGTATGTCCCCGTAGTGCTCAAAATGTGTGGCCGTTGCCTTGCCCGTACTGATGGCCCGCTCCATAGTGCGGCGTGCATCTTTGTATTTGCCGCGTACAAACAGCACCCACGCATACGTATCGAGGAAAGTAGGATTATCAGGGTTATTCTTGATAAGCAGTGCAGACATGCGTTCGGCCTTTTCGAGATTGGCTTTGCGCATTGCCAGGAAATAGCTGTAGTTGTTCAGCACCGCGTTGTTCTCAGGGTTAATGGTCAGCGCCTCGTCATACGCGCGGTCTGACTTATCATACTCCTTGCTGGCGTTGTAAGCATCGCCCAGCATGGCGCAGAGCTCGCCGGTCATATTCGTGTTGCTGTGAAGTAAGCGCTTGGCTTGTTCCAGCGACGCTGCGGCTTCGGCATAGTGACGCTTGCGCAGATGTGCATAGCCGTTGAAGTAGTGCAGCATGCCCTGGTTAGGGAACAGCTCCAGCGCGACGTCGGAATGTTGTATAGCCTGATCGAAGTACTCCAGCTGTGTTTCGATGTACAATAAATTCTCCCAGACCTCGAAGTTCACCTCGCCGGCTTCTACGGCTTTGAGATATTCTTTATAAGCCTCGCGCTGCTTACCGGTAGAGAGATAGAGATCCCCGCCGAGTATGTGTACGTTCGCATCGGCAGGATTATTCTTCTCAAGCTTTTGCAACAGCGTCATTGCAAAACCTTCTTTATCGGCGTCGGCTATGTTGCGCGTCTTGTTCTGGTTTAGCTCGGTGTTATAGGCACCCAGCACGATGAGCTTGCTGCCAAGCTCTACTGAGTTATCGTCGAACAGCGCCAGCAATAGCGGGCGGGCTTTTTGTTCCTGGTTGTTATCGCGATACAGCCCGGCGAGCAACATGCGTGTATTGCCGGCGTCAGGATTCTGGGTAGTGAATTTCTCGAGATACTGGATGGCTTCGTTGCGCATGCCTTTTTGCGCAAGTACTTCGGCGAAGCCCATCATGTAACGTTCTTCTTCAGGGAAAGCCTGGATGAGCTTATCGCCTTCCGTCAGGGCATCTTTTGTACGCCCTGCCTCCAGGAATAAACGGAGCTTTTGTATAGATGAGATCTCGTTTATACCCAGGGCTGCTTCGGCGCGGTTATAGGTCTTGATAGCATCGTCATAACGGTTGGCGTATTGATATACGGCAGCCAGCTCGTACAGGTATTCTTCGGAACCTTTTACTTCGTTGATAAGCGTTTCGTAGGTCTCGGCAGCTTTGTCGAACTTGGTGAGGCTGGTATATATATTGGCAGCCAGCAGGTAGAAGTATTTATTTTTCTTTTCGAGCTTCAGTGCGTTTTCAATGCTGAGCGATGCCCGGAACAGATCGTCCTGTTTGTTTCCGCGCGCCAGCACATCGGCTACTTTGTAGTGTATTGTGCCGTTGTTGGGAGTGATTTCCAGCGCGCGTTGGTAGTACAGTATTGCCTTGGCGTAGTCTTCGAGAATATAGAATTTTTCGCCTTCGGTGAAGTAGAATTCGGCCTCGCGCAGGCGGATGCCGGAGGCCTGAACCTCATCGTTGCCTTTCTTTTTCCGCTGCCCGTACGTAGGGCACACGGAGAGAAGCAATACTACCAGTATTACCAACCCTACAGTCCTGTCTGTTGTCCTGTTTTTCAATTTCACGTTATTGTATTGAAGTCACCAAGGCTCAAATCAAGCGATGAACCTTCAAAAATAACGAAATTCCCCAACATGCTATTTTCCAGGACGGCATTTGAAATTTGAGATTCCTTCTGAATGATGGAATTGCGGATGCGACTGTCGCGGATGTGTGTTTTTTCACTAATGGAAACATGGGGCCCGACAACCGAATTTTCGATAATTACGCCGTCTCCTACATAGCAGGGCGGTATGATAACCGAGTTGATAAGCTTTGCTTTGGCCGATACGAGGGGCTGATCCTTTATAAATTCCAGGTAGCGCTGGTTGGTCTGTACGGTAACATTCTTATTTCCGCAATCCAGCCATTCGGTAACCTGGCCAGTGCTGAGGCGCGCGCCTTTGGCCTGCAGGCGTTGCAACGCCGATGTGAACTGGTATTCGCCTTTGTCTTTAATGTCGTGATCGATAAGGTATTGCATTTCCTTTGCAAGCCCTTCGCCGTCGCGGAAGAAGTAGATACCGATAATGGCAAGGTCGGATACGAACTCGGCAGGCTTCTCTACCAGGTCTGTGATCTCGCCGGCGCCGTTGAGCTTCACCACGCCGAATTGCGAAGGGTTCTCGACTTTCTGCACCCAGATGATACCGTCTTTTTCGGTGTCGAGCGAGAACTCGGCCTTGAACAGCGTGTCGGCAAAAGCTACGATAATCTTACCCGTGAATAATTCTTTTGCGAATAACAGCGCGTGCGATATGCCTTTAGCCTCTTCCTGGTAATAGATCTTACCGGTAGCGCCTACTTCTTTGGCAATTTCTTTCAGGCTTTCTTCCACATCTTTCCCAAAACTGGGGTGGATTATGAATCCGATCGTGTCGATCTTCTCAGGACACACCCTGGCAATATCTTCCACAAGTCTGTGCACAATGGGTTTCCCCGCAATAGGCAGCAACGGCTTCGGTACAGTTAACGTGTGCGGACGCAGGCGCTTTCCCAAACCTGCCATAGGGATAATAATGTTCATGGTAACTACTTGATTGAATGGTTATTTGGTCATTGTCTATTTCTTCCCAAAACATCAACACGATGTACTAAGGTAAAAAAAATCAGCGTCGTACTACCTGCAGCCCCCGTCTTTCAATGAAATATACTATGAGGAGGTAAGTCAACATCACCAATGCATGAAAAGCTAATGCCAGATACATAGATTCTATTTGGATCGCCTGCACCACATATACCAGCCCCGTGGTAATGACGATATATGCGAGCCCTTTCCCTATAGCGTAGGGTATGGGATAATATTTTTGGCCGAACCAATAACATGCCGCCGCCATGCTGAAGTAGCACAACAACGTTGCCCAACTGCTGCCCATATAACCCGCCACAGGTATAAGAACATAGTTTGCCGCAATCGTTAGAACGGCACCGCCCGCTGTCAATATGGTACCGAAGTACGTGCGGTCCGTAAGCTTGAACCACACGGTGAAGTTATAATATACCCCAAGAAACAGGTAGCCCAGCAACAGGAACGGAACAACCGCCAACCCTTCCCAATACAGCGGGTTCGGGATGAAAAAGACCTTGAGCACATCGAGATTGATGCCCACACCGAGTAAAATAATACAACACACTACGATGAAGTAATGATTGATGCGTGCAAAAAGCTCCGGCGAGTTTTTATCGGCTGCGTTGGAAAAGAAGAAGGGCTCTGCCGCATAGCGAAAGGCCTGCACGGCAAGATTCATCAGCACGGCAAATTTGTATGCCGCCCCAAATATACCGAGCACATAGGCATTGCTGCGGCCGGCATAGAATCCATCGGGAAGCCAGTACTTGAGTGTCTTCCGGGAAAACGTCTCGTTGGTCATACCGGCAAGACCGGTAAGCATAACCGGGTAGGCATACCGTAGCATCTCGCGCGACATAGCAGGCTCATATGCCGGCCGCCACGACAGCAACATACGCCCGAAGAAAGGCAGAAAGAAAAGGTTTGCAAGCAGGTTAGCCAGGAACACATAGGCGAAACCAACCTCGGGATTATAGATCACCCGCAGGAAATATATATTGAGCCCCACGAGGATGACAATGTTCACGAACTTGCCGATGGCAAACAGCAGCGCTTTTTTCTGAAGACGCAACCTGGCAAACGGGATCATGACCACAGCATCGAGCAGCATGATGGCAAGTATCCAATACATATACGTGATATGTTCCCGACCGAATCCGAACTCGCCCGACAGCGGCCCGGCAAACACGATCAGCACTACCGACACAAACACGCTTATGCCAAGCACAACGGTCTGTGCGAGGTTGAATATATGCTTTTCGTCTGCGCCCGGCTTGGTGGCAAACCGGAAGTAAGCGGTTTCCATACCGAAGGCATAGATCACATTGAGGAAGGCAACCATGGCGAGCACATCGGTAATGATGCCGTACTCTTCGGGTTTGAGTACTTCGGTGTGGATGCGTATCAGCAGGAAGTTCAGGAACCTCGGCACAATGCTTCCGAGGCCGTACAGCACGGTTTCTCCTGCCAAACGTTTTATTTTACTCATAGCGTGGTGTAATCGGCGGACGGAAAATTACTACAGAGTTTCTCCACGGCGGCCGTTGCGTGTATTATTTACCCGTGAATTTGGGCTCTTCTTTATTAATAAATGCGATGGTTCCGATCTTGAAATCCTCGGTACCCGCACATGCGCCGAAGTTCTCTGCTTCCGCAGCATAGCCGGCACCTTCAAAACCATAACCGGCGCTAACGCTGGCGATGGCGCGGGCTATGGCGATAGGTGCCCTGGCTACGATCTTGTCCATGATCTTGTAGGCCAGTGCCATCAGCTCTTCGCGGTTGGCCACTACGTGGTTTACGAGACCGAGGCTCTTTGCCTCCTGGGAACCGATAATATCGGCCGTGAGGATAAGCTCGAGGGCCTTTCCGCGGCCTATAAGCTGGGCAAGGCGCTGAGTACCACCATATCCGGGAATAATTCCCAATTTTAATTCCGGTTGTCCAAATTTGGCATTTTCCGTTGCGATTCTCATGTGGCAAGCCATCGCCAGCTCACAACCTCCGCCCAAAGCGAAACCGTTTACGGCCGCTATTACTGGTTTGGGAAAATTCTCGATATAGCTAAATAAACTTTGCCCTTTTTGGGCCAGAATAAAAGCTTCTTCCGGATTCAGGACAGAAAGTTCCTTTATATCAGCGCCGGCCACAAATGACTTCTCACCATCGCCTGTGAGAATAATTCCACGAATGGAACTGTTCTGGTAGGCTTCTTGCATAACTTTGTGCAGATTATCCAGTGTTTCAATGTTTAATGCGTTTAGCGCATCTGGCCGGGACAACGTGACCAAGAGAATTCCTGAGGTATTTGCAGCTTGTAATATTGGCATAGATCAAATTTTAAATCCTTACGCAACTTATTCAGCTTTTAATAAAGCCACAAAATTTTTATCAACCGTAGTCCGGAAAGTTTCAGGCCCCCAGAAACCCCAGGCTCCAAGTAACAAACCCATGAAACCCTTCGCCGCAGCCCTAACGAT